>OBEQ012430531.1_pt1 | contig 75777 bp, 75 predicted proteins | sample 1670901 | NCBI WGS metagenome assembly OBEQ01 (sample SAMEA104232315, study PRJEB22302) | groundwater metagenome | biome: forest; feature: aquifer; material: groundwater | place: USA | collected 2011-08-07 | depth 5.4 m | reverse complement strand
TTTTTGCTAGGATTAGATCTTCTGGGTGGAGCCCATTTATTATATGAAGCTGATCTGTCAAAAGTTGAGGCGGAAAATCGGCCCGATGCCATGCAGGGCATCAGGGATGTTATTGAGCGGAGGGTTAATTTTTTCGGTGTCTCTGAGCCATTAGTTCAGGTTTCAGGCAATGACCGTCTCATTGTTGAGCTAGCCGGTATTACTGATGTTAATCAGGCGATCAAGATGATCGGTGAGACGCCGTTTTTGGAGTTTAAGGAGGAAGCTCCTAACTACCAAGAATTGTTAGCAGAATTTCAGAAAAAAGTTGATTCAGGCAAGGCAACTGAATTAGATAGTTTTGCTCTTAATGACCAACTCTTTCTTTCTACCGGTTTAACCGGGAGTCATGTCAAGCGGGCCGTTGTTTCTTTTGAACCTCAAACCGGTCAGCCTCAAGTCAGTCTTGAGCTGAACGATGAGGGGGCAAAACTTTTTGGAGAAATAACCAAGAGAAATATCAGCAAAAGAGTAGCAATATACCTTGATGGTTTGCCGATAAGCGTTCCGGTAGTTCAAACGGAAATTTCTAATGGCCAAGCAGTTATTACCGGCGGATTTAATCCTCAAGAAGCGAAGATCCTTGCTAATCGGTTGAATTCCGGGGCTTTGCCGGTACCAATCAGTATAATATCTCAACAGACGATCGGGGCATCTCTTGGGTCGGAGTCGATTGGTGCCAGCTTGAAGGCCGGAATATATGGTCTTATCTTTGTCGCTTTATTTATGATTGCATTCTATCGTCTTCCGGGTCTAGTTTCGGTCATCGCTCTTGCGGTTTATGTTTTGATAGTCCTCTCTGTCTATAAACTGATTCCGGTTACTCTCACCCTTGCTGGCCTCGCTGGATTTATATTGTCTCTGGGTATTGCTGTTGATGCCAATATTTTGATATTTGCAAGAATGAAAGAAGAAATTGCGGCTGGCAAAACCCTTAGCTCATCAATGAAGGAGGGATTTTCGAGGGCCTGGCTTTCTATTCGTGATAGCCATGTCACGGCTCTTTTAGGATCTTTAGTTTTATATGCATTTACAACCTCAATTGTTAAGGGATTTGCCCTTACTCTGAGCATCGGTGTTCTTACTAGTCTATTCACATCTATTACTGTAACCAGGTCCTTCTTATTGCTGTGTACTAGTAATTGGTTTGAAGGTAAAAAATGGTTATTTAGATAATTATGCATAAAGTTTATACAATCATGTTCTTTTTTTCTATAGCATTAACCATCGCTGCCCTCGGCGCTTTTATGGTTTATGGACTGAATCTGGGTATTGATTTTCGGGGCGGAAGTATTTTAGAGATAGAATTTAATAGTACTCGTCCATCGCTTGAGGATATTCAGAAAGTTTTGTCAGATAATATTTCAGTTAAAGATATTGAGGTAAGTTCTGTCGGTGATAGGGGAATATTATTAAAGATGGGAGAAATATCGGAGGTTCAACACCAGGAGGTCCTTAATAAGATAAGGGATAGTTTTGATGAGCCGTCTCAGGAAAAAAAGTTTGACTCCATTGGCCCGGTAGTCGGGCGTGAGCTTGAAAATAAAAGTGTTCAAGCTATCATTATTACTCTGTTAGCTATTATTATTTACATTGCTTTTGTTTTTAGGAAAATGTCGGTGGTCTTATCTCCTTGGGCAATGGGTCTGGCGGCAATGTTAGCTCTCGCCCACGATATTATAATTCCAGTTGGAGTCTTCTCTCTCCTCGGTCATTTTTATGGTGTCGAAATAAGCGCTGTTTTTATGGCCGCTCTTCTTACGATACTTGGCTACTCCGTTTCCGATACGGTAGTTATATTTGACAGAATCAGAGAGAATGTTATAAGAAATAGGATGAGAGAAAGATTCAGCAATCTTGTTCATACCAGTATTATGCAGACCTTGACCAGATCCCTTAACACCAATTTTACAGCCCTCTTATCCCTAGTGGCTATATACTTGTTCGGTGGTGAGAGTTTAAGGTATTTTGCCCTAGCTTTGATAATAGGTATATTCTTGGGGGCCTATTCTTCAATATTTGTCGCCTCACCTTTGTTAGTCTGGTGGTCAGAGTGGACAAAGAAGAACAGATAGATTATAGTAGCTGCATATTGACTTGTTTAACTCGTAATGCTATTGTATATGGAGGTACAATAGACTATATAAAGTCATGTCGAATCAAACAGCAATAACTAAGACGGTCGCTTCGTTGGTCAAAAATATAGCATCCAGAAACAAGGATATTATTTCTAGGCGTTTTGGTTTGAAAACTGGCAAGAAAGAAACCCTTGAATCAATAGGCAAGAGCTATGGAATAACTCGAGAAAGGGTTAGGCAGATAGAGGAATTTTCAATTAACCAGTTATCAAAAGCTGTTGCTTCCTCTAAGGACGTATCTCAATATGTCTCATTGGCAAAAGAAATCTTAAGCGGTAACGGAGGATATATGAGGGAGGCCGACTTGTTTAAGGCCTTCAGCGGAAACGACAAAGAGAGCGTTGTTAACTCATCGCTGGTTTTTATTCTTACTCTCGCCGGTGAACCGGCCTCTTCAACTGGCGGTCCAGTTAGATTTGGAGACAATGAGCAGTATCATTCGTTCTGGGCTTTAAACCGGGAAAGTGCTGATTCATTTAAGAATGGCGTCTCGGCTTTGGTTAAATCATTCAACAAGAATACAAGCCCAGTAGCCGAAGCCGATCTAGTTTCTTTCGCCCAAGCTGGTAGCGTTTCAAATCCGAAAGATGTGCTATCTTTTTTGAATGTATCTAAAGAGCTTGGAAGAAATGTTTTTGGTCATATCGGTTTGGTAAGTTGGGCCGAAGTAAGGCCCAAGGGAGTCAGAGATAAGGCCTATTTAGTTTTGAAAAAAGAAAAACAGCCAAGACACTTTACTGAGATCGCCAAGCTTATAAATACAACCGGTTTCTCGGCCAAGAAAGCTAATATTCAGACAGTCCATAACGAATTGATTAAAGATTCCAGATTTGTCTTAGTTGGTAGGGGTATGTATGGATTATCTGAGTGGGGTTATCAGCCGGGCACAGTCAAGGAAGTTTTGGTTAATGTCATGAAAAAACACGGCAAGCCCTTAGCTAAAGCAGAACTTGTCGCCAAAGTCTTAGATAACCGAATGGTCAAGGAAAATACCATCTTATTAAATCTTCAAGATTCGAAAGTTTTTTCAAAACGAGAAGACGGAACATACGTATTACGAAAAGCCTAATTTTAGCTTAACAGCTTAACGGTTTGTAAGCCTGCTAGCTTATTTTTGTGGATTCATTTCTTTTAATTTTAAATACTTTTAAGGAATTTTTATCCTTATTCACCTCAATCTGGTGGGTTTGGTTACCCGTCTTCTTGTACTTTATTTCCTATTCTGCAGTTCAAAATTATACTCATCTAAAATACCGGCTTTCCCTCGAATGGGTACTTTTAGAGATGAAAATACCCCGGGAAGTTACAAGAAGCCCTAGGGCGATGGAGCAAGTTTTTACCGGTCTCCATGGAGTTTATACTTTATCTATAAAATGGCACGCTAAATTATTTAAAGGAAAAATACCTGATTGGTTTTCTTTTGAGATGATTGGTAAAGGTGGAGAAATCCATTTTTATATAAGGACCCAGAAAAAATACAGGAATGTTGTCGAGGCTCAGATATATGCTCAATATCCGGCGGCGGAAATTTATGAGGTTCCAGATTATATAAACGATATGCCGATGTACTTACCCAATGATCAATATGATCTTTGGGGGACTGACCTTATTCTCAACAAGGAGGATGCCTATCCTATAAGGACTTATCCAGATTTTGAGGAAAAATCGGCTGGTAAAGATGATATTAAGAGACTGGATCCGATGGCTTCATTGTCAGAACTTTTTACCACCCTTCATGCTGGTGAACAAATATGGGTACAGATAATGGGTGCCCCAACTGGAGACGATTGGGTTAAAAGAGGGCAGTTGGTCCTTGATAAAATAATGGGCAAAGAGGCGTCACCATTGACTGGCAATTTCTTTTCGGATGCTGTTTTTGCGATTGATAAGGCAATTTCTGGAGTGGTACCTTCACCAGTTAACGAAAAAGGTGAAAAAATTGAAAAAAAGAAAGAAAAAGAAAAGGAAAGAGTCAGTTTAAGTCCCGGGAAGCAGGATACAATTAAAGCCATGGAAAAAAGCTGGGATAAGCTAGGGTATCAGACAGGAATTAGGTTCTTGTATATCGGACCAAAAAATGATTTTCAACAAAGTAATGTCGCCGGGGTAGTCGGTGCTTTTAGGCAATTTTCGTCTCAGAATCTAAATGGTTTTAAGATGAATAAACACACCCTAACCTATGCCAAGGGTTTATTTAAAACATCTAAGCTTTTTAATAAAAAAACATCAATTTTTCAAGCTTTTCGTGAGAGAAAATTATTTGGGACAGGATTTACACCATTTGTTCTTAACACCGAAGAGTTAGCAACCATTTTTCACTTTCCAGACATTGGAGTAAAAGCGCCTTTATTGCCACGGGTTGAGACTAAAAGAGGCGAGCCACCCGTGGGCTTACCAATCAACTAAATTTAAAATCCAAAAATCTACCGAGGGCCGCCCTTGGGGGACAATCTCAAAATAAAAATTATGCCCATTAAAAGTAAAAAAGACATTGTTGTTATCGGTGAGACTAATTTTCGCAATCAGCGATGGCGGTTTGGTATTAAAGAAGATGATCGTCGGCGTCATATGTATGTCGTTGGTTCAACTGGAATGGGCAAGACCGAGTTTTTGAAGAATATGGCTATTCAGGATATTGAAGCGGGACGGGGCCTGGCACTGATTGATCCTCACGGTGATCCATCCGATCAGATTCTTGATCATATACCAGCAGATCGGGTGAAAGATGTCATATATTTTGATCCTTCTGATTTAGAATTTCCTATTGCTTTTAATATAATGGCAAAAGTGGATTATGACTATCGTCATCTTATTGCTTCCGGTTTGCTGGGAGTTTTTAAGAAAATATGGGGAGCGGAGGTATGGTCTGGAAGGATGGAGTACATTTTAAACAATACGATTTTGGCCCTTCTTGAATATCCAGATTCGACACTTTTGGGAATTAACCGAATGATGTCCGTTAAAAGTTATAGGAATAAAGTCATTGCTAACCTTAAAGATCCCATAGTCAAATCTTTTTGGATTGATGAGTTTGCCAAATATGCAGATAGGTTTGCGACCGAAGCTACTGCGGCTATTCAGAATAAAGTCGGTCAGTTCTCTTCTAATAATGTTATTCGTAATATAATCGGCCAGGTTAACCCAAAGTTTGATGTTCGTAAAATTATGGATGAGGGCAAGATTTTGATAGTCAATGTTTCTAAAGGTAAGATAGGGGAAGATGCTTCGCGTCTTTTAGGGGCTCTGTTAATAACAAAGATTCAGCTTGCCGCTATGTCTCGAGTTGATACTCCAGAGCAAGACAGGCGCGACTTCTGTCTTTATGTAGATGAGTTTCAGAATTTTGCGACGGAATCTTTCGCTAATATATTATCTGAAGCCAGGAAATTTCATTTAAGTTTGGTTATTGCTCACCAGTACATAAAACAAATGGAAGAACCGGTTCGCGATGCAGTCTTTGGTAATGTTGGGACAATCGTTTCTTTCAGGGTTGGTGCAGAAGATGCTGAGTTTCTGGAAAAATGGTTTTCCCCAGACTTTTTAATGGCTGATATTATCAATCTCGGAAAATATAATATGTATTTGAAACTTATGATAGATGGGGTGTCTTCGAGGGGATTTTCAGCCGCAGCTATTCCTCCCTTGCCGAGGCTCGAGAAATCTAACAGGGAAGCAATCATTGAGTATTCTAGAAGAACTTATGCTACTCCTCGGAGTGAAGTTGAGAAGGATGTTGCCGAGTGGGCTCTTGCTAATGAAGAAGATAAAAAACCACAAGGTGGTGGAGGTTATGGCGGATCAAGGCCTGCTTATGGACAAGACCAATTCAGGCCTAGGCCACAGTTTGAAAATAGAGAATCGGCTCAATTCCAGCAGAGGCCAATGCCTGCTCGCCCATCCGACCGGCAGGCAGGTTCTTTGGGTGGAACGGCAGAGCCGAGCCCAGTTCGGTTAGAACCGAGAAGACCAGAACCACCGAGAAATTCAGAATACAGACCAGTCGATAAGCCACAAGGTCGGACTATCGGCCTAGAGCCGAGAGTTATTGAACCCGTTCAAACTCCAACTGAGTTCAGGGCCCAACAACAGCAGGTGCAACAGCAGTCACAATCATCCGGGCTTTCCTTCGATGATGCATTAAGGCAGGGACCGGTGAATTTTCGCGGTAAAAGAATAGAGGGTAAAAGGGAAAGGCCAAAAGTAGAAGTAGATACTGGTGCTCTCAAGAAGGTGCTGGAAGAGGCGATGGGGAAGAAGGAGTAGTTTTCGAGCGGGGGGTGCGAATATTCTCTAGCTACCATTCGTCCCGCCAGCGACGGGACTCATTGCGCTGCTCCTTCGCTCCCCTTCGACAAGCTCAGGGACCATGCCCGCTCAGTCGCAGATGCGCGCTGCGAGAACATTCGCACCCACTCTCTCGGGGTGTTTTTGGTTTGTAGTAGCGGCCTCTTACCAAAAACTTTTTGATTTTTAATTAGTTTGTGCTAGTTTGGTTTCAGTACATTTATAATAGTGGAGGGATGAGATGGATGCAAACAAGATACTTGAAGTCATCACTATTTATCGCAAGCATTTAACGGAAGACCACGGAGTTCCTAAAATTGACTATCCGCACGACAAACCCGTTTTTTATAAACATAAGATTCTTAGTCACTGCCATGGAATGCTTGATCAGATGGAAGAGTTTGTTCGTCAGGGTCGGATCGATAAAGCATTTAGGTGGCTGGGTTTTGTTCAGGGCTGTTTGTGGTCAGAGAGATGCTATACTCTAGATGAACTAAAAAATCATAACCGACCCAATAACTCGGAAGGTAAAGAATGAAATACGACAAACTTGTTCGGGATAAGGTTCCGGAAGTTATTAGAAGTAAGGGTGGAAAATGTACAACGCGTATCGCTGATGAAAGAGAATTCCAAGAAAAATTAAGATGGAAGCTTAGAGAAGAAGTAGAAGAGTTTATTGAAGCTCAAAACGAAGAAGAATTAGCTGACCTGTTAGAGGTTATTGATGCAATCATTGAGTTTAAGAAACTTGATAGAAAAAAGACAGAGTTAATCAAGAGCAAGAAAGCCGAAGAACGCGGCCGATTTGAGAAGAGAATTATATTGGAAGAGGCATAAGACCTGCTAAGTTGGCAGGTTTATTTTTTTATGATAATTTTATCTCAGTACATTTTCAGATAGGGAGGATAAGAAAGTGGAAAACAAGAAAATGTTGGAAATTGTTGATAAATATAGACAGTATTTTCAAGAAGAAGTTATTCCAAATAAAAAGTATTCTCACGACAAAGCCGTTTTATTCGGTAATATTGATGATATTTTAGCCCACTGTCATAGTATGCTTAACGGGGTAGGAGAGTTTATTTCTCTTGGTGATAAAGAGAAAAGAGATAGAGCTTTGATACGCCTTGGCTTTATTCAATGTGGTCTTTGGGCGTCCGGTCACTATACCGTCGAAGATTTAAAGAATCACAATCATCCCGACGCCGAGACGATTAGCGAGCAAACTCATCAGCCGCTCACCAAGGAGGACTTAGAGGATTGGGAATATTAGTCCCCGAACGACCTGCTTATAAGAGCGGGTCTTTTCTTTTTAATAAATAAGGTGCACAATAAAAATAATATTTAGTTAGAACGCAGCTGACTTGACCAAATTCGAGGCAAAATCGAGAATTGCGAGGAATCATATTTGATATATGATGACGAGCAATCGGAGATTTTAACGAAGAAGTTGGTCAAGAGCGTACTCGCCTAATCTTAAGGCGAGAGCGGTCAGCAAGTTATGAACCAATTCTATAAAAAATACATAAGAATCCCTCCCAGTGAGTCCATAGATATTAGGGATATAATGCCGATTATTCATCATCCGCTTTTTCAGCGGTTGCTTCATATCTCTCAGCTCGGGACGACGCTTAATGTTTTTCCCGGAGCGACCCATAATCGTTTTGAACACGCTCTCGGTGTATATGGTAAAACAAAAAGATTTTCAAAAAGAATGGTTGAGGATGGTTTTCTGACGCCATATGAGGCGAAGAATATTTCTCTTTTCGGTCTGCTTCATGATATTGGTCATGGGCCATTTTCGCATGTGATTGAGGAGTTAACCCCGTTAAGCGGTGACGAGGACGAGAATGGTCTTGTGGTCCTCAAGTTATTAAAAAAAGAGGTAGTATCTGCTGGCGGGGATTATGAATTTATCAAAAAAATCGCCTCTCACAAAAGTCCTCTTCATCGAATTGTAATGGATAAAAATGTCGGGATGGATAAGCTGGATTATCTAGAGCGGGACGTCTATCATACCGGATTTGGCCAGAGGCCGGATATTGAAAGCTTATTCAACTACCTTGTTTATTTAAGAGGCCATTTGGTTATAGATAAGAAATCCCTCGAAGCGGCTAAGCAGATGCAGAAATTGTATCTTTATATGTATAAAGAAGTCTATCTTCACAAATCAGCCCTCATTAGTCAGAGATTTATTCAAAAGATGATAGCAATGCTTCTAAAATTAATTAAAGCCGATCCGGCTGATCTCTGGCGTCTTAATGATCAAGAGCTCATTGCCCTTGTTTACACCCATCCCGATAAGAATTTAAAATTTCTTTACGATGCATATAAGAATCGAACTCTTCCCAGTACCGGCTTGGTTATTCGCTTAAAAGACAGGGAGTTTAAGGAAAGGATAGCCGGTAAAGATATAAAGGTTATCGGAGAGGATAAGGTATTTTTTGAAAGATTTATGAAGCATACCTCGCCGGAAGATCTTGAAGATTTGGAGTCAAAGGTTGCCGGAGAAATAAAAGTGCCGGCCCACAAGATAGTAATAGTTCCGACTTTAACTCCTTGGCGTTTCGTGCCAGAAGATATCCTTTATCATGATAATGGCCGAATACTGTCAACTAAAACTACCCAGAAAGAATACTTTGATGCCCTCAAATCCGAGATGAGTGATTATCTTGCAGTTCGGGTTTGCATTATCGGCAATAGAAATGTACTATATAAAAACTCAAGTAAAATATACCAGCTTATTAAAAAGGAGATGAAATGACCGAGGTTCAGTTAGCCAAGATTACCGTCGAAGTTGCTCGTCTTAGGGCTCAAGCCAATGACTTGGAGGCCAAGGCCGATAGTGACGATAGTATGTATGGTCTTGCTTTGTCGGAGTATGGCAGTGAGCTCGCTGGCCCGCCTCAGAGTATAGCGATAAATAGAAATAAATCTAAAGAATTGAGGAGGAGAGCTGAATTCCTTGAATTAGCTAAGAGGGGTGATGCTCACCTGAGTGACCTATTAGTTTTGGAGGGCAGAATTGTGCAAATTAACAAGCAGATCGAAGATCTTCAAAAGGACAAGGGAGACGCATATTTGAAAATCCGTTTGCTCCAACAGCTTGCCGAAGTTGTTAAGGACTGAGCCATAATGGCTCTTTTTTGTTACATTTTTACTTTTTTAAAACAAAAAAGCGGGAGATATTATCTTCCCGCCGTTAATCCCAGAGATTCTATTAAATAATCTCCGGCATAATTCCAATCTATCGGATCGAGTGCATTACCACTAGGACGAAGTCGTCCTTGAGCGTCGAAGCTTATATTTGGTATTTCTTCTAGCAGGGGTTTTATACGATCAACTGTACCGGGTCCTAACCCGCCGGCTGCGACGAGTCCGATAGCTGGCAGCGATTGCTTAATTGCTCTGGCAAAGGGCAAAAGAATCTGAGCATCCATGCCAATTCCACGGCCCATACTTTTATCAAGTAGGACTCGATGAATGATGCCTTCATAATCTTTAAGTTTTTCGACAACAGCCTGGGGGTCGTCATCCACTTCTGCTAGAGCGTTTTTGCCAATCTGAAGTATTACCTCAATTTGTTTTCTGGAGGCATGAACACCATTTTCGATTTGATCTGGATCGGGCCAAGTCATATCAAGCTGTAAAGCGTGAATGCCGATACCACCATAAGATATTGCTTGGGTGAGGCTTTTCCATAGATCAGGATTGTTGTCATTGTCTGCGTAGTGCAAACAATTATATGTTTCATCTGAGGAAAAAATATCAGCGATTGTTTCTTTCGGTGGGAAAACCGATAGCCATTTAGTGGGAATATTGTTGAGTGTTTTGTAGCTCATCATCAAACCAACATGGAGTTTTCGATCAGACCCTTGAGGCCGATGTGCTTTAAAAATTTTGAGCATATTCTGAACTTGCTCAAAGGTAAGAAAATCAACCACTCCAATATACGGTGTTAGCATACAAGTTCCTTTTTAACGAACTAAAAAACCGTTCTATATAATAACACAGTTTTTTAGTTAAATAAAGTGTCCGCCTCATCAAAAATAATCTGAACGCCATATTTGCTGATATTCGTAAGCTTTTGGCCCTTGTCCGGCCTGTTGAGAAGCCAGAACAGAAGTCAGCATAGCCGATTCGATATGTCTCACTAGCATTGCTCGTCTCATAAGAGTTCGAACCGCCGAGACAGGGCTTCTATTCGAGACTTTTGGGGCCTATGACGGTCGCATATCCGATGTGGTCCGCCCAGTAGGAGTCGAACCTACGACCCTCTCCTTAAAAGGGAGCTGCTCTACCAACTGAGCTATGGGCGGATATGATTTTTAAATTTAGCATAAAAAAACCACTTTTACAACTAACTTTTTACCGTTTTTAATTTGTTGAACTTGTGCTAGAGTTAGATGAGATTATGACTAAGGTCATGAAAGTAAAATATGTCAAGCATTCAGCCGAAACCGTCTATACCGGAGAATCAATAGATTTGAAGAAAATACAGGAGAATGTGAGGCAATATGCCTATCTTAACCGTGACCATCCCCTGGTTGTTCGGCTTTTGAAGGACCAATATGCCGTATTGACTAAATTCGGAGCGGTGACATTTTGGGATGTTCCCTATCGTCTTCGTCTAGAATTTTTGAAGGAAATACAGCCATTTGCGAAGAGTAAAAAAGGTACTTATCATTACGATGAAGATACCAAAGTTCTTGTCGGGGGAGATACGACCAAGATAACCTTCGATAAGATTTTCCTTCCCAAATTAGCCGTCGAAGAAATAAAAATAATTTCTTATGTCCTTTCTCAGTCTGTCGCCCTTGAAAGATATGAAGACGAAATAGAAACAAGTTTATCGGAGATAGGTACAATCGTGGAAAATTTGAAATCTAGCGGCCAAGCGATGCTAACCGAGAAACAACTCCTAAAGCAGATCGGTAACGCTTTGTCGGTAAAGCAGACTGCGGTTGCCCACCTCTCCTTATTTGATAAACCGGAGGAGGTTTGGGAATCACCCGAGTTGGAGAATTTATACAATCGGATGAATGTAGAATATGAACTTCAGGATCGTTTTGATGTTCTTGATGAGAAAATAAAATATCTTTCGGATATTTCCCAAATGCTTATGAGTTTTTTGGCCGAGAAGCAGAACGCTTTTCTGGAGAAAGTAATTATAGTATTAATAGCCATAGATATAGTCATCTGGTTCATACCACCATTTCCGGAAGTGGTAAAATTTATAAAATCATTTTTTTAAGAAACTATGTCTAATAAGCTAAAAGTGGGCGTCTTGATGGGCGGACCCTCGACTGAACATGAGGTGTCTTTGAGTACCGGGATGAATATTATCAAAAATCTTGACCAGTCAAAGTATCAATCAATTTGCATCAAGATAACTAAAGACAAAGAATGGTTGGTGGGAGACAAAAAAATGGATGAGCGAAAAGCTTTGGCAAATTGCGATCTAGTTTTTAATGCTCTTCATGGTACATTTGGTGAAGATGGCCGAGTTCAGGCCTTGTTGGAATATTATGATAAAAAATATACCGGCTCAGGAATTACTGCTTCGGCTTTGGCAATGGATAAATTACGAAGTCGGGAAATGTTTAAATTTGCCGGACTTCAAGTTCCTAAAACTTTAAAAATAAGAGCCGGAGATAACTATCAAGCCCTATTGAATGTTTTTACCAATAAAATTTGTGGTTTTCCGGTTGTTGTTAAACCATGCTCGAACGGTTCTTCTGTGGGAGTCTCTATAGTAAGAAATACAAGCCAATTAAATAAAGCCCTAGAACTAGCATTTCAGGTTGAGAAAAAAGTCTTAGTTGAGGATTTTATTGAAGGAATGGAAGTGACATGTGGCGTATTGGAAAGCGGACGATCAATCTCGGCTTTACCAGTGACAGAGATAGTTCCGAAAAGGGGACATAAATTTTTTGATTATGATGCTAAATATAAAACCGGCCATTCCGACGAAATTACCCCTGCTAGGATAGACGAGGACACAACTAAAAAGGTGCAAGAGATTGCCGTCAGAGTTCACCAGCTTTTAGGATGTCGGGCCTATTCTCGAACGGACATGATTATTAAAAATAACGACATCTATGTTTTGGAGACTAACACTCTTCCCGGACTGACCGCCAACTCTCTTTTACCAAGGGCCGCCCTTGCCGTCGGGTTGACTTTTCCTCAACTTCTCGATAAAATAATCGAAAGTTCATTAGCTTGAGAAGGAGTACAAAATGGCTCTGGTTGGACTTGCTATGGGTATAGCAGTTGGTATAGTCGGATCTTTTCTATCAAGAAAGTTACCCATGCTACCTAGGTTACTAGTAATGATTACCGTGGGAGTTTTAGCCGGCTTAGTTGCTAGATTCTTTTTTGCTTGATCGGACATTCATCCGACCTGCCCCGCTTTTTTTAAAAGGGCGGGGTTTTTGTTTTTATAATTTTATGTGATAATATCTATATTATGCAACGAACCCTAGTTTTAGAAACAAAAAATCTTGCCGGTGAGGAAGTTCAACTGGCTGGTTGGGTTAATGTTCGACGAGATCATGGCAAAATAATTTTTATTGATTTACGAGACCGAAGCGGAGTGGTTCAGGTTGTTTTTGGTCCGTGGACAAAAGATCTCTACGAAGCTGCAAACCAATTGCGGACTGAATGGGTGATCCGGATTAAGGGCAAGGTTAAGGAGCGTCCGGAGAAGATGGTTAATCCGGATGTTGAGACAGGTAAAGTAGAGATTGAACCCACTGAGCTGGAAATTTTAAACGAAGCTCTTACCCCACCTTTTCCCCTAGATACTGACGGTTATGAGATAGGAGAAGAGTCGAGGATGCAGTATCGCTATCTAGATATTAGACGGCAAAGACTGAATAAAAATCTCATTAAGAGGCACGATGTCACTCATTTGATAAGGAGTCAGCTTTCGGATCAAGGTTTTATAGAAGTTGAAACCCCTATACTTACCAAGTCAACTCCCGAAGGAGCGAGGGACTATGTTGTTCCATCTCGATTATATTCCGGAAAATTTTATGCCTTGCCTCAATCGCCCCAACAATATAAACAGCTTTTAATGGTCGGAGGAATTGTGAAATATTTCCAGATCGCTCGTTGTTTTCGCGATGAGGATACTAGAGGTGATCGTCAGCCAGAATTTACTCAGCTTGATTTGGAGATGAGTTTCGTTGAGCGGGAAGATGTGATGGAGTTGAATGAAAAACTTTTAATCGAGATTATCCATAAATTATATCCGAACAAAAAAATCCAAGAAATACCATTTCCCAGAATTAGCTATAAAGAAGCGATGGAGAAATATAATTCCGACCGGCCGGATCTGCGTAAAGATAAAAACGATTCGGATTTATTAGCTTTCTGTTGGGTGATAGATTTTCCATTCTTTGAAAAGGATAAGGAAGACAGTTGGACCTTTACTCACAATCCGTTTTCAGCACCGAAGCCGGAATATACCGAGCATTTGTTGAAAAAGGAAAAAATTGCCGAAATTCTTACAAGTCAGTACGATGTTGTTTTGAATGGTTGGGAGATAGGCGGTGGTAGTATTCGTAATCACAAACCTGAAGCGCTAGAAAAAGTTTTTGAAATAATGGGCTTTGAGAAGGAAAGGATAAAAGAAAATTTCAGTCATATGCTGAGCGCCTTAAGCTATGGTGCTCCTCCTCATGGCGGAATCGCTTGGGGGCTAGATCGTCTGGTGTCTGTTTTAAATAACGAGCCGAACATAAGAGAAGTTATCGCTTTTCCAAAGACGGGAGATGCTAGAGATTTGATGATGGGCTCACCATCGGAACTAGATAATAAACAGCTCAAAGAGCTTCGTTTAAAGATAGAGAAGCTACCCGAGAAGTCTCTTTCTTAACGAAATTGCAGAATTTCGAGATAGAAAATCGTCAGATTGAGGAAGAATAGTTTATACTATTCAGACGAAATATGACGATTTTATAGCCGAAATTATGCAATTGCAGTAGAATATGGACTTCTCGGGTAGCTTCTCAAGTAAGTATGCGATTAAAGGTCTATACTGCAACAATTACGATAATTGTTCTCTTTGCTGTAAATATTTTTTTGGCCGTTAAAAACTCTCAGGATATTCCGCTAAGTGATCTTATGCCTCTGAATATTTCAAGTTCTCGAAGGCAAGCATATGTTTTTTCTATATCAGAGCCAAATTACATCCCCATTTTAAATGCTAATATTGCTCGGCCGATTATAAGTGGAAAGTCGGCTCTTGTTTATGACACATACTCCAACAGGTTTTTGTACGAAGAAGGTACGGATTCTAAACTTCCAATCGCTTCCCTTACTAAAATTTTAAGTGCAGTGGTTACTCTTGAAAGACTCACTTCAAACGATATTGTGACTATCACCGATAAATCTATAAGAGTAGACGGCGAAAAACAGGATTTATATTTGGGCGAGAAATTAACTGTTAGAAATCTACTCAAGCTGATGCTCATAGAATCTTCTAATGATGCCGCTTATGCTTTGGTCGAGCATGCTAAGAATTTAGGTATTGATTTCGTTGGCGAGATGAATCTAAAATCCCGAAACCTAGATATGCGCGACTCTGTTTTTACTGACCCGGCAGGTCTGGATGATAGTGCCTATTCAACGGCTAAAGATCTGGTAAAATTAGTACAGTACTCCTTGAATTATAAAGAAATCTGGGATATATCGGCCGAGAAAACGGCGATTGTAGAATCGAGCGATGAGAGAATTAAACATTCTATTACCAGCACTAATCGGTTATTGGGGCTGGTCAAAGACATTATTGGTGGCAAGACCGGCTATACCGATGGCGCCGGACAATGTATGATATTGGTTGCCAGCGTACCGGATTATTCTGGTAAAATAGTAAGCATCGTTCTAGGTTCGAATGATAGATTTGGCGATACTCAAAAATTAGTCGAGTGGACAAGGACAGCTTATAGATGGAAATAAGATGAATGAAAATATTTTCACAATCTTTAATGTGGTTCGTATTTTTGCCGTTGCAACGGTAGCCTTTTTTGTTACCCTTGTTATTACGCCATTGTGGACGAAAATTTTATATAAATATCAGCTAGGCAAAGGAGTGGTTCGTCATGAAAATGCTCCTATTTTTTCAGAACTTCATAAGAAAAAAGTCGGTATTCCTACGATGGGCGGAGTGGTTGTTTGGTTAACGGTATCTTTATTAACTATCGGCTATTGGTTGTTGGCTAAAATATATCCTGATACCGCTCTTGGCAGTATTAATTTTCTTTCTAGGGGCCAGACTTGGGTTCCTTTCACTGCTTTGATTATCGCGGCACTTTTTGGATTGCTTGATGATATGCTCGGTGTTTTGAGAAAAGGTCCAGGAGGCGGAGGATTAAGAATGCGCGATCGCTTAATCATGTATGCTGTAGTTGGTGCCGGTGGGGCTTGGTGGTTTTATACCAAACTCGGTTGGGATTTTATAAATATTCCATTTCTCGGTGATTGGACTATCGGCTGGCTCTATATTCCATTTTTTATTTTTATAATCATTGCCTCTGCTTTTTCCGCCAATGAAACCGATGGTCTCGATGGTTTGGTAGCCGGAGTCTTTCTTACCATGTTTGGTGCTTATGCGGTCATTGCATTCGATCAGGGGAGAATGGACTTAGTTGTGTTTCTGGCGGCGATAATGGGTTCCTTGATTGCTTTTTTGTGGTTCAATATCTATCCGGCCAAATTTTTCATGGGCGATACCGGCTCGATGTCTTTGGGCATTACTTTAGGCGTAGTAGCAATGCTGACTAATACGCCGTTTCTCTTAATACCCATTGGTATAATATTTATATTTGAATCAGGCTCAGTGCTAATTCAGCTTACTTCTAAAAAATTTCGCAAGAAAAAAATATTTCTTTCAACTCCAATTCATCATCACTTCGAAGCTCTCGGCTGGCCCGAAACCCAAGTCACAATGCGCTTCTGGATGATATCGGCGGTCGGGGCAATTATCGGGTTAATTATATTTCTCGTGGACTCTAAAATCCCACCGTTGTTCTAATTAAAAAATCGCCTTTTATGGCGATTGTTTTGCTGGATAAACTAAACAAGAATACTGGCCAGCTTTGAGGTAAATACAATCTTCCATTGTTTCCAGTGCTAGTTCAGCTAGCTTCTTAACAAGGATGGGTATTTTTTCTTTACCATCAAAGGACACCTCAAATACTGTACATTCATCGGTGATCGTTGCTTTTGATGGATCTCTCCAAAATCCGAAACTGGGCACCAGAGAAGCGGAATAAGCTCCAAATTGAGTTATCAAGAATAAATGCAGATCTTGACGTATTCTGATTCCATCTCTACCCTTGAGTTTTTTAACTGGAATAAAAAATACAGCCGGTCTACCAAGATTTACTATTTTAAAGGACTCACTCTGAAACTCCTGCCACTTGTTCATTTGTGTCTCAACTCGTTAAGAAACTTTATTCGTTCACTTTTAGGTATTAGTCCTAACTCTTTCTGAAGTTCTTTGATGGTTGTTTTAATTTTATCCTTTATTTCTTCTTGTCTTTTTCGTTTATCCGCAAGCCGCCTCTTAACATGTTTTCTAGCCACCTCACTTTCTTGGAATCTTAAGGGAGCTTCGTGGCTATAATGGGGTGCCTTGTAGACACGCTCGCATTCGGCGCACTTGTAATAGTTGATTGGGCAATCATAACCAAAACATTCATCAAAATACCACTCAAGAAAGTTAATCAGTTCTTTGCAGTCACATTTGATTGCTATTACCGAAGGTATGTTTCTTGGGTCTAGTTTTTTGAATGCTAATCCGCAGTCTTTACAGTGATAAAATCCATCCGATTTTAGCGTTAGGGTTTCACAGGAAGTGCCCCATCCGCGAGGTTCTGCCGAGCAACAGGTTTGTTCCTCGCCTAGTTTGATTATCTTTTTGTCCCCATTGCTATACGTCTTTACTATTGTTTTCATGAGCCCTTCTTTCAATGAACTGTCCCTGTATTGTAACAATATTTACAAAAATGTCAATGATAATGGGTAACTTAGAAATATTTATGAGTAGGCGTGATTTAATTTTTAGTAAAACAAAAAAGAGCTGGTCAGGCTCTTTGTTCCGCCATTCGCCAACTGGCGAAGGCGGAGGCGGATATTTAATGACCGATTTAGTTAGTTTGTACTCCTGTCATCTGGTGATCAACCAGTTTTCGGTAGGGTGGACACGATTTGTATAGATCTTCGTGTTTGCCTTGTCCGGCGACCCGACCCTCTTCCATCACGATGATGCGATTGGCATACCGAATGGTTGAGAAGCGGTGGGCGATGATTATAGTGGTCCGTCCCCTAGAAGCTTCATTGATGGCATCACGGATTTCGGCTTCAGTTGCAGAATCCAGACTGCTCGTTGCTTCGTCGAAAATTAGTATTGCTGGATTCTTGATCAGGGCTCTGGCGATCCCCACCCTCTGGCGTTCTCCGCCTGAGAGCTTGATACCGCGTTCGCCGATAAGGGTATCAAATCCCTTTTCAAGCTTGTGCGAGAACCTGCTTATCTGAGATATCTGCGAGATCCTCTCCAACTCTTCTTCGGTAATTTCTTTGGCTCTTCCGTTCAGGCCGTAGAGGATATTATAGCGGATACTTTGATCAAAAAGCGGTACCTGCTGTTCCACTAGCCCTACTTTTGAGCGGAATGTTTGAAGATCCAAAACCCGGAGGTCTTGGCCATCAATGAGGATTTGTCCTTCGGTTGGATCGCTGCCCCTAACTAGCATATGGGCCAGTGTTGTTTTGCCGGAACCGGATTCGCCAACGATGGCGATAGTTTCGCCGGGTTCGACGATAAAAGATACACTTTTAAGGGCCGACTGCTCTGATCTCTCTAATTCTTGTTGGAGGTCATCATCCTCTTCGTCTTCATCGCGGGAGATCAGCATTCGATTTCCATAAGCAAACGAGAGGTTGCGCACTTCGATGTGTCCCCGTATTGGATCGAGTACAACCGGATTGGGGATTATATTTATATCGCTTTTGATGGTTAGGAATTCGCAGTATCTTCTTATCGAAGTCCACATCCTTATGATCTGACGATGAAGGTTTCCAACATTCCATACGCTATCTAGGGCATTGTTGGACCACGACCAGAAGACAACGATATAACCGAATGTATATTGCTTGTTATAGATGTAGTAGGCACCAAGAGCCATAAGCGCTAATCTGGCGAAAATAATTGTCAGCGACTTTAAGTAAGCGTAAAACAAGAACTGACGCCAAAGTGGCTTTGCAAACTCGACTGCTTCTTCATATTTTGCATCAGCTTCTACTTGGGCTTTTTTTTCTTGAGCGTTTACCAGGACATGACAAACATGTTGGACAATCTCATTTCGGAACTTTGATTCTTTGTTCCACATCTTTTCAAGTTTTTTGAGATCTCCCTTGAAGGTGTGGTTTATCCATATGGTCAGCGAAACGAACATGGCTAGTGCCGTCAATACAATAAGTCCCATCGTCATACTCAGCCAGCACATAGCGATTGTCATGATGATCACTCGGATTATAGTCGGAGCAATCTCGTACACAGACATGTTCACCAGTGCAACCAATGAATGTTGACCTCTGTTGATTACGCTTTGTTTAACGCCGGAATGGAGGGCGTTGTGCTGTCCAATGGAAAGACTCATCATCCGAAGCATGGTCTGGTCGTTCGCGGCCTCGTCGATGTCGAAATCAACCTTATTGATCTCAAATCTCTCTCGTTTAAAACCTATTGAGTGGCTTAAGAGCATAATACCTCCAGCCAGCCCAATGAGCCAATAGGTCTGGCTCATTGCCGTTCCGCGACTGATATTGTCGAGAATAGTACCCTGAATATAGGGTCCGACTAAGGACAAGGCCTGTATTAGAGTTATGAGGGCCAGTACCTTTAGTATTCGCCATTTGAGAGGGCCAAATATGGCCCAAGCTTGCTCAAGTAATTGCTTCCTTGTAGACATGTTGTGCCGACCTCCTTATATCTAGTTAGAAAAGGGCTATTTTAATAGTATACTATTTTTACTATTTTTGTCAAGTTAATTCTAAAAACGATAGTAATGTATTATAATTAAACTAATGGCCAAAGCATTATTTGCTGTAACTCTAATTCTCCTCATTTTCGGCTTGGTTGTTTTGTCATCGGCGGGAGTGGTGGAGGGGGAGAAGAAATTCGGTTCGGCTTACTATTATTTGAATCATCAGCTATTGTTGGGTGTTCTGCCGGGATTGGTACTGATGTTATTATTATCAAAGATCGATTATAAATTTTGGAAAAAAATCTCGCTTTTAGTATTACTGGGAGCGTTGTTTCTTTTAGCTTTAGTTTTCATTCCTCCTTTTGGTCACGGCTTAAAGGGAGCAACGAGATGGATCAATGTTTGGGGTTTTTCTTTCCAGCCATCGGAGCTTTTAAAACTTGGCCTTATCATTTATCTTGCCGCCTGGTTTGGAAATAGGGACGAAAGGATAAGGAATTGGACTTATGGCATGGCCCCGTTTTTTTTGGTCTTATCTTTTGTGGCGGCTTTGTTAGCTCTCCAGCCGGATATCGGCACGCTTATCGTGGTTACATTGATTTCCCTCGCTATTTATTTCTTTGCCGGTTCGGAATTAAAACATTTATTAATAGTTCTGGCGGTTATCATCGGTGCCTTATTAGTTATGATCTGGTTTGAACCCTATCGTTTAGATAGGATTAGGACTTTTGTTGACCCTTCGGTTGATCCTCAGGGAATATCTTACCAACTCAACCAATCCTTAATAGGCGTTGGTTCTGGTGGAATGTTTGGAGTCGGATTTGGTAAAAGCACCCAAAAATTTGGATTTCTCCCCGAAGTAATCCACGACTCTATTTTCGCTGTCATCGTTGAGGAGTTAGGATTTGTGGGTGCATCATTTTTGATAGGGTTATTCTTACTTTTTGTTTTTTTGATGGTCTGGACGGCTAATGGCATAACCGATAAGTTCGGCAAGCTTGTGATTATGGGCATGGCGACCTGGGTTATTGGTCAGGCCTTTCTTAATATCATGGCTATTACCGGTCTAGCTCCATTAACTGGAATTCCATTGCCGTTCGTCAGCTATGGGGGAACAGCGATGATGGTACTTTTGGCGGGGATGGGGATTGTTATTAATGTAGCAAAAAGAGCTTAGCTCTTATCGACTGCCTTCCTGCCTGCCAGCAGGCAGGTCGGGGCACGTTTGATTTTTATTTTTTGTTTGGTAGGATAGTTTATTGTTCTTTTTATGGAGTTTAGAAATGAAGGCATTGTTAGTTGAGAGTAAGAACTTGAAAAAGACTAACTATCGTTCGGCAATAATTCTACTTCCATCAGGGAAGGTCGAATTAGGCCTCGGTGATCCGGCAAGTATTATTATAGAATCGGATGGTGATAGCCACAATGTTAGAATTCTGTCGGCTAGTGACTTTGCTTCATTTCGAGTGGTTAAAGAAGTAGAAATTACCGGTCGATTTTTGATGGACGCTATAGAATACCGAAATATTAGGATTGAATGTGATCGTGCAAAGATTGAGTTTAGGGATAGACTCCAACGCTTGATGCTTACTCCAAACTGTGATGCCCTATTCTTTCTGGATATAGGGTCCATCGCCTTATAATAAAATCGCCCCCAGGGCGATTTTTTAAATAAAGAACTTTGTTATAGACAACTTGAGTGAGGCATATTTTCAAGTTCTATCTTGAATTCGGGCAGAGGATTTTTGTAAACTTTTATGTAGGTGCCTACGGGCGGGAATTGATTGATGCCCGCTACTTTTACAGTTCTGCCGTCGCTGAAAAATATAGTAGAAACCACAATGGGAAGTGGCCCAGATCTTTGGCCCGCTATGCCCAGATCGATATTAAATGTACCGGCTTTATCTGTTACTTTAATATATTCCCCTTCGGCTATTAACCTCCACCGTTTTTTTAAGCGTTCTTCCCTGGCTGATAGATAAAAGTATAATAATATAACTGCCCCTATTGGGGTCATCGAAATTAAATATCCCAATAACGTCATAATATACCTCCTTCAGAATGTAAAAGAACTTTCTAGAATATTACAACGATTGTTAATTTTTTTCAACAATAATACCCCCGCCACGGCGGGGTTATTTCTTAATCAGGAGTTTAGCGGCTGATGATTTGAGACGGGAAGCTTTGTTTTTCTTGATTACGCCAGTTTTAGCGGCTTTGTCTATGGCTTTGTAGGCTTTTGCAAGTAATTTTGAAGCTTCTTTCAGATCGCCAGTTTTAGCCATTTTTACTAGTTCCTTGACGGCTGACTTGTAGGTATCGGCCCGCTTTAAATTACGGACTCTTCGTCTTTTGGATTGTCTTAACGCCTTTTTTGCAGATTGTGTAATTGGCATATTATAACTTGTCTGCTTGTCGGGCCCGATAAGAATCTTTGGGCCAACGACAAGCCCTTCGGGTTTAGCCAATTTCTTTGTTGAAACTTCTGCTTCTCGCTCGACGTAGTTTTACTACGTCTTGCTTCGATGCTCAGTTTCGCCTCGAACTTGGCTTAAACAGACTGCGTTCTAAATACACTACATTGGAAAGCTTGATAATCTTACTATATTTGATTGTATTATGCAATACTTCGACAAGCTCAGTACGAGTAGTTGTGCGGTCATTGCTTTCTATTTCCATAGTGCTATCCTTGGACTATGCGCGTTGTTTGACAAGGGAAGTACGACTTCCCAAAGGAGTTAGGACATGAGAAAGACGGTGACGGCTATTTTTGCTTCAGTGATTATCACCCTCCTTATTTCTACTCAGGTATTTTCCCAGTCGACTCTACCCGATTATACAAAATGGAATAAGAATGCCTCTTCAAATATTTCGGCAGTCCACAATGGGACTAGCGTTACTCTACTCGCGGAATTCTATGAAAATCTTGATGTTGATAACTTATACCTTAGCTCTGTTGTGATTATTTATGATGAGCAGAAGCGCCCTTGGATCGCTCTTTATATCAGGACCATTCTTTATAAAGACGGTAATAAGTTAGTTCCTGCTAGTACAGAGTATTACTTATTGGAAAATAGTAATAATAAGTGGTCCCTTGCCAAGGATTTTTCTAAGAGCAAGGACCTAGAAAAAGAGACAGCCGATTTTCTTAAAAGCCAGTATGGCCTAGAGTTTAAATAATTCTATGCTCAGATCGACTCTACGGAGTCGGTTTTTATTTTGCGTATTTGTTCTCTTAACGCCAGTGCTTTGTCATATTCCATTTTTTTGGCGGCTCTTTCCATCATTCTTGTAAGCTGGGCGATGACCTTGCCCTTACTGCCACTGCCGAAAACATAAACAGTTTCATCTTCTTCTTGTCCCCAGCGTCTTGTCTTTGTCAGGCCGTTATTAGATATAGGTAGGTCGAAATCGCCTATGGGCTTCTTTATTGTTGTTGGGGTTATTTTGTTAGCTTTATTATGTTCTTCTTGTTTCTTTCTTCGGCGCATTGTTTCTTCGATCGAGGCCTTTATAGATCTAGTTGATTTATCGGCATACATTATGACATGCCCGTTAACATGTCTGGCGGCTCGTCCCATAGTTTGTATTAGTGTCGTAGTATTGCGTAGGAATCCTTCTTTATCGGCATCAAGAATGGCAATAAGCGAGACTTCTGGTAAGTCGAGACCTTCACGCAGAAGATTAACCCCAACCAGAACATCATGATTGCCTAGTCGAAAATCTTTTAATATTTTTAACCGTTCCAGTGTTTTTATTTCGGAGTGAATGTAATTGACCTTTATTTTTGCATCGGCCAGATATTCTGATAAGTCTTCGGCCATTCTTTTAGTTAAAGTGGTTACGATGATTCTTTCTTTACTTGCTATTCTTTTCTTTATTTCTCCGAGTAAATGCTCTATTTGATTTTTAGTGGGTTGGATTTCGATCGTTGGGTCCAGTAGTCCGGTTGGGCGGATAAGCTGTTCGGCAATATTGGTCTTGCCGCATTTGTCGAGTTCATATTTTCCAGGTGTTGCTGAAACATAAACTGTTTTTTGGATTCTTTTATTAAATTCGGGAAATTTTAACGGTCGATTGTCTAATGCTGATGGAAGACGAAAACCGTAATTTACAAGGGTGCTTTTACGGGAGTGATCGCCGTTGAACATTCCTCTTATCTGGGACATAGAAGCATGTGACTCATCAATGATAGTCAGGAATTCTCCCTTTGATCCGCCTTTAGCGGAAAAGAAATCTATCAGGGTATAGGGCGGTTCTCCCGGCTTACGGAAATCAAGATGGCGCGAATAGTTTTCAATACCATGGCAATAGCCGGTTTTCTTCATCATGTCTATATCGTGCATTGTTTTTTCGTATAAACGACCGGCTTCCTGCAGTTTTTTTTGTTTTTTAAGAACCTTCATATGTTGCTGAAGTTCGGTCTTAATATTTTCGATTGCAACGTCTATTTTATTATCCGAAGTAAGCCAATATTTAGCCGGCAAAATGGTTGTTTCAACTATTTTTTCGAATACTGGTTCATTAGTTTCAAGTTCTTCCGGGTCTTTGATATTAGCGTGCATTATTTTTAATATTCTTTCGGAGGGGGTGAATCTGTTTTTTGCCAAGGGTGAATATGAGAGTCCCAAAGTTATTTTAAAAATATTTTGTCCGTCCGGGCCCATTACTTCTATCTCGTTTCTGGTTTTGCGAAAACAACCGCGCTTCAACTCTATATCTTGAGCATACTGAAGACGGGTAAGGCTTCGCATAAGCTCGTCAGCTTTTATCTTTTGGCCCTCGAAAATATTAAGCCCCATATTCTTGTATTCTTCGGGTGAGCCAAGATTGTAAATACAGGAAACCGAAGCGATGATTATTACATCATCGCGGGACATTAGGGCTTGGGTAGTGGCGTGTCTTAATCTGTCCAACTCCTCATTTATTTTGGAATCCTTTTCAATGTATGTATCAGTGTGGGGGATGTATGCTTCTGGTTGGTAGTAGTCATAATATGAAACGAAGTAATGGACGGCATTTTTTGGGAAAAATTCCTTGAATTCTTTATATAATTGGGCGGCTAGGGTTTTATTATGAGAAATAATTAGAGTTGGTTTCTGGTATTGTTCAATAACCTTGGCCATAGTGAAGGTCTTTCCTGAACCGGTTACACCTAAAAGCACCTGGTCTTTCTTACCGGATTTTAATCCTTTGACCAGTTTAGCTATGGCCTGGGGTTGGTCACCGGTCGGTTTAAATTTTGATACAAGTTTGAACATCTTAATTTTCAATGATAAGCTTAGAATATGATTTCATTCCTTGAAGGAAAAATTGAACATTTGGGCGATAAATATGTGATTTTAAGCACGGGCGGTATAGGGTATAAGGTTATAGTATCCCCCAAGTTACTAAATATTTTATCAAAAACAACCACACTTGTCAAGTTCTTTACCCATTCTCAGCTGAACATGCGAGAGGGAACTTTTGATATGTATGGGTTTCAGGAAAAAGAGGATCTGGAACTATTCCATATGCTTACAAGAGTGTCAGGTATTGGGCCAAAAGGAGCTATGAATGTTCTATCGGTTGTTGAGCCCAAACATCTCAAGGCGGCAGTGGTTAACGAAGATGCCGAGTATTTGAAAAGAGTTTCTGGGCTTGGGCCGAAGACGGCCTCGCGTCTTATTCTTGAACTTAAAAATAAACTAGATCACATTGATATGGGTGATATGAAGGGCGTAGATCTTGGTCAGGATGGTCAGGCGACAGAAGCACTCCTTGTTCTTGGTTATAGCGCAACACAAGCCAAAGAAGCATTGAAAGAAGCCAGGGGAAAAACACTGGAGGAGCGGGTTAGGGAGGCTTTAAGATTGCTTGGAAAGAGGTAAACTTTCGCGTAGCCGATCTGCCTTGTCGGGACATTTGAGGTTGCCAGCTTGCATGGTTTGTCAAAGGTCTGTCCTTGACAAAAGCGGCAACCGAACATAGCGAAGTCCCGTCGCTGGCGGGACAAGCGTGTCCCGAAAGGCAGTCGGCGAGAGCTAAAGTTTACATTATTCAATGGATAAAATTAAAAAAATATTTTTAAACTCAATTCCTCTTTTGGTGATGGTTGGCCTGATACCACTAATTTCAAATGATTTTGTATTAATGGCAGTTTTCGGATTGGTTATCTCTGTATCGTTTTTAGTAAAGAGGCAGAAAAATGAATGGCTAATATTTATAGCTGGTTTTTTATTGATGATATTTTTTGAATATATTTTTATTCTTACTGGAGTCGAGGTTTTTTATAGAAATACCCTATTCGGAATTATGCCTATCTGGCTTCCATTTCTGTGGGCATACGGATTTGTTGCCATAGGCAGGGCTACTAAGATTTTAGATAAGCAATAATGAAATCATTTTTACAAACAACTGAGTGGTTAGAATTTCAGAAAGAGGTCGGATATAAGGTCTGGCGGTTTAGTGACGGAAAAATAACGGCTAATATAATTAAATATAATTTGCCGTTTGGTAAGAGCTATTTGTATATACCTCATGGACCGGAGATAAATTTTGACAACATAAAGGGTGGATTAAAAAATGAGCTGGCGAACTTTGTAAAGTATTTGAAAGATTTGGCTAAGTCGGAGAATTCAATTTTTATAAAAATTGAGCCATATTTGGATGTAGTGATGGAGCTATTGCATGTAAAAGGAATGCGCCGGTCAAACAAGCAGATTCAGCCATACAAAACAGTGGTTCTTGATTTAACCTTGTCCGAGGAACATTTGTTGGGGAAAATGCACACAAAAACCAGATACAATATTAAGGTTGCCGAGAAGAACGGCATCACCGTTAAGGATGGTAACGATTTAGATGCTTTTTGGAAGTTATTAAGCAAAACAACCAAGCGCGACAGATTTTCTAGCCATCCCAAGATTTATTATCAAAAGTTATTAGATTATTTTAATCGTGGTGATATGAAAGTAGATCTTATTATGGCGTATCATAACAATAAGGCCATAGCCGGAGCAATATTGATGACTTATGGTGATACTGGTTATTATCTCCATGGCGCTTCTGATTATCAGTATCGGGCAATGATGGCGCCGTATGCCCTTCATTGGGATATTATTAAATACTTAAAAAATAACGGAGTAAAATACTATGACTTTTGGGGAATTGATGCCACTAAGTGGCCAGGGGTAACTCGATTTAAGCTCGGTTGGGGCGGTGGTCCAAAGGAATATCCTGGGTCGTTTGATTTACTAATTTCCCGACTTTGGTATTTCGGTTATTCTCTAGCCAGAAGGATTTTTTAGCCGCAAACTATTGATTTTTATATAAAAGCTGATATAATATAGCCAGATCTTATAAGAAGGAGGCGGAAATGATTGAACAGGAATTCATTCAGCTAGAACCCGGTGATATTGTTCATCATCCATCCCAACCGAATAATGTCTGGACTGTTGTTGGTAAACCATGCTGGGATCAATATTCGTTTCTAGTAGTTTCAGGAAGGTGGAAGGTGGGAAACCAATATTTATGGTGCAGATTTTTAAAAGCATCAGACGAAAAATGCCAAGAACTGGCTCGACGTTATGATATGAAAGTTACTAGAATGATAAATTCTGGTAATTGGGACAAAGAACATTCTCGGTAAAGCTGTCCATGGTAGGATAGCTTTTTGTTTTGTACCATGGTGGACCTTGATTTATTCATGAAAGATGATACAATATTGCCATATGAAAAACCCACTAGTTAAGTATTTAGTCGTCGTTGTTCTTGCCTCCGTTTCATTAATACCGGTTATGGCGGCTGGACAATCATTCTGGACTTCTCCCGACACCATTCCTCCGTGGGTGTCGAGGTGGGCCGTTACTAATGTTACTCCATTTGCAGCTACTATTAACTGGTCAACTGATGAACCATCTGATGCGATGGTGGAATTTTGTACTACCTGGACGCATTGTAATAACTTTACCCCTCTAGTTATGGAATTCACCGTTGACCACGCTATCAATTTAAGTGGACTGTCACCCGCTACTAGATATTATTTTTATATGTATTCTAGAGATCAGTTTGGCAATACTAGGGTCTATGGCTACAGGACTTTTACTACAGCTTGGGTTCCATCAGTAACAACGCCCACTCCTCTTCCAACACCGGTTTTGACACCAACACCGATGCCGACTCCATATCCGAGCCAGACGCCGATTCCTGGTCCTGATGTTATGGCTCCATGGCCGACAAAATGGTCAGCTACTAACATTACTCCTTTTGCGGCAACGGTTAACTGGATTACCAATGAACCATCTGATTCCAAATTAGAATTCTGTATAACCTGGATGCATTGCGGTAATTTTACTCCACTTGTTTCGACCTTGTCGACCCAACATGAGATAAATCTTTCCGGTCTAAGCCCCTATACTAGATATTATTTCTACATGTATTCGCGTGATGCTTCTGGAAATGAGCTTGTCTATGGCCACAGGACTTTTACTACAGCTTGGGTTCCATCAGTAACAACGCCCACTCCTCTTCCAACACCGGTTTTGACACCAACACCAACTAGAACACCTTATCCAAGTCAGGTACCTATTTCTGGTCCGGATGTTACACCTCCATGGGTCGTTCGGTGGGTAGTTTTCAATATCACTGATAGTTCGGCCAGAGTAGAATGGATAACCGATGAAGCATCTGATGGTATGGTAGAAATTTGTTCTTCCTGGTCTAATTGTGCCGTCTTTACACCTAGAACCAACGATAACTCTACTAATCACAGTGCTCAGCTCACGGGTTTAAATGCTAGTAAGAGATATTACTTTTGGATGTATTCACGCGACTCCGCTGACAACCTTAGGGTTTACGGCTACAAAACCTTCTATACTGCTTGGCAGTAGATGATTAATCAATGCGCTATACTGTCCATGTTAAACTCAATAAGGATTTTGTAGAACAAGATGGCGACAAGATAACAGTTGGAGTAAAAGCTAGGCCGGAAAAGGGGAAAGCCAATGAGGAATTACTAAAGAAAATAGCTCGGCACTTTAAGGTGCCGGTTTCTTCTGTAAAAATTGTCTCGGGGCGGATATCTAGAAAAAAAATCATCGAAGTGCTATAGTCTTAATATGGGATGGCTTATAGCTTCTCTCTATTAAACTAGTATGCCAAAAGAAACAAACCAAAAACCAAAGAGAAATGTAAAGACCAGATTTTATCTATTCATTCTCTTGGTTGGAATAGCTTTGACTGGTTGGGCACTGTATAAGGACGGTAATTTAAAGTTGAATATTTTTTGGGATGAAATTAAATCAGAAGAGGTTCCGTTAGTAGATCAAGACGATAATACCGGCACACCTTCTTTTCTAGGGAATTATCTGGAAGGTCAATTGAAAAATTCCGATGATCCCAATCGTGGCAATCTCAAACTTACTTCATCATTGGGCGAGATATACATAAGAACATCAAGAGATTTTAGCGCTTTGATTGGATTTGATGTCTTGATGACTATTGATGGCACTCTTGATAAATTTACATTGCTTAACATAGAAAAAAGACTTGAAAAAGACGGCTACATTCAAGCTCAGTAAAAAGAAAATGATAAGAGAAGGACTTTTGGATAAAATTTTATATCGGGTGAAAAAATTGGTTCCCAAGCCAATTTTTAATTTTTTCCAGCCGACTTATCATGCAACCTTGGCTTATGTCGGCGCCCTCGTCTATAATTTTCCATCTCAAAAGTTGAAAGTCATAGGTGTTACGGGAACAAAGGGGAAATCGACAGTTGTATATCTTACAACCAAACTTCTTGAAGATTCCGGTCGATCCGTTGCGGCTTGTGGCTCGCTTGGTTTTAAAATTAAAGAAAGAGAGTGGCCGAATACTTTAAAAATGACTATGCCCGGCCGGTTTCGCCTTCAGAGACTAATGGCCGAGGCAGTTAAGGCTGGTTGTGAATATTTTGTTCTTGAAGTAACTTCTGAAGGTATAAAACAAAAAAGGCACTTGGGAATTACCTTTGATTGCGCTGTTTTTACAAATATCCACAGGGAACATATTGAAAGCCACGGTTCATTTGAGAATTACTGTCGGGCTAAACAAGAGCTATTTAAAATTACTAAAAATATTCATGTTATAAATGCTGATGACCCGTCTGTAAAATTATTTGGAGATTTTCCGGCTAAGCGCAAGATATTTTATGGTCTTACCAAGGGTGATTTAGTAGCAAAAAATATTAAGTTTTCTGACGATGGTTCATCTTTTGAAGTCTACGGGACTGTTTACAATACTTCTTTGGTCGGTCAGTTCAATATTATGAACCTGCTCGCAGTTTTATCGGTCGGGTCTATGTATCGCGTTGATCTACCCTCGGCTAAACCGATCTTGGAATCAGTTCAGTTTATTCCGGGAAGAATGGAGTTGTTACGACGCGAACCATTCAATGTGGTGGTTGATTATGCGCATACACCAGATTCGCTTGAAGCAGTATATAAAACTCTAAAAGCTTACCAGCTTACCAGCTTACCAGCCAAGAAACTTATTTGTGTTTTGGGCGCGGCTGGAGGGGGACGGGACAAGTGGAAAAGACCAGAATTTGGAAGAATCGCCGCTCAATATTGCGATGAGATCGTTTTGACCAATGAAGATCCATATGACGAGAATCCTGAAGAAATTTTGAATCAAATTTCGTCTGGATTTTTGCAAGCACCAAATCACAAATCACGAATCACAAAAATACTAGACCGTAAGTCCGCTATAAAACATGCCTTGACTTTGGCTCAAAAAGGTGATACCGTAATCATCACAGGCAAGGGGTCGGAGACTTCTATGGCTCTGGCAGGCGGGAAGAAAATCCCTTGGTCAGACAGAGAAGTTGTTCAAGAACTCTCGGTTAGTAAATAGTTGACTCTCTATATGGTAAGGAGTATCATTTTTTTAGTCGCGGCTCTTTAAAAGGGTGTGTATCTGGAAACCGAAGAACCGGTTGATACTTGTCTGTGTTTTGATGCTAATCTTCCAAAGATGGACAGTTGCGGGCGAAATTGTGAGAATGACAGTTCAATTTTATGTGAACATCGCTTTAATTTTAAAGCTAAAATAACATACTGCAACGGTAGAAGGTTCAGCGGCGTCTCCGATCTTAATATTTTATACTATTTTTTAGATTATATTCGCGATGGGATTAATGACGGTTCTGTCGCCAGAGATGCTATGTTTGTTATTTTGACCAAAGATACTGATTTTTTAAAAGATGCTGAGCTGGAGTGGTCTAGGAAAACTGGCGATATGGAGCTAGTTTTTAATAAAGAATCTGTTGAGTGTGGGGAAATTGTTATTTTCACTCATCTCGTAAATTGTAAAAATTATGGAACCAAGGGGAGAGATGACCTAAAGTGTATTGTTTATAGGATGAATAAATCCAAGAGAAGACCCAGGGCTTAGACGGGTCTTTTTTATTTAAGTTTTTATGGTAAAATTAAGAGGTCATCTCAAAATATGTCTTTTTGGCGAATGAAAAATCAACTATCATCAGAACGCTATCACAACCCAGCGGTGTTTTGGGTCTTGATCATTGTCCTAATGCTTGTCCTGGCTGGAGCTGTAAAAGTATTAGGAAAACCGGTTAATTTAGCTTCGAAAATTTCTACTCCTTTACCGAAAGAATCTCGTGAACCAAGATTCTATGCTGTTTCTTATAAGAGCGGCGTTTTTAGTCCGACTAATCTTAGAATTCATATCGGAGATACGGTCAGATTTAAAAATGAGAGTTTCTTTAGTATTCGGATAGTATCTGATCCTCAGATTGTCGGCGGTAAGGTTCCCGTGTTTGATAGTGTTGGCAATATACCTCAGGGCAGTTATTTCTCGTATACATTCGCCGAAAAGGGCATTTTTGGTTATCATAATAACAAGACGGAAGAGCAGGGAACGATCATAGTAAGATAATGAAAAATCCCATTACATTTCGGGTTGAATCATCGTTGGGAGCGATATTTATATCACTTCTATCTTTCTTTTTCGTTGGTCTACTATTCATCTCAATTAAGAATTTTGAAACAGAAACGGATATCATGGATACTACGGCCGGTAATAATCAAGTAAGCAATTTTTCCAATCCTGAGAGAACTCTTATGCGGGACTGGATCTTAGATAATAATATCGAACTTCCAAAGGGTAGTGGTTATAAATATTTGATAAGAAAATATCCCGGAAGGCCTTGGCTAGACTAGATAAGATCTAAAGTAAAAACATAGAGCGATGACATTAAGATTAAATTTATTTTTCAAAGAAGTTGTTTTATTCGGGACAACTTTACTGCTGGGAATTTTTTCTGCCAATAACTATTCTCCTCTTGTTGAAAAAAGCATTATCGAACCATCATTTTCTTGGGATAGTATTATAATATTTCTTATTTTTGCCGCAATATTTTCCATGGTCGTTCTTAGGTTCAAGCGTATCGGTGCAGTTTTTTTCAAATTCCTTCTAGCCCTTGTTGTTTTTTCCGGTTCTCAGCTGATTTTCGGTTCTATTATTGGTTCTCCCTGGGATCTCTTCTGGGCTCTCACTTTTGTTCTCATTTTTCTTCTTATAAGGAATGTCCTTATTCATAATGTTGGGATGATATTAGGTATAGCTGGAGTTTCGAGCATGTTGGGAATTACAGTTTCACCATTAACGGCCGTTGCCTTATTGGGTATATTATCTTTTTATGACATTCTGGCCGTTTACTGGACTAAGCACATGGTTTATCTAGCCAAAGGCATGATGGAGAGTGGCGCTATTTTTGGTTTTATTATCCCGTTTGACCTAAGAGATGTTTTTTACCATAGTCATGATGCAAAAAATAAAATAGGTGAAAAATTCATGATTCTTGGTTCTGGTGATATAGGCTTACCATTGGTATTGGCTAGTTCTGTAGCTTTTGTCTCTATAGGTCAGGCCCTAGTTATATGTTTGTTTTCTTTGATGGGATTATTTCTAACCCACATTATATTTATAAACCAATCTGGGAGGAGGCCGATGGCAGCATTACCACCAATAGCGACGCTTACAATAATAGGATATTTAGTGTCACAATTATGATCCCGTTAGAGATATCCCTAGCGTGATTATCAAATTCATTATTAGATTTAATAATATATTGTATCGTAGCCACCATACGGTGATAGTAGCTGCTATGCAGTATCTCTAACGGGATGAAATTATCTTTTTATGGCGGCGTTCAACAGGTAACCGGCTCTAACTTTATGTTGGAGCATGGAGATACAAAAATACTAATTGATTGCGGATTATTTCAAGGCTCAAAGTATGCTGAGGATTTGAATTATGGGAATTTTGCTTATAATCCTAAAGAAATTGATTATGTTTTTATTACCCATAGTCATGCCGATCATTCGGGGCGCTTGCCAAAGCTATACAAAGATGGTTTCAGGGGCAAGATATTTGCTACCAAGCCAACCATTGACCTGTCGGCTATTGCCCTAGAAGACAATATTGACTTAATAAAAGATGAGGCCAAGAAAGACGGTCATGAGCCGTTATTTCAAGCTGGAGACTTGCATCAGGTTTTCCTTCTTGCCCAAGGAGTTGAATACGGAGAAGAGATTGATCTTGGAAGTGGCGTTAGGGCCGTTCTTCATGAAGCCGGACATATTCTTGGTTCGGCTATTATAGAGATAAATTGGAAAGAGGATAAGACCGGCGAAGCCAGAAGTATTTATTTTTCAGGTGATTTGGGTAATTATCCTGTTCCTCTTTTGAAACATTACGATATGCCCAATGAAGCGGATTATATAGTTGTCGAATCAACTTATGGCGATCGGATCCGCGAAGACAATACCAATAGAAAGGATATTTTACGGCAGGTTATAGAAGAAACGGTTAGGGCAGGTGGTACGGTGATGATACCTAGCTTTGCCATTGAGCGGACCCAGGAGCTTCTTTATGAGTTGAATGAATTAGTAGAGCATGAGCAACTTCCTAAAATCCCGATATTTCTTGATTCACCACTAGCTATAAAATTGACCAAGGTATATAAAAGCTATGAACAATATTTTAATAGAAAAGTTCTTCATGATATTCGGGCGGGGGATGATATTTTTAGTTTTCCTGGACTTCAGCTAACATTTTCGACTCAGGAATCCAAGATGATCAATGATGTGAGGGGTCCCAAGGTTATTATCGCCGGTTCGGGAATGTCATTGGGGGGGAGGATTATTTATCACGAGTTACGCTATCTGTCCGACCCCAACTCGACTATTCTTTTTGTCGGTTATCAGGTTGAGGGTTCTCCTGGTAGGCAGATCCTTGATGGTAAAAAAGACATAAAACTTTTAGGTAAGCATGTCTCTGTTAATTGCAAGGTTAGGTCGATCGAAGGTTATTCGGCTCATGCCGACCAGGGGATGCTTATTGATTGGGTGGATAAGGCGAAAAAAGACGGTAATCTCAAAAAAGTTTTTGTTACTCACGGAGAATATCACTCCAGTTCAGTTTTAGGCCAGAAAATAAAAGATAAACTTGGCGTAGAGTCAATTGTACCGGCAATGGGGGATTCGTTTGAGTTGTAATTGTTGGCTTCCCGCTCTCACCCCATCAAATCTTCATCAAGAATTGTCGCGATGGCTACCGCCTTTCGCTACCGTTCGAGTCCCCAGCGAGGACTCTCACTACGCTGCTCCTTCGCTCTCTCGCTATCGCTCGAACCATACCCGCTCAGTCGCAGATGCGCGCGATAAGGCAAATAGCCATCGCTCCAGCCTTCGGCATGATTCAGATTTGATGGGGCTATGCATGAGTAAATAAAAAGCCGACTATTTAGTCGACATTGTTAAGATATCTTAGATTATTTCCAGTCCCAAAGTCTGTCAGGATTTTTAACAAAAATATTCTTCTTTACTTCTGACCGTTTGATAAAAACAGGGCTTAATCCTTGTACTGAGTTGCCATTAACATCATAGGCAATATTGCCCCTTCTCTTGGTCTTGTAGCCAATTTTATCCCAATCGCTACCACAATCACAACTATTAGGGCGACGCATGAGTAAACGGTTATTATGTACTATATTGCCAAAGAATATCTCGCCCTTCTTTATCTCTGGATGGTTATTCGGATTCCAAATCTCAGGCATTTGAAGTTCCTCCTTTACCCCCGTGAACTAAGGATAGAATATAATTTTTTTGATATTTTGTCAATCTATCTCTTAATGAGCGTAGCCATAGCGATTTCGAATCCTTTGAGCAACTTTAATACAAATTCGAGATAATTTTGATATTTTCTTACCTGCCTGCCGGCAGGTGAATACAAAATTGGGATGTATTCTTAGGAAGGGACCCAATTTTTATTCAAGAAAATGAGAAATTATCGATGGATTTGTTAATGTTGCAAGCCGGATGAGAAATCGCTATGGCGAAAGCGAGTCTTGCTTCTAAAAAAACTTTTGTATAAAATTAAAGCATGGATAACATGAAATATAAGTTTGTTGTTTCGGGGGCGGCTAATATGAGTTTTTGTTGCTCTGATGCCGAGAATAAAGCTTACCAGATAGGTCAGGAAATAGTTAGGCAGGATGGGATTTTGATAACTGGCGCTACGACCGGAATTCCTCATATGGCTGCTAAAGGAGCCAAAGAAGAGGGTGGCATCTCGATTGGCATCTCTCCGGCGGCCACTTATGCTGCCCACGTTAAGAGCTATAAGTTGCCCACCGATTATTATGATTTTATAATCTACTCTGGATTTGATTATTCCGGTAGGAATTTAATCTTAACTAAAGCGGCCGATGCGGTGGTTATCGTTTGCGGAGGATTCGGTACCCTCAATGAATTCACCATTGCTCTCGAAGACGATAAACCGATAGGAATTTTGTCTGGGACTTGTGGTGCTTCCGATCAGATCTATGGGCTACTTAAGAATATCAAAGATCCTCACCACCATGGTGCCGGAAAGTTGGTCTTTTCTAGTGATCCTAAGGAACTGATTACTAAATTGAAAGAGATTGTTGACACAGAAAGAAAAGATGTTAAAATAGAACCTCACATAGGAGAATAAGTTGTTATTAGGACTTACGCAAGTTCTAACTATATTTTGGCTCAGTTTAAACTCAACAACATATTAATACCAGAGGAATTACCGCTGATTGCTTTAAAGAATACGGTCCTTTTTCCGAAGGTGGTAATACCCCTGATCGTTCAGCGCCCCAAGTCTGTGGGTGCTCTTGAGAGTGCAATGAATCGAGATCGGCTTGTCTTCTTTGTTACTCAAAAGAACATAGAGGACAATGTTAGTATGGACGATCTTTTTAAGGTAGGTACGGTCGGGAGGATTGTTTCCGTATTTAAATTACCCGACGGTTCTTCTAAGGTAGATGTCGAAGGTTTGATGAGAGCTAGAATCTCCGAATTAGTAAAAGAAGATCCATTTTTTGTGGTAAAAACCAGTCCAATAATGGCTAGGAGTTTATCTACCGAGAACTTAGAAGAAAAAGCTTTAACTCGATTGGTTATCGATCAGTTTAGAAATATTTCAGAAATCAAATCGTTTCCATCGGTATCTCCCGAGATAATTTATATGATGTCTCAGCTTAAGGACATTGATCAGCTGATAAGCTTGGTAACCGTAAACCTAAGCTTAGAAGTTCAAGATCAGCAAAATATTCTTGAAACCGAAGATCCTCGCGAAGCTCTTAAGAAATTAAGTTTGTTTTTAACTCGTGAGCTTGAAATCTTGGAAGCCGAAAAGGTGGTTGCCAAAGAAACTAAAAAACAGCTAGGCAAAATGCAGAAAGAACTTTTCTTAAGAGAACAGCTCAAGAGCATAGAAAAGGAATTAGGAGTAGATGATGAAAAAGACGATGTCGATTTATTAAGAAATAAAATTGAAGCAGCGGGGATGCCGAAAGAAGTAAGAGAGAAGGCCCTCAAGGAGCTTAACCGTCTTGCTAAAATGCCACCTTTTAATCCCGAGGTATCTTATTTGCGTACTTATCTTGATTGGCTTGTTGATATTCCTTGGTCAAAGAAAACCAAGGAAAAAATAGATCTCAAGGAAGCCGAGAAAATATTAAATCAGGATCACTACGGTTTAAATAAGGTAAAAGAGAGAATCCTCGAGTATTTAGCCGTCCAGAAACAGGTGGGTAAGTTAAAGGGGCCAATACTTTGTTTAGTTGGTCCACCGGGGACTGGTAAAACTTCTATTGGTCAATCAGTAGCAAGAGCTCTCGGACGCAAGTTTGTTCGAGTCTCTTTAGGCGGTTTGCGCGATGAAGCGGAAATACGTGGTCATCGTCGAACTTATGTCGGTGCTTTGCCTGGCCGTATTATTCAAGGTATTCACACGGCGGCCGTCAAAAATCCTGTTTTCATGCTTGATGAGATAGATAAGCTCGGTATGGATTTTAGAGGTGATCCATCTTCGGCTCTTCTGGAAGCCCTTGATCCTCAACAGAATAACTCTTTCTCTGATCATTATCTTGAAGTTCCTTTTGACTTGTCGGAGGTGCTTTTTATAACTACGGCTAACACCCTTGAAACCATACCCTATGCTTTGCGTGATCGTTTAGAAATAATCTTTTTCCCCGGGTATACTGAACAGGAGAAATTTCATATTGCCAAGAGTTTTCTTATGCCCAAACTTTTTCGTGATCACGGACTCAAGAATAAATCTCTTGTTTTTGCAGATTCGGCCCTATCGGATATTATTCGAAAGCATACCCGAGAAGCCGGTGTTCGTGACCTTGAGCGTCAGCTAGCTTCAATAATGCGAAAAGTTACTAGGAGAATTGTTGAATCCAATTCACACAAACAGATCAGAATAACCAAAGAGGTAATCCATAAATATCTTGGTCCCACTAAATACTCTCATCAAATGGCTGAGACAAAAGATGAGATAGGCAGGTCAACCGGTTTGGCTTGGACTCCGGTTGGTGGCGATATTCTCCCGATAGAAGTGGTTAAAATGCCGGGGAAAGGAAAGCTTATTTTAACCGGCCAGTTAGGCCAAGTGATGAAAGAGTCAGCTCAAGCGGCTTTGAGTTTTGCTAGGGCCTATGTTACTACCTTTGGCGTTAAAGAGGATTTCACTAAAGACGATATTCACATCCATGTCCCAGAAGGCGGTATTAAAAAAGACGGTCCTTCGGCTGGTATTGCCATGACCACGGCTTTAATCTCGCTCTTTCTTAAAAAACCATTCAGAAAAGAAGTTTGCATGACCGGTGAAGTGACTTTGCGCGGAAAGGTTCTTGAAATCGGCGGAGTTAAGGAAAAAGTTCTTGCCGCTCACCGAGCGGGACTCAAAATTATTATTCTGCCAGCAGATAATAAAAAAGACATGGCCGATATTCCCAAAGAAATCCAGCGTGATGTTAAATTCTTCTTTGTTAAAACAATGGAGGAAGTTTTAAAGATCGCTTTAAAATAATCCCTCTCGTCCCGCCTCTTTATTCATCATGGATTCCTCATGGGGTACTCATATAAATAATTAGCTCATTTTATCTGACCATCTGGGAACTCCCCGGTCTGGCCATGCGGCTTGCTAGCCGTTCCAGACCACCCCAGATGGTACCCAGGAAAATTTCGTAATTATTTATTGAGTACCAACCATTCGTCATAATGATTCAAAAGAGGTGGGACTACGGGATTATTTTTTGATGCCAACCTTGTTATTTAATGCCGTAAAATCAAGGTTTTTCCTCGGCCCCGCTTAATTTAGCGTAGGCCTTGATTTTTTAATAATTTAGTATATACTATAGTGAACCTTAACAATCTGGGGGTGAGTAGTGTGGGAATATCTTGAGTGGCTGACTGGATATGAATATCTAAGTTTACCGTCTTGGCCCCTAACCATTTCATACTTTTTGTTTGCAGGGGTGGTTTATGTGCTAAGAATGTATATTTATATCATTTTTCTCCACCCCAAGTGTTTACAGGAAGCAAGAGAGATTGAGTCTATACATGGCCCGCAAGTAGTTAGCAAACATGATCTGTATAGTATCTTCATAGCTTTATCGGCCACCACCATAGGTCCAGTAGCCGAGGAGGCAGTTTTCCGTGGTCCTGTCCTGTGGTTTGTTGAAAAATCACAGTACGGTTATGCCCTGCTGGCATTAGTGGCATCTTCAATGGTTTTTGCTCTATGTCATGTCGGCGAAAGTTATGGTAAATATCGGGATGGTAGTAATGTCAAGAAAACTAAATCCCTGATACAGAGTACTTTGATCGGGGGAGTTTTTTATGGAGTCTTTGTTATTATAACTGGTTCATTGTGGCCTGGCATTTTTCTTCATATATTATGGAATGTCTCAGCTATTATTATCGATACATTCTACAAGGAAAAATTTAATGTTTTTGCCCTATCTTTACAGCGGTAACCCCGCTGTTTTTTGTTAGTGTGCATAATCTTGATTGTTTTGTTCAGAAGTTTATTCTAGACTTGTTTTATGGAATTTGTTATCAATCTATTCGCACAGTTGGACTTCGATACAATCGATAAGCTTTTGATTGCCGCTGTTTTAGGCGGAATTGTTGGTTTCGAGCGTGAGCGATCCGGAAAAGTTGCCGGTTTGAGGACGCATATCTTAGTTTCCTTAGGAGCGGCTCTGGCCAGTATTATATCCATACATCTTTTTTATACTTATCCGTCAGCAAATGGAGTCTATGGCTTTGACTACCATCTCGTCGCTAATATCATTGTTGGTATAGGTTTTATCGGTGCCGGTACTATTCTAAAGAGAGAAAATAAAGTCGAAGGTACAACCACGGCGGCCAGTCTTTGGGCAGTAGCAATCGTCGGTATTGCTACTGGATTGGGTATGTATTCTGAAGCCATTGTCGCAACCATAATCGTTTATGTTGTTTTAGCCGGATTGTGGCTGGTTGAAAAATATCTGACCCGAGAGATGAGATATCGAGGAGAGGGGATTTTTGGAGCATTAAAAGACGGCACTCATCATCTTGATTCAACTTCTGAAAAATAAGCAGTTTCTTCACGCCACCGCTGTTCTTATAGGAACAATGGTTGGTGTGGGGGTATTTGGCATACCCTTCTCTTTTGCAAAAGCCGGTTTCTGGATCGGTTTTTTATTTTTGGTTTTAATCGGTCTGGTCACCCTTTTTCTCGACTTTATTTATGGAGAAATCGTTTTAAGAACACACCAATCTCATCAGCTTGTCGGCTATACTCAGATTTATCTAGGAAACATTTGGAAAAAAATCATGTTTTTTTCCATTCTGCTTAATACTTATGCGGCTCTTTTGGCTTATATCATTATTGCCGGCGATTTTCTTTCAAATGTTATCTCCTCCTTTTCCTACGCTTCACCCCATAGTTTAAGTATTTGGTTTTTTGTTATCGTTTCTCTACTAGTTATGCTTGGCATTAGAACGGTAGCTTGGGTCGAGCTTATTCTGGCCATACTTTTTATAGGCATTGTGTTTTTAATCTTTGGTTTTGGCGTTGGTGAAATAAACCTAGCTAATTATAATGCTATCAATTTAGATTTTTGGTTTTTCCCCTACGGTGTTCTGTTGTTTGCTTTTAGTGGACTAGCGGCTATTCCCATTCAGCGTCAGTTATTGAGCGAGAGTGAGGGTTTGCTAAAAAAGTCGATATTTACCGCAGTTGTTTTAGTCGGGTTACTCTACTTTATTTTTGGATTTACTGTTTTTGGTGTATCGGGCGAGGCGACTTCACCGGATGCAATCTTGGGATTGGTTGATTTTATGGGTAGTAAAATAATTTTTCTTGGTTCTTTGTTCGGTGTCTTGGCGGTCAGCACGTCCTATATAATGTTGGGCACCGGTCTTTCTCAGGTATTTAGTTTGGACTATAATTTTAGTAAAAAAGTTTCTTGGCTCCTAGTCATAGTCCCGCCATTTATACTTTTCTTGGGCGGATTAAGGAATTTTATTGATGTCATTGGCTTGGCCGGAGGGGTAGCCATTAGTCTTGAAGCCTTTGTTCTAATCTTAGTTTTTATCAAAGCTAAATCCCACGGCGACCGTCTTCCGGAATACAGTATGTCAATTCCACTCTGGTTTCTCTATTTTATTGCGATTATATTCCTCGGCGGAATTGGGTATACATTTTTGACTCGTTAAGTGTCGCGTAGAGATAATCCCTCTTCGACACGCCTCCGGTCGGATAACTATTCCATAAGTTATCCGACCTCAGCTATATTCGCCCCTCTGATCGCCCAATGATGGACTCTGTCCGATATTATATCATTGGGCGATCTCGGGGTCTCAAATGTCTCAGATAGATTATCTCTACGCTCGCCGTAGCTTACCGCAAGTGCTTGACAAAAGTACCTTAAACATGTTACAATATAGGTTACCAGTTAAAGACAGTTCGTCGACAACTCAAAACCGCCAGAAGCGAGTCTCGCCAAAGGCGGAAGGTAGCTATGCCTCAAATAGCAAGGAGAAGAGAAGATGGGACAGAAATGGGAAGACTATGAGAAAGCCGCAGAGCATGGTCCGATGGCGATTGCCGTCAAGTTCATCCTTGCGGTCTTCGCGCTCGTCATCCTCGTCTCGGTGATCGGATACGGCCTTGGTTGGTTCAGTGAGGCCGCACAGGTTGCGCAGGAGGAGTTCGGGCCTCGGGCAATGCTCGTGAAGTACGAGTGGTTCAAGGATGCTGCCGCCCAGCTCGAGAAGGAGCAGGCGGACATCACGGTTTACGACGGACGCATGACGGCGATGAACGAGACCTACAAGGACCTCGCTCGCCAGAAGTGGCCGCGCGAAGACCGTGAGCAGTACAACGTCTGGTCGTCGGAAGTTGCCGGGGTGAAGGCGAACTACAACTCTCTTGCCGCCGAGTACAACGCTGAGATGGCCAAATTCAATTGGCGCTTCGCCAATGTCGGCGAACTCCCGAAAGGTGCGGAGAAACCACTCCCTCGTGAGTTCAAGCCGTACATCACCCAGTAACCAAGAAACGAAAGAAGAGGAGAAAAAAAGACATGAAATTCACAAACAGGAAATGGATCCTTCTTGCCCTGCCCTTCATCGTCGTTGCGACGATTGGAGCAGATGACTGCGGTTCACCATCAGCTCAATCGTCTTCTGGTGTGAAGAAGGCGACCGTCACCGTGCCTACGGGTTCGGATGGATTAACCACCGAGCAGAAGAATATCGGTGATCGGCTCCAGGCCGATAACAAGGTGGGGAGTATCAAACACCTCTATGTCATTTCTGCTTACAGTGGACAAGTCATCATCTACTCGACTGTACGCGGCAAGGTGACTTCGAGCGGTAAGCGCCTCACCCCAAACACGGTCAAGAGCGCTGGTTCTAGCTCTGGTAGTTTGTACGGTGGGTTCGGTGTTCAGATCGGCGGCATTACTGCAATTACTGAAGAGGTGCTCCAGGACGATGGTTCATACGGTTCATCGTCGGAATACTTGTACTGGTGGGACACGAAGGGCGTGTATCATCAGCACTATGTCTCCGGTGGCCAGATCCTTCATGTTTCTGACCAGCCTCTGGCAGTCAAGGGTATTATCATCAACATGGAGATTTCTCAGAAACCCGAGTAGAGCAGGGTCATCCCCGCACCAAGTCGCGTATAGCGACCTCTGGTGTGGGGCTTTTTAATTTCCCAGGAAGTGAATTTTTGAACTGCCTTCGTCTTTTGCGCCTTTGGCGCATTTCAAAAATCTACTTCCTGGTTCAACAAAAAAGAGATATAGTAAAAGCATTCTAACGAGATGAGCGAAGAGATAATCCATCAGAGACAATTGAGACCCCGAGGGAGCTGGATGATATAATATATGGCCTCCGCCAGTTGGCGGAAGGCCAATCAGCCAGCGACCAGAGGGGCGAACTTAGCTGAGACGACGAGGCAGCTCCGTAGGAGTGCTGAGGAGTCGGAAGCGTGTCGAAGATGGGTTATCTCTAAGCGATAATGCTTTTACTAATCGAACAATATCTCTTTTATTTCTTTCTCTTTGCAATTCCTTTTCAGACCAGGAAAATTTTGTGGTATTCGGGTTGGAGATTTAATGAATGGCAGTCTATAAGTATCTATGCGACTGATATTTTACTGATTGTTCTCGTATTGTTTTGGATTTATAATTCAAAATTCAATCCGCCAGTTGGCGGACAAAATTTAAAAATTTACGAATATTTTTTAATCATCTTTCTTATTATTTCTGCTGTTTCCATCACAAATTCAATAAATCCGACTGTCAGCTGGTTCCAGTGGATTAAATTGTTTGAATTCTCCGTTTTTTATTGGTATCTATCCCGCTATGCTTTTGCCAGATTCGGTCTGATCAATTCCTTGTTTGCAGTTATGGTTGGGGGTATTTTTCAGGCAATAATTGCAATAATTCAGTTTGTCAAACAATCCAGCTTGGGTCTTAGATATCTTGGCGAAAGTGTTATAAATTTAGATCTAGCTGGCATCGCTTCTTTCTATACATCGGCAGGGGAGAAGGTAATTCGGGCTTATGGTACGACCCCTCATCCAAATGTTCTAGCGACTTGTCTGTTCTTTGCCATGTTCAGTTTTTATTTTATTTATTTGTATTATCGCCTTCATTCCAAACATACGCCATTTTTTGATACTTGGGACAGGGCAACGCTCGGATTCTATGGAGTGATCCTATTCGCATTCTTTACTACTTTTTCGCGGGTAGTTATTTTTATCTGGTTCGTATCTTTTTGTCTCCGTTCTGTAGTCGTCAGGGCATTTAAACACTATCGGATAACTTTTGGTACCGAAAAAGGAAGGAAAAGAATCATTGCCATTCTACTGGTGAACTTGGCTGTTATTGTTCTTTTTTCTTCTCTTTATTTAAATGAGATTGTAAGCCGGTCCAGTATTTCTGGTGAAGATCAGGCGGTTACGCTAAGGGCTTTTTATACCGACCAGGTGTTGAAGTCTGACTTCAACTGGCTAGGCGTCGGAATGGGTAATTTTGTTGGTTGGCTTATGGAAAAAGAGCCATTTCTTCTTCATTATGCTTATCAGCCCGTCCACAATATATACCTCTTGGTATACTCCGAAACCGGTATCATCGGATTGACAGCGTTTCTGTTATTTCTAACATTTTTAATAAAAGATTTTATAACAAAAACCCGACTCAGAAGATCATATGATTTGTCCATGTTGTTTTTCTTTTGTGCCTTGCTCTTTATAGGATTTTTTGACCATTTGTTTTGGACTCTTCAGCAGGGGAGATTAATCTTTTGGTCCAGCTTGGGACTGTTGACTTACTTATCTAATAATGATATAATATAAAGACAAAGTTAGATTCCAACGAACGAAAGGGAGGGCGGGAATGCTGAAGCTGAAGAAGGTAGCTTTGAAGAATTGTGTCGATTGCGGTTTCCCGGTGTCGGGAGGTGGCAATCGACATGCCGCTGACCGGCATGTGATCAGTGGCCGGCGGGGCGAGCGGTGGCTTCACCGTAATGCCCGTGAGAGGGCCCGCCAGCAGAGGGCGGAGGACATGTATGGTATCGTCCGCGGTGTTGCAGTCGTAGGCGTCGGTGGCTCCAAGGCGGCGAGCCATCGGAAGGGCCGGGCCAAGGTTAAGGTTGTGGCGAACAAGGCCGGCTAGAACGGCGGGGGCGACTAGTTTGTTTATGATAGACAGACGAGTCGCCCCTTTTTGATTGTTCAAATTCTATAGATATTATAAACTAGTACCTATTATGGATAGTTCAAAAGATAATCGAACCGAACTTTTGCGTCAGATCAAAGACGAAATAGTTGGCGGCAAATTTCTACCACTCTATAAAGAACGGATTAAAAATAAAGTTTATCCAGTTATCGGCGAAGGGAGTCATTATGCCAAGATAATGTTTATCGGTGAAGCACCGGGAAAGAACGAAGCCGCAACGGGGAGACCATTTTGTGGGGCATCAGGAAGAATCCTCGATGAGTTGTTGGTTTCTGTTGGGATAGCTAGAAAAGATGTCTATGTGACTAATATCGTTAAAGACCGTCCGCCACAAAACCGCGACCCGTTCCCAGAAGAAATAGAGGTCTATGCGCCATATCTCGATAGACAGATAGAAATTATCCAGCCCCAAGTTATTGCTACTCTTGGCAGATTTTCCATGGTCTATATAATGGATAGGTTGGGCCTCGGTTCAGAGTTAGAGTCGATCAGTAAGATGCATGGTAGAATGCTTGAAGCAAAGACCGATCACGGCACAGTTAAAGTAATTCCTTTATACCATCCGGCAGTTGCCGTTTATAATGCCAACATGAAAGAAGCCCTCAAAAAAGATTTTACAATCCTAGGTGGCTTTAAATAATCGGTAACTTTATATTAATGCAGGAAGTTTTAGATTTCTTACAAAATAACTTTCCCATACTACTTACTCATAAGTATATTTTCCTCTTCATGGGGTCAGCTATTGAAGGTATGAACACTATGGTTTTAGGGGGGTTTTTAGTGTCGACAGGATTTGTTGCCCTTGTCCCAACTCTTTTAATATTTATACTAGGTGAAACTATCAACGGCTACATCTGGTATTGTGTCGGTTATTTTGCCGGATCTAAGCCGATAGACAAGTGGGCCCGTTCAAAACCTCGGAGCGAGAAGGTTATCAATACCGTTCAAAGATATTTTGAAAAATACAGCGGCAGAGCGATACTAATCACTAAATTTACCTACTCCATGACTATCGCTACTCTGATCATGGCCGGTTCGCTTAAATATGATATTAAAAAATTCAGCCTCTATAACTTTATCGGATCTGTGGGCTGGGTTTGCATGGTTTTATTTACGGGATATTTTTTCGGCCAAAGCTACAAATTGCTTTTCCACTATCTTAATAACTTCCTTTACATTCTCGTATTTTTAGGTGGTGCTATTGCTCTTGTTTATATATTAAAATTCATTTTCAGATTAGCTTTTATTAAGGCAATACTGGAACATGACAGGGTAAAATATATAAGCGATAAGATAAGAAACGGTCTGGATAAATTATTGACGAACGGGAATGGGGATAAGAAAGAGTAGGTATTTTTTCTCTTCCCGCTCTCGCCCCATCACTTTTTGTCAAAATTTATAAGCAAAAATACTCTCGGCTTCAGCCCATTCAGGGCACGCCGTAAATTTTTGCTAAAATTTCGTCTCGTACTCGGCCCAGTCGGCCTCCGTAAATCCCTTCACAGACTAAAGCCTGCGTATTTTTGCTTATTTAAAAAAAGTGATGGGGCTACGCGGGAAACAAGCAAACCCTTCCCGTCCCATTTTCTCAACCTTTGCGAAGCATGATAAGTGAGGGTAAGTGGATTTGAGGAACATCCCGCAGGCGCTTGGGCTTGGTTCTGCCAAGCGCCGAGGGCGAAGAAATTTTTCCCGCTGGAGGAAAAATATTCTGTTTCCGAGAAGCCGTTTACCCGAGCTTATTTGTCGGGGGTTGAGAAAATGGGGGGGGGAGTGGGGAGGAAAGGGTTTGTGGATAATTCTTGATAGATAGGTTTGGATATGCTATATTTGAAGATACAACTATGGATACTAAGAAAACAGCGTATTTGCTTGTTTTTACCCTACTCTTAGGGCTTTCTGGAGTTGCTCATGGGGCAACTGATGATACTCGTTACTTGGTCAAGTCTAATTCCGGTTTTTGGAAGAAATCATTCAGCGTTCGCCATGAGTTTAAAGATGGTTTTACTGCTGATTTATCTGATTGGCAGCTTCGAGTTGCTAAGGTTTTCGGAATCGAAACAATATTGGTTAAAAAGCTTTACATCCTCCCGGAAACCCTAGTTACTCCCGAGAATGAAGAGATTGATAGCACTATTAAGGGTCGACCCAAACCAAGTCCTTCTCCGTCCGCTAGACCTATCCCCTCTGATCAATTGCCTTGGGGCATCGAAGCAATTTATGGGAACGATCCTCTTCTTACTGCAACATCAGGTGGCGCCGATGTTAATGTTGCTGTTTTAGATACTGGGGTTTTGAGAACTCATTTAGATCTTACGAGCAGAGTGTCTCAATGTAAAGATTTTACAGCTTTAAAACAGCCATTGGTAAACGACAAATGTGATGACAAGAATGGTCATGGTACTCATGTGGCCGGTGTTATTGCCGCTGATGGCGGATTAGACGGCAAAGGTATTTATGGTGTTGCTCCAAAAGCTAACCTCTTTGCATATAAAGTTTGCGGGACTAATGGTTCTTGCTGGTCTGATGATATTGCTTTTGCTATTAGAACTGCCACTGATAGTGGTGCCAACATCATTAATATTAGCTTAGGTGGTGATTTAGAAAGTTCACTGATATCCGATGCTATTTCTTATGCCGTTGATAAAAATGTTTTAGTAGTTGCGGCCGCTGGTAATGATGGTCCAGATGCTGAAAGTATCGATTACCCGGGGGCTAATCCTAATGTGATTGCAGTTGGAGCCTTTGATGTAGCTTTTGGCATAGCCGATTGGAGTTCTCGGGGTGTTAACTTAACCACCACTCCCTACGTGGTTGAAGAAAAAGATATTGAGTTCGCGGCTCCGGGTGTCATTATTGAATCAACTTGGAATAGCGGTGGATATGTAATACTTTCCGGGACATCAATGGCTACGCCTCATGTCGCGGGTCTAGCGGCTAAACTATGGCAGAAAAATGCTCTTGATCCTGATTCAGCCACCAGAGATTTACTTCGTACCTTTTCACGGGATCTATTGCCATTAGGTGATGATGATGCGTCCGGTTGGGGCTTCCCACATCTTTAGAACTTTTATTCTAGTAACCACAAAACCGCCGCGTATTGCGGCGGTTTTGTTATCTGATAGAATTAAGACATGAATCCCGTTAGAGATACCCTAACGGGATTGTATCGAAAGTTGTAAATTAAGGATAGTACAGTGAATTTTGCCACCACATGGTGGTAGTAGGTGCTTGCACTATCTCTAACGGGATGAAAATAAATCATGTTATCAGAACACTTATTTTATCCGATTTCTATTTCAATATGGGACTTGGTCTTTTTGGTCCTATTTTTGCTATCTTTATAACCAAACAGATTGCCGGCGGATCCATTGAAGTAGTTGGTTTTGCTGCTGGCATTACTCAATTATTCAAGGTTATTTTACAAATTCCTATTGCCAAGTATTTAGATAAAAATCACGGCGAGTATGATGACTTTTATTCTATGATTTTGGGTGGTGCTTTAATATCTCTTTCTCCATTCTTATATATTTTTGCAACCGAGACTTACCATATCTATTTAATACAAGCTTTGTACGGAATCGGCTTGGCCTTTCTTGTACCGCCTTGGTATGCAATTTTTTCAAGGCATTTAGATAAACTTCACGAGAACATCGAATGGTCATTTGAATCAGTTGCCATTGGTATAGCCGCCGCCGCTTCAGCAGCTATCGGCGGTATTATGGCTAATAGATTCGGCTTCAAAACCGTTTTTATTATTGCTGGAATTCTAGCTTTTTTCAGTATTTTCCAGCAGATAAAAATATATAAGGATCTCAAGGAAAAAGTGAGGCGCGGCACCGTTAAACCAGAAATTCGGGGTTAAACGGTCGTAGAATATAGTTAATGTTATACAGCAAGAAACTTCTTGGATGGGTTTTTATTATCGTCGGACTTGTAATTCTTTTAACACCCCTTACTCCTGGTTCGGTTTTGCTTATTATCGGAGCGGATATGGTTTTTGGAGATAATCCGGAGTGGAAACGATTGAAAGAGAAAGCAAAAGAATTATTCTGGAAATAAAAAATCCCGCCGTGGCGGGACTAAACTATATCAAGCATTCTTTGGATGGGCATTCTGGCTTTAGTGGCAAGTTCTGGGTCAACGGTAATTTCGTATTTCATATCGCGTAGGGATTCGTAAAGATTGCGAAGGGTGTTCTGTTTCATATAGGCGCACACCGCTTCTGGATTGGCTGGGATAAATGTCTTGTTGGGAACAGCCCGGGAAAGGGGATATAAATTGCCTATTTCTGTGGCTACAATTATTTCTTTTTGCGGTATTTCCTGGGCATATTTAAACATGCCTGATGTTGAACGGAATCCTACCATTTTCATGGGTATCTCGCCGGTCTCTACTTGGCGCATACAACTTGAGGTGCATCCACATTCAGGATGAACGGCAATGGCAGCATTCGGGTGATTTTTTCTAGCGTTGTCTACATGACCGGGACGAATGTCGTCATGGACATGACAAGCACCCATCATTAGCCAAAGTAAATCAATTGGTTTACCCATTCCCTCAAGGAGTTTAGCGGCAAAAAATCCTAAATGGACATCCGGTAGAAATAGTATTGGTTTACCTGATTCATGTTCTAGAACATATTGAATTACTTTTCCTGAATTAGCCGAAGCACAACAATAATCACTCTCGGCTTTTACATCTATATAGGTATTAACATAACTTACGACTATTCCATTGGGATGTTCTCTTTTCCAAGCACGGATTTTATTTATATCGGCGTGAGCAGCCAGCGAACAGAGAGCTCCCAAATCGGGAGCAAGAACTTTCTGGTGAGGTTTTTTCATAATTGCTAATATCTGATTCATGAAAAGTACTGCCGCTTCAACTAGAACATCAGCGTTTGATTCGCGTCCAAGTTTAGCCAGATAGAGCGAATCACCAACAAAGTCTGCTGCATCTTGAACATCTCTGGGCATATAATTGTGGGCTAGGATTAAAGCGTTGCGTTCTTTTGCAAGACGCCTAATCTCGCTATGAAGCCATACTCGTTCTTCCTCAGGTATGTTTTCTGGCAGGGCATCTAATGGAATAGGCGGAACTTCAATAGGTGGTCCGAGATCAATCCGAGGTATCATTTCAATTGCTTCGCGAGCAGGCAGGATATCACCGGGCAGAACCAGCTTGTTCATTTTTTTTCTTTTCAACGAACCTTAGTGTAATACTTACACTATATAACTAATAATATAAGGATGTCAATAGCTGGCTTTAAGATAGTTCTCCGTGTGGTATAATTTAAAAGATGAAAATAAATATTATTTTTCCGGGTCGCCACCATATGCTGACCAAGTTTCAGTTTGATTATCTTCAGAATATTGTTGAAGAAGGTATTGATGGCCAGCAAATTGATACTGTTATCTTTGCTATTACTTCGGCTAATCATGAGAATACAAGGCGCAATCCGGTGCCACTATATCTAAGAACTCTCGCGATCGATAAGTTTTCAAAGGGACTTTCGTGCAAAGTAAAAATCTACCCAATTAATGATGTTAAACATACATCGATGTTTGCTGATTACATGCTTAGGCAGATTTTCTATCAATGGGGCAAGGAAATAACCTCTCATAACACAGTTCTAGCCTGCTCCACTCCCTCCGTTATCAGTATGTTTAGAGATTTGGATTTTAAAAATATTCCGGTTGAACTTTTGGATGCCGAGAAAGATAGTTATCAATCGCTTAGGCCATATGAAGTCGTTGATTTATTAGTCAAAGCGGGGGATCGATGGGAGGATCCTAGTGCTGAATGGAGAAAATATGCCTCCGAAGCTACTCAAGAGGTGTATCACGAATATGATCTAGGAAATTCAGTAATCGAACTGTTCAAAGACGCTTTATTGAGCGGAGACGCCGATATTACCGATACGCGGGATTATTTAAGTTATGCCTCGGGTATGGATAGCGTTATTGATATGAAGTTTAATGATATAAAGCCATTTGTTAAAGAAGGAAAAATTGTAGATGTCGGCTGTTCTACCGGCTCTCTTATAAAACTACTAGCCAAAGAATTCCACGAGTCAGATATCATAGGTATAGAAGCGGCGAGGAAATTTTATGAGCATGCCAAATCCCAAGAGTACGAAAGCCCGCTAGTATTTTTTTATAGAAGGAATATAACTGATCAGAATTTCAAAGAAAACAGCATAAATACCTTTATATATTCATCTGTAATGCACGAGCTTTACTCTTATATTGGCGAGGAGATGCTTGCAAAGATTATCGGTGATGCCCATAGCCAGCTTGTAGATGGGGGCCGTTTGGTTATACGAGATGTGGTTGGTCCCAATAATCCGGACAAGATTATCTATATGGCCCTGAATCAAAATGATGGTAGTTCGAAGGGAGATATATCCTCGCTCTCAACTTACAGTAAGTTTTTTCATTTTGTAAAAGATTTTAAGCCAAGACAAATAAAATATAAGGAAGAGCTCATAGATGGTAAAAAATTGATAAAACTTTCTTTGCGGGACGCTTATGAGTATCTTAGCAAAATGACTTATACTGATAACTGGGAGAGCGAGATGCATGAGGAATTTGGATTTTACTCTTTTGAAATATGGAAAGAAAAACTTCGGCAAGCAGGATTTAAGATTGTGGCCGGTTCAAAAGAATTTAAAAACCCGTACATTATAAGTAAAAAATATAAAGATAGAGCGGTTCTGTATGGGTTGAAAAATGGTAAATTGTACCAGCGTACATATCCTTCAACAAATATGATTCTTGTGGGCGAAAAATAAAACCGCCCTTCGATAAACTCAGGGCGGATTTTTTTTACTTTGGTTCAGATTTGGCCAGATAGTCTCTTATATTTTTCTGGGCTTGGGCCTCATATCTTTCGTGGAAGTATTTGGTCAGGTAAATTGACGGCCGACCTTCGATGAATTTTCTGAAAAAATTTACTCTTCCGATCCGGTACTCTTCGGCAGAAGCAAAATATTCTTTTCTTATGTTTTCTGAATTTGTAGTGAAAACATCGGGTGGGGTGGCCAATGATGCAAGATCTATATCAACTATCAGTCGGTCGTCAATATAGTTCGGAATATAAGTGTGCAGGGTTGGCATAATGCGAGCCATTACCCCGACGCAAATTTTATCAGATACACTCAATTCTCTTAGTGTGTGAAAAGCATTTAGAGCACTTACCAGCTCATTTGGTTTATTGTCGGATCGCCTTGTCTTATAGGTTTCATCATGCCACCACCAGGCCATTTCCAAGACATCTGGATGTTCTGCAATGTGCCACACCTTATCTATTAGTCCAAGTCCATCGCTTATATGGTCTAGGTTGTGATAATGCCTGTAGGGACCGCTATAAGAAGAGCGTAACTCATCATAGGTATTGTCTACAGTTCTTCCGGTATGCGGATTATCCTTGGCCTTGATTACTTTACATAGCTTAACCCAGCGTTCTCTTGTAGCCGCGCTCTCCGTAGCCTTGTGCGAAGGATGAGCTTTCACTTCTTGAACCTCTTTATAAAATCATTGTGAATAGCCGGAGGAAGGTGATCTTTTATCCAGTTTTCCCAATCATTTGGCCCAACTAATCCTTTTACAAAACTTGAACTCACCCGGCGTAATTCAGGCGGAGGAGTTAGGAATATTGTCTCTATTTCTGGTGAAGTTTTTTTATTTTGGTCAAGCATATCAACCTCGTATTGATAGTCTTTTTCGCTACGTACTCCCCTTAATATCCAACCAGCATTTTTTGATTTCGCGAAATCTGTTAGGAAAAGGTTGCCCAGAGAAGTAATTTTTATATTAAAAACGTGACTACCCCTGATATGCCGTAATGATCTAAGGACCATATTTATTCTTTCTTCTTCGGAAAAGGTATATTTTTTTTCAGGATTGTTACCGACCACGACTATTAAATCGTCGAATAATCTCGCACCTTTATCAATAACCCAGAGATGTCCGTTTGTAATTGGATCAAAGCTTCCAGCGTAAACAGCGATTCGCATGGCTTGTCTCCTAATTTGTCAAAGAAACTATAACCACATCAGGATACAATAATTAGCATAAATCGTCAATCTTTGAACTTTACATTAAATATAATTTAGTATATAATAATACGCTAGAAGTTCATTTAAATTTGGAGGAAAAATGACGGTAGTCAACTCTGCGTTGAACACAGAATCTGAGTTTGAAGAGACAATGGACGAGCTTAGGTTTAAAGAGGATCTGAAGGTATCTGCAAGAGGCTTCTTGGCTATTTTGAAGCAAAAGAGTGAGTTCACTTACCTTCACAGTTTAAGGGTTGGCCTTTTGGCAAGAAGGATCGCTCGATTTATGCATCTGGATGAAAAAGCTTTATTCTTTGCGGGTATTTTCCATGATTTGGGAAAATCCCTGATACCGCTGAGTACGCTTCATAAAACGGCAGGTTGGACATCTGAAGATGCTAAGATAATGGAAAGTCATGTGATGGATAGTTACCGTTTATTAAGAGATAAATTTAAGTTTTCTGCCGAGATCGTTCTATGGCATCATAGGTTCCAAAAAAATGCCTATCCCCTTGAACTGCCACCCCTCCTTGATAAATACTCGGAAGGCACAAAGGTTCTAATTCAGGAATATGGAAGAGTTCTTGCTATTGCCGATGTTTACGATGCTATGCATAGAAAGAACAACAAATTCGAAGAGGGGGAATCTATCACCGGAGAACAAATCAGAGAGAAAATGCTTGAGTTTAATTCAGATCGTAAAGAACTTATCGAGGAGCTCTATAATGTTGGTATTCTTGAAAGGGGAGTGATTCCTACAGATACTCCGGACGAAAGTTTGTATCAACAAGCTTGGAACGACGGAGTCAAAATTCGAACTCCAAGAGAAACGGCAAGGTTAGTAATGCTTTCTGCTGCTTTAGAGCCACTTTCAGATAAAGCTGGTTGTACGACAAGGTTTACTGATGTAAGCAGGCATCTGAAATTAGAGTATCTGGTAACCGGAGCCATCAATATTGGCGAATCATTTGAGAAATTGGCTGAAGCCGTTGATTTCCGTCGGAGAGTAAGAATTCCCAATGATACTATGTCTGGTATTTATACATTTGCTCTATCGGCCCAGCAAGGAAGTATAAGGAATCGGTCTGGCGGACGAATTAATCAGGGGATAATAGAGCTTCTCCTGCCTATAGTTACCGAGCAACATTACTTTGATCCCATGTGGCGTTTAACCGGCGGAGAACTGCTTGATAGATCTCGGGAAATTCTTAAACAAACAAGAAGAGCAGATGTAAATAACTTAATCAAAATGAAAAAGTTTGCCCATGATCTTTGTCGATACAATGATCGTCCTGTTCCTGAGCATGTCGAAGCCAATAGTATTTATGAATACTACGAGGCCGATCTAGCATCTTCGGTTAGTCCGACCGGCGTTGCTCATAATGGCGAGTTTGTTAATGGTTTCCCAACGGTCAAGCTAATGTACGATGTGATGAAGAATTCATCTCGGCTGACCTTTGCGAAGAAAGTCGAAGAGGCTTATCGGGTTGGACTGGCCAAACATGATAAAAATGTAGGCAGGGGATTTCTGGCTGATTGTACGGCGGTTGCTATATATCTCTGCCTGTCGCAGAATCCAAGAATTCAGTTGGTTGTTTAGGAGGCATGATGGATAGAGAAAAAAGATTTGAATTTCATGAAACAAACATTACGCTATTGTGGTTTTTAATGGATAGTTTATGGATGATGGGCTGGAAGATTGTACCGGCGATTCTGGCTTTTCCAGCTATAGCCATGGGTTGCATTATATTTGTATATGCTGATAAAACTCCAAGACTTTTGGCCGTTACTGTTGCCGGAAGCACCTGGATGTTCATGGATATATGCTGGATGATTGGAGAGAATTTTGAGATCGGGATGTTCAATATCCTATCTCATATTATGTTCTGGGTTACTTTTATTTGTTTGGCCTATAGTTTAACTAAAAGTAGAGAGTATCGAGAATCTGTAATGGAAGCTCTTTCAGGATTCAGACGAATGAAAGTAAAAAAGTAAAGCTCGCTATAAGCGAGCTTTTGTTTTGTGAGTTTTATTTGGGATAATCAACCATTATAACGCCATCTTCTCCCATTTCATCGTGGCGCATTCTTTTTGACATATTCTCCTTAGCGGTTTTTAGTGAATCGCTTAGCTCGACTGGGTATTCATCGATGTTTTTAAAAAGACGTAATTGTTCATGAACAAATTTCTTTTGTTTTTCTGGCGAGAGTATTACCATGTGCCGACCATCTTCATAAAACCTTTCAAGAAGAGGTGCGGCCTGTTTGAAATTACCTCTTGGGGCAGCTTCTTCTATCATCGCCACGATGTCTTTAACGTAAAAACCATCCTCATCGGTACACCGCCAAATTTGAACTACGCCCGGAATCGTTTCTTTACCCTTTGTTTCCGAGCACTTTAGAGTCGCCCGTTTTTCGATCAAACAGAGCTTGAATATTACTCCTGCTATTGTGGTCTCTGCTTTTAATTTTGTTCCTACGCCGAATCCAGAAACAAATGGGCAATGTTTTACGATCTCTCGGATGCTTTGTTTATCGAGATCAGAAGTAAGCATTATATTGACATCTTTAAGGCTATTAATATCAAGCATAGCTCTTGCCCACTGAGCCCCAACAATAAGATCGCCGGAATCTATACGGATGAACTTTAGGGCATTTCTCCTAGCTTGAGAGCTCTGAGCTGCTCTTATTGCATGAATCATGCCGTGACGTAAATCTATAGTATCGACTAGTAAGGTAGTGCCATTAGGATTAGCATCAAGAAATCTTTCAAAAGCTATCTGTTGAAAGTGCTTTTGCTTACCATTTTGCTCTTCGGTAAAAATTTTAAATGCCAAATCATAATAGGCCTGAACCCAATAATGAGCCATTGTCCCAACGGGATTTATATCGAGCATAAAAGCCGCTTCCATGTTTGAGGTATCGTCAAACCCGCCTATGTAGCTGTACTTAGCTGCATCTAGCGCCGATTCAAGACAGCCGTCTCTTCTTAGCGAGAAGTCTGAGAGGTGCCGATCTCCTGCTTCAAGGCGCATTCCCATTGCGTTACCAGCTACAGTTATCGGTTCATCGAAGGCATGTTCGAATTTAACCTCCATCATTTGGGTTAATCCGAATGGACCTTTAATATCGGCAAAAGGCTCTCCGGCAAAAATTATTGTTCCGGGGCGGACTGCTCTTATGCTGAATGGTGACTCTGAAGAATCAAGGTTATCAGCAACGAGTGAAAGATCGGCTTTCTCTTGGCGAAGAAATCTAAGACGCGGAACATCTAGACGTTTATTTACCAGACTTTCTAAAAGTCGTTCATGGCCTACGCATGGTGCGTAGGGTATTTTGCGTTGGGTTACATAGAATACAGATTCTTTGTGGGCCAGAACTTTGTCTTGTCCAAATCTCGAGTGTTCGGTTAGGGCCGATTTAAACATTGTTGCGTGATATCGGTCGAAGTTCATCGGGGAACCAGACATGGTTGTATCCTCCTAGTTGTTAATTTACTTGGCTATATTCTATACTATTTTGTTGTTTTGGTCAAATAAAAAGAGTCGATGGTTATCGACTCTGACGTATTACTTCATCGGTAGTTATAAATTGTACACCGGCATTTTCCATCTCATTAAGAGCAAGGGCTCCATCGCCAGGTTTAATGTTTACTGCTCGGCATGCGTCAGTTAGAAGATACGCTTTTTCTAAGGGATGCTTTGGGTCCCGAACCAATTTTAAAGCATCTAGAACCGAAGACTTTACACAATAATCAGTAGCAAGGCCGCCGATGTAAATCTCATTTGTATTACTCAGTAATATATTTAAAGAAAGGGGCCAGTCGTCGTCTCTTAAATATGCGCCTCCAAACGGTGAATAGCCATCGTCGTCTTGACCGTAGCCTTTAGAAATAATGTAAGCACTGGAAGGAATTTGAAGATTTGGGTGGAATTGTGCTCCCCAAGTTGTGCGGACACAATGAACCGGCCAAAGACCGCCAAAATCCTTGAAATGCTTGGTTGTGTGGGGATGCCAATCTCTCGAAAAGAATAGCGAGTATCCTTTTTGGTCAAATAATCTTGTAATCCGATTTAGCGATTCGATTACTAAATCACCGTTTTTTACTGCTAATGCTCCACCGGGACAAAAGTCATTTTGAACATCCACTACAAGAAGTGCTTTCCTTGTTTCTTCAGTCATCGCCTTCTCCTTTTAAAGAACTGAACGTATCATTCCAACGTTCGTCCAATCCACCAGATCATTATACAATATATCTCTTAATTTGACAACTACGGTGTAGGTCTGTTCTCCGGTTGGGTTATCTGGGTAATCTGCACCGTGCGGAATTCCTTCTTGGCTTTTCAGCCAAGATAGTTCTTCATCGGTCAGCTCCACTGCATATAACGCTCCGTGATGTGTCGACATTGTAGCTGCCATTTGTCTCGAAATTATCGGCTGGAATCTAGATTTATCAATAACGAGACCAACTTCTTCAAAAACTTCTTCAACGATTGTTTGCAGTGGGTCAGCATTATTTGGCGATGAACCACCCGGTAGTTCCCAGACAAAACCGCTATCATTTCTGGCTGGACTTCGGAATTCTCTTACTAGAACTACTTCAGAATCTAAATTATCGTGAGCGTGTTTATATAAAACTACCGAAGATATATCAAATCTTGAAATGACTGACTCATTAGTTTTATTGCGGTCTTCAGAAGCAATATAGACATTGGGGTGTATCGCCCAGTAAAAAACCTTTTCTTTATTACGGCCTACTTTGAATGTCCAGTAGATTCTTACTCCATCGAGCCGATTGCCGATTTTTTTCTGGGATTGATACCATAGCTGAAAGCTGGGCGTATTCCACAGGAATAGGGGAATTTCTCTTTCTCCGCCAGTTCTTATGGCCCCATCTCCAATTATGGCCAGAGTTTTATCAATCGTTTTTTCTAAAGTAAACAGCTTGGGTACCTGGAATTTATTGGCCATAAATCTTAGATAATTGGTATGGGGTGTTTTTGGCGGATGACCCAGCACTACTTTCCCGGAATCAACCCAGTGGCCGAATTCAACATTGGTGGTGAAACCGGGAAGCGTTACGAGGTCTCTCGGGACCCAAAAGAGTACAACATCTGATCTATCGAGCATTTTATGTTCCCATTTAGGGGCTTTGATTTTCCAATCATTCTCATTAAATTTAGATTTATTTTTTGGTTTTGGCTCAGGAACATATACGACCCCATCGTATCCCTTAGCTTCTAGAATTCGTAAAGCCTCCGGTCGCCATGATTTTACATCCGGTGTCCGTGGGCTGGGTCCGGCTAGGAATATAGACTTAGAGAAAGATTCCGGCGGTTCCTCATAATAGTAGATCACTTGCATGGCTTGTTCTCCCTAGCTCGCTAATTGTTAAGGTAGTTGCTATATAATACCAGAAAATCCAGTTTTGGCAATTAAAAAGCACACTATTAGCGTGCTGTGATTTATCCTAATTCTTTCTGAAATTTTTCTTCATCAAACTGGTGTCCTTGACCTAGGAATTCAACTATTCTCTTTGCATCTCGATGGGCGTTGCCTAGACACACCGATGCGCCGGGAGAAGGCGTAGTATTGAAGATTATCTTATCACCAACAAGACTCGCATCTCCCATCTCGAGATCGCCGATCTTTAAGTTTACGATTTGAGGCCTGATTCCGCCGGCTCCTTTACGAAGCTTTAAGTCTCGATAGCGCATCATCGGCACTACTTTTCTTACTTCCTGTAGGAATAATATTTTGCCGATTACCGGGATATCGAAAAGTATGTTTTTAAGAACATACCAAGTCAATCTGCGTTTCCATAGAATCTTCAACAAACTGACAATGCCGCGGAGAGATGTTGCTAAAGGTAACTGCAGAAAGTCTTTGAAGGTCTCATAATGATGGCGCTCCATTAGTGGCAGTACTTTGGTTGTTGGACCAAAGCGGGTTTTTGTCATATCTAAGATATCTGGGTCTCCGTGGATTTCGGCGAATGGTCGTCCTTCAACTTGCATTCTGTAGACCTTATTCTCCAACCAATGTCCCGTATCATAGAAACTACCGGCGACCGATAAAATCCCATAGTCTAAACCATAGCCCAGCTTTTGAGCGAAGAATAAGCTGTATGGACCGGCAGCAAATACGACAGTGTCGGCAAAAATCAATTCAGATGGAGTTGCGAGGACATAGCCAAGAAATGGTTTGCCTCCAATATTGAAACTGGGACTGTCACATTTTTTTATTAAACCTACCGGAGAGTTAAATCTAATCCTGAATTTATTGTTATTTATCTCGGCATCTTTCGCCATATGGATGGCAAGTTGCTGATAGTCAACGATGTAACCCTCGTTGCTACCCATGGCCACGATAGGCTTATTAGGATCTCTGCCTTCTATAATCTTGGGCTCCATTTCTTTTAGATACTTTCCATAAGAGAACCACAAATCTGGATAATGGGGCTTGAACTCTGTATATCTTTTTTTGAGTGCTTGAATTTCTTTCTCTGTTATCGCAATTACCATTCGCCGGACTTTGCGAGATAGTTTTATATCATTCTTGCTATCGACATAGCGTCGTAGCGCTGTTGCCGATTCTCTCACCTTGAGAGCATGCCCCAGATCGTAATTTGTTTCAGTACTACCGTCATGCGATGTTTGGGCGTTATTAAGCGGATGCGAGTTAACAGTTGCCACCTGTTCATATTTCTCGAGTAAAATAATATCGTGTACATTGCTGAATCTACTCAGGGCATATGCTAATGCAGTGCCCGTGACACCTCCGCCAACTATGGCGACTTCATATCTTTTTCTAGCCACATCATTTGTTTTCAAGGTACCCCTCCTCTTGAGATATGACCATATGTTACAATAATTTAGCTATTGTGTCAATCCATTCGACCGACTCAGGATTGACACTGAGGGACTCGAATGTGTCAAAAAAAATCCGCTGTTGGCGATGTTCGCTACTAAGCGGTATGGGAATTAAATTCTACCCACTTGAATCCCAACCATTATCGAGCATCTTTAATTTTCCATTTTCTCCAGTAATCCAGCGGGAATAGCCCCATCGGCAGTGAGATCCGGATCTATGTCTTTCAATTCTATAATACGCTCGATATGACAAATCATCGGGTTCTTTAAAATTGGGTAGTCTGTCTCTCCGAAAATCATCAATTGTAAAATTACTTATCCTATATTCAAATCCTTGGCTTACAACCAATACTTCAAAAAATTCCGATTCGCCTGTCATCTATAGCTCCTTTCAAGCACTCCATAACTTCTACTATTCTATCATAAATTGACTATTTGTCAATCCAGGTATTGCAATTTGGAAGCTTGAATTGACTCGTCTTTAATTTTGTGGTAAAAACAATGACATAGAACCTTAACATCCATACGAAGAGGAGATCCAAAATGCCGTGCAATATCGGATACAAGAGCTACGCTAAAATTGAGATTTCTGCACCACAACCTCAAACTTTTAAAGCCAAGGCGGAAGCGCCGAATATCGATGCAGATCTTATGGCTAAACTTGGCAGTGAAGACCCTGAGTTTTTAGAGTGGGCAAGCGAATTAGACACGAAAACACTACTCAAGGAAGCTCTCAAGCGGACACTCACAAAGGTTGTCGTGAAGGATATAGAATTCTCAGTTAATGCCAAGGGCATGCTCGAAGCAAAGGGCAGGTACTTTAATGATAAAGAAAAGAAAAATTTAGCTGAAGTAGCTTCGCGTGTTTCTGAAAGTTGGCAGTTTGAGATCTTAGGTATTGTTACTCAATTACTCGGTTATACCGCCACCATTACCAAAAATGGAAGCGAATTTATATTGGAGGCCGAAGAAGAGGGAAAATCTCATCCGTGCGATTATATTAAGATAACTAAGAAGGATGGGAATGCTGTGCTAGTTTTTGAACACTTCAAATCACGCGGCGCATTGCAGCTTGAAACAGCTAAATTCTTGGCTCTAGCCGATCGGCTCGGTGTTAAAATAGTCGTCGGCGATTCTACTCTATCTGAAGGCGATCCGTTCCCCGGCGAAGAACGCCATGGCCACAGTCATGGACACGGTCATCATCATAGCCACGATCACGAACATGAAGAATAGAAAGGAGCCACCCGTGACAACGCTAGTCCTAGAAAAGAGACCCATTCTTCCCGAATGGTATATGGAAGGTATTATCAGTCGTTTCAAGGCCAGCATTTCTTCAGTATTTATTCTCCATGGTAACATAACATGTCTTGTCCCGAATCCTTACGCCGATACTGAAACACAGTGGCCGTATATACCGCTTAATGAATTTTTCTCTAGGGTATTTGATGAGAGGGAAATGGTCATCTTCTACAATATTGCTTCTGGTCCGCGATTCCTTACTCCTGAAATGGAGAAGACTTTTCGCAAGGTAGCGGAATTAGAGAAGGAAGATGATGCGGATTCGAAGGATCCGGTAGCAGCTGCGAAAGCAGGACTTGCCGCAAAGCGTGCTCTACCGCGTGAACCGGAGCTTTGTTTGCCACTGATTGAGAAGGCGCTTAAAAAGATGGATAGTGTCGCTGTTATAATTGAGTCGGCTCATTTCATTGCTCCGGAATCATCTGGACCGGTACTTTCTCCCAATGAGCGTACTCACATCGAGCGTATACGAGGTTGGGCTCAGGATCGAAGGGTTAAAAAACCTAGCAATGTCGTATTGCTTCTTACGGACCTGGCTTCTAAGATATCTGGTGAATTAAGACAATCCGCAAGTCGCATAGCCACCGTATTCATCCCCAAACCATCTCCCGAAGAGAGAAAAAGGTATTTGGAAAGATTGACCAAGGGAAGCGATGATCGTCAAGAAGTTGCAAATCAGATTCGGATACTGACTAAAAAAATAAAGCGCGATAAGACAAAAGCTGAAATTGGAGAAGAGATTGAAAAATTAGAGAAGCGTCTGGAGGAATTTCCGTCAGTTTTTCCAGTTCCAGATGACTTTAACATTGATGTATTTGTTAATGCCACTCAAGGTATGAGTCTGCGGCAGATTCTGGAAATTTTCCGACTTAGCATTCAGACAAAACGTCCTGTCGATCTTCTGTATGTCAAAGAGAAAAAGAAAGAAATTTTAAGTAGTGAATACGGCGATGTTATGGAAGTTATGGACCCTGACTGGGGACTTGATGACATCGGCGGTCTCGAACATATCAAGGATTATTTTCGGGAGATTATCAATGCGATTGGTCGGGGCGAAACAAGAGCCATTCCTCAGGGTTCGACTCTTATGGGGCCACCCGGGACCGGTAAAACCGCAATCGTAGAAGCCCTTGCCAAAGAGTCTCGATATAACTTTGTTCAGCTGAAAAACGCCCGCTCTATGTGGGTTGGACAATCAGAAGAACGGACCGAGCGTCAGATACAAGGTTTGTGGGCTCTGGCTCCAGTTATAGTTATGAATGATGAGGCCGATCTTGGCGAGGCAAATCGTGATGCCCCTAAGGGAGATTCCGGTGTCTCCGAACGCATTATGCAGGCTTGGATGAAATTTCTTTCGGATCCTAAAATTCAGGGAAAAATTATTATGATCAACTGCACGAATCGCCCAGATCGAATGGATGCGGCGATGAAGCGGTCTGGTCGGTCGGATGATCGCATCGCACTTTTAATGCCCTCTATTCAGGAGCGTGTAGCTATATTTGCCGTAATGTTCAAGAAATATAAAATAGCAAGTTCGTTGACCAATTTCAGGCCTTACGCCGATCTTACCGATAAACTTTCGGGAGCGGATATTCGCAAGATCGTACTTGATGCTTTCAAGTTCTCGGTCCGTCGGAATAAAAAAGAAGTTGATGATACTTCACTGCGTGAGGCGATTGCAGACTTTATCCCATCGGCAAGTCAATCAGATATTGATCTTATGACCCTGCTGGCGATATCGGAATCATCTTCCCGCCGGCTTTTACCTCCTAACACTAAGGAAATAGTTGAACAGATTAAAAAACGGAATCTAGTTCCGGGTGGACAAGAATTGATTGCCCAGATTGAGGCCCGTAATATTATTAAACTGGATACAAGCGTACCAGTTACTGTACCATCAGAAATAAGAAAAATTATGAATTAGTTAAATACTTCCGGCACAATGTGCCGGTTTTTGTTGCCAAACTGATTTGACAATCTAGCAGTATTGTAGTATTTTATGACCATCGTTCATTGAAGTTCGAGGTTGTCATGTCACTGCTTAACGCTTCAGTTGCGCTCAGAGAACTTGATTTTCTTGATCGGAAAAGGGCAGAGACGCTTTTTACGCTTGCAGTTCTAAGCGCGATGCATGGCTATATGAGAGTTGCCAAAGGATATGCCGAAGAATGTATTCTGCTTCTTCGCCGTATTGGCACAGAAACCTACGAAGAGTGTGCAACCAGTGTTGTGTGTTGCAATGGTGTCATTCTGCCTGAATTCTTGCACGAAGATGTTGTCCGTGCTCGTCTCGGGTCATTTCAAGTTCAGGTTTAGGAAATATTCCCGTACATTTGTGCGGGTTTTTGTTATTATTGACAGTGGGGCATCAATGTAGTATCTTATTATCGCCGTTCATTGATATAATAAAAAACGAGAAGGAGAACGACTATGGGTGGTGGCGGATCGTATTACGACCGGGATGTAACAGATAAGGCATTTCGAGGTTCGAGTGGTGTTTCGAGTGTGGCCGAAAGAGAACTACGACAAAGTACTATGGATCCGGCATTATTGCCAAAAGATAAAATGCTCGGTTGTAATGCTAGAAATCCATTAGTTTATGACTTTGATGTGACTGGCTCAATGGGTAATCTGCCAAAGATAATTTATGACAAGTGGCCAGGAATTGTCGGGCAAATCGTAGCTCGTAAATATTTGCCAGATCCGCAGATGAGTATTTCCGCTACTGGTGATATCCGCTCTGACAGGTCGCCTTTGCAGATGGCTGATTTTTCAGTGCTACGAAACTTAGACAAGTGGTTGAAACGAGTCCATTTTGAAGGTAATGGCGGAGGTCAAGCCAGCGAATCATACGAAATGACTGCATATTTTTATGCTTATAGATGCGATCTACCCAAAGCTGAAAATCCAATCTATCTTATTACGGGCGATGAGGGATTCGTGAAAAATCTCAATGCCGATGATTTGCGGGAACATTTTGGAGGTGAATGCCAGAATACTACTGCTGAAAAAGTATTTGCAGACCTGCGCAAGAAATTCAAGGATAATGTATTTTTAATCCACCGCAAGTATAGCGGTAGTGACGATGCAGGCATTGTTCGTCAATGGGAAGGGGTTCTTGGCAAAGAAAGGATCATCCATCTGCCGGAAGATCTTGCCATCGGTGATATAACACTCGGAGTGTATGCTATCGTATCCGGTGCGCGGACTCTGAAGCAGTATTTAGAAGATATGGGGACGAGGCCACTTGATCTTGGCGAAGGGGTGACATACGAACCGCAATCTCCAGAGCGTATTCGTCAGGTTGAAACGGCCCTCGAACCGCTAAGAGATTTTAAGCCGATTAAATCGGCTCGCTCTATGGTCACAAGTAGCAGCAAAAAGAAATCAGCCAAAAAATCCAGTTCTTCTTCCAGCCAGAAAGAAAAGACCGGAAAGAAGGCAGATAGTAGCTGGAAACTTTAATTTTGATAACCGCGAATAATATTCGCGGATTTTTATTTTTTAGATTAGATTGACTAATCACGGTAAATGTAGTAATGTATGGAGAGGTTCATTAATAAAAAAGGATTTTTAATGCTTATTGTTAGTTTACCACCAGTACATCAGGAAGTTTTACTCAGGGAAATAATTACTCATCCATATGTTGAAGCGGTCCGATATAATACGGGCATGAGTTCCGCCTATGAACCGCTTGAAGTTATCCGGCGTATTCAGGAATATGCCAGACCCTTGCATAAACCGGTATGGATTGATCTTAAGGGTAAACAGCTTCGAGTTATAGAGTGGGCTAATCTACCTGATGGGCCGATAGTCCTCAATCATCGGATCAAAGTTCGGATGCCGGCTAAAGTTTACTTCCGTGGTGATGATTGCTGTGATCTCAAAGAAGTCGTTGACGGTACAAAAATATATGTTGATCCGCTTCCTAAAGCACCGGTTGGGCGGGGACAATCAGTTAATATTCTTTCTTCTAAGCTGGAAGTTGAAGGTGGGCTTCTGCCACTGGATCACGCCTATATTAAAGGCGCACTCGAAGAAGGCGTTACTAATTTTATGCTTTCATTTGCGGAGAGTTTAGCCGATGTCGGTGAATTAGAAGATGCTCTCGGTAAGCATATTGCGAGATCAAAGACCACGAGAATCTGTCTAAAAATAGAATCACAAGCTGGCGTAAATTTTGTAAATAAAACTCACTTTTCAGTGCTCCAGCGCTACCGACTTATGGCTGCACGCGATGATCTGATGATTCAAATTGGTGGGTTGAACATGCTGGATGTATTAAAGTCTATTGTCAAGAAAGATTCAAATGCTATCTGTGCTTCACGTCTTTTTTTAGGTCTTGAAGGGGGCGATGTATCAATGGCGGATATTTCCGACCTTGAATTGATGAAGTTACTCGGTTATAGGGATTTTATGCTTTCAGATGGAATTTCACGCGACCATTTCCAAGCCGCCATAAAATTCTGGCAGGATTATAAACAGGAGTAAGGAATACGGATTCGACCTGGGACAATTGTCCCAGGTTTTTTATATTCGAATATTACATCTTGACATCAAAAACTAAGTTGGTAATATAGTGTATATAATACACTAACACATGTAGTTTGACATAGCATTAAGTTAGTGTATTATATGGATGCAGTTCCGGTACTTTAAAAAGGGGAGGGGAAGCGTGAGAGAAAAAGGCAGTTGGTCTGATGCGACATATAAGTCCAGAGCTACTGAAACAAAGCTTCGTGGAAGTTCGACATTTGTAGGCGAAGAGCGGGCTCGGCAGGGTAAAGCACTGGATCCACTTGTTGATCCAAGCAAGTACGAAGTTGTTCGTGAATCGAACAATCTTCTTGTGCCTGATGGCGATGAGTTCATATTGCAATTCGGCATTGCCATGCCCGTTGAGTCAGATCTAGATACAACAGGTTCGATGAGAGGTAATGTCGATATTGCTTTTGGTGTCTTACCTAAGGTTCAGAATCTTCTAATTCAGGGCTCTAATGCTGTTTTAAAGAGGTATCATGCCCAGATTGCAACTGGTATTATTCAGGACCGAGTCGATCGATATCCATACCTGAGATCTATGTTTGAGCCAGATAATGAGGTTGAACGGCAAATGGGACTTATGGTTCCAGAACGATCAGGTGGGGATTCAATCGAAGATTATCAACTTGGTCTTTTCGCGGCCGGGTATCTTACGAGAGCCAGTATTGTGAAGTATGGTCTTAAGGGATACTACTTTATTGTTGGTGATGAGCGGGGAAGAGATCAGTTTGATCGAAGAGTTCTCGAACAGGTTTTCGGATCAACAGTTCTAGAGAAAGCCTTTGGTTCCAGATTGCCTCAGTCAGTTCCATTAACTGAAGAAGTGGCAAAGCAAGCACTCAAAAATTGGCATGTATTTTTTCTGCAGGTAAATAATTTATCCTCTACCACCAAATGGTGGAGCAGTCTTTTGGGCCGTGAGCGTGTTGTTCAACTGCCTCAGACTGATGACTTAGCTGAAGTCCAGGCATGTATCATCGGTCTGACTGAAGGTGTCTTGGATAAGAAAAGTGCTGTAGATTTTCTTAGTGAGGTTGACGGGAATCGCAATAGTGCGGAGAGAATCGTCCAGGCCGTTGATGGTATCCCGGTTGGACTTCAGGCAACTTACCCAAACTTCAGCAAGATTCCTTCTGCGGGCGCAAGGTTCAAGAGTCGGGAAGATATTTGGCCCATTGGCACCAAAGAATCAAAGCCAGCTAAGGTCTCAAAGAGTGAAGATAAAAAGAATAAAAAGAAGGATGATGGCTGGAAGCTCTAGGCTCTCTAGCATCATAGAGCGGTCTTACGACCGCTCTTTTTTGAAAGGAGACCTGCGTGGCTAAAAAGATCTTTGTAGTAACTGGACTTGGCTATGGTGATGAGGGTAAAGGCAAGGTAACTCATTGGTTGTGCGCTAAGCACAAAGCTCATACGGTTGTAAGAACTGGTGGTCCACAAGCTTTTCATAGAGTTGTCACTTCAGACGGTCAAGAGCATGTCCATGCCCAATTTGGTAGCGGAACACTCACTGGTGCGGCAACGCATCTCTCGAAGAATATGGTTATTGATCCCTATGCGATCATAGCTGAAGGGCAATCGCTGAAGAGAGAATTTGGTCTGAGAGACATATTTGAAAGATTGTCTATTCATGAAAATGCTTTAGTTATTACTCCATTCCAAGCGATTGCTAATCGTTTGCGTGAACTTAGCCGAGGAGACGCCAGACATGGTTCTGTCGGGGTTGGTGTCGGCGAAACTGTTTTAGATGTTGAAGCTTTCAAAGAGGAAGCAATCCGAGCAAAGGATCTTGGCAGGTCTTATCTTTTAGATAAGTTGAAAACCATAAGAAAACGAAAAATTCTTGAGCTTGAGGAGATTATCAGCCGTGTCGATAGTTTACCCCAAGATACGCGAGACCGGGCCTTTTTAGAAGTTGCTAATCTCACAAGCGAGGGAACGCTTGAGTGGGCTATGGGATGGTTCAATCAACTGGCAGCAATGGTAAAAATTGTTGATACCGATTATGTTGCTGATGAAATTCTAGGCCCTCAGGGTACGGTAGTCTTTGAAGGTTCTCAGGGCGTATTGTTAGATCGTTGGTATGGATTCCATCCATATACAACGAAAGTTAGAACAACTCCTGAAACCGCACTATCCATTATCAAAGAATGTAATTATGACTGTGAGGTAATGAGTCTCGGTGTGTTACGGGCATATCATACCCGTCATGGTGCAGGACCATTTGTTACCGAGTGTCCCGAGCTTACAAAGCAGTTACTTGATTCCAGCAATAGTAATCATCCATGGCAAGGTAATTTCCGTGTCGGCAGTTTTGACATGGTGGCCGCAAAATACGCTATTGAGGTATGCGCTAAAGATATTGATAGTTTAGTTATAACTTGCGCTGATAGAGTCCAGTCCCTTGGAGAGTGGAAATTTTGCAGATCATATCAAAGCACCGTTGGTTTAATTGAAAGTATTCCGATTTCCCGAAAAGTTTGCGAATTACAGCTTAAACATCAAGAAAAAATAGGCCAACTTCTTTCTAGGTGTTCTCCCGATATTGTCACCATAAAGACCTCGGATCCTATCTGTGTCGGTTTCCAGTTTATTAGAGATGAATTAAATTTTCCTGTTTATGCTGTGTCAGTTGGACCGACAGAAAATGATTGTATTGAACCAGAATATCGGGTAGATCTAAGATTTTTGCAATAAAAAATGGGCAGTACCGTTAGACGGTCTGCCCTTTTATTTTTGTTTCGACTCCTCCAATTGTGGTAGGAACACGCGTGATATAAATAACTTCGTTGCCAAGCGTCTGTAGCCGGGATCCCAAAAGGCGCTGTCAGAATCAATAAGGTAGGAATGTTCAGTTTGGATGCTGCTTCTTATGGGATAAAAGCGAGCATAACCTTTATGCATTAATCGGTATTGGAGGGCTTCAAGTTCAAGTTGTCTTAGCCAGACAGTTCTTTCTAGTTTATCCTTGCTATTTAAATATCTTGGAAGCAATCCCTCTTGTAATCTTATTATCTGCTTATTATCTCCGAACCATATTCCTTGAAGAAGTATGTGTATCCAATCTTTTTCAGCTATATTATTCTCTTCAAAAGGTACATCGCGGATTATGAGATTATCCCCTTGTTTTTCCAACCAGAACTCAGTTACCTTACCCAGTCCTTTATAAATTTTACTTCTTTCGTCCCATGAAATATCTGGTTTAATAAAGACAGCGATATCCAGATCGGCTGATAATTTGCCATATCCTTTTATCCTTGATCCGAACGCTATAACTATCGGATATAGTATGCGTGATAAATCTTGATTATTTTTAATTTTTTCAACTACATCTTCTAGTTTTTTCTCCGATCCTTCAATGCTAGGCGATTCAAGATTTGGTTTTTCTAGATCAAATTTTTTTAGGTCACTATCAATCGCAGTTCCTAGATATATTTTGTGGTATAGAATTTGAGCCAACTCATCTCTAAATTCTAAATTTTGCCATAATTGACCAAAAAGCTCTAAGAAATCTCCGCTCCATGTTCTAAACATTGTTTCTAGGGCTGCTCTAATATCTTGATTTTTTCTTTCTTGCGATTCCCAGGCTTCTCTTGCCGGTATTTTTACGGACCAAGGTTCTTTCTTAGGTTTGGGCCGTGCTTTTACTAGGTCTGGGTACATTAATCCTAGATCGGTGAGTATCGGCAGTACATCTTTAATACTCTCATGTAATATTTTATCGTCATCGCACTGATATAGATATATATCTATTACTTCAGAAATAGTAACTAACCCATTTTTAACTAATTCTGGAATAAGATGAGCGGCTTTTCTGACTCTTGGATTTTCTCCTAATTCTGGTTCTAATACATCGCCGTCTACAAAGTTTGTCCGGAGATCATTTTCATTTGCAGTAAGTAATCGTTTCCAAGCTTTCAAATAAATGTCTGCAAAAGGAGTCCCCGGAGGAGGGAGAAGATCAAAAGGAAGATAAAGTATAATTCTTATATTTTCTTCGTCTAGTAAGAAACTGTATAATTCATTGTGTAATTCAGCCAGGTCTGTTGGGTTGGTATCTAGAAGGGATCTTATTTTTTTACGTTGATTGCTTAAAGCCAGTTCTACTAGTGGTCTCATGGGCTATTTTCAAAAAACAATTTACACTACAATACCATACTTATACCTATAAGTAAATATCAAAATAAAAAACCATCTTTGTTTGAGTTTTATCTATATAATCCGTTTTTGGTTATATACTCTTCTACTTCCGGAGAAACGAGATTGCTAATGGTTTGGCTCGTGGCCACCTTGTTTCTAATAGTAGTGCTTCTTCCGCTCAATTTGCCAATTTTTACTATGATATTTTTTGGTGGAAGATCCTTGAGGTCTATGGGGCAGTCAGGATTGTCGATTACGGCCCAATTAAGATTAGTCCATATTTCTGATCCTTTTTGCCATCTTTCTTGAATTTCTGAATGTCCTTCGCCCCCGCCTTTAATTAAATCGCCTCCAGCTGCATGCCAAATTTCTAAATCTGGGAATTTAGTTTTATATTTCTGATCTATCATCCAGGTTGGAGTGAAAATATTTCCATCTAGATCACTAAAATCAATTTCTATATTGGGTAAATCGGAGAACATCAAATTTACCATATCCTTTCTTTGATTATGGGTTGTTGCGGCGGTGGACAATTTGTTTTGATCCGTACCGCGAGGTATGACAATAACTTTTCCAAACACTTTAAGAAGCTCTTGGATAATTGCCAGATGATGATTGGCGGGAGGGTTGGCGCTAAAACCGAATATGACTACTTGTTTCATACACTTTTCTTAAGTTCTAGATATTTTTGGGTATAGTGAGGAGATAACATTGACTCTTCCAGATCACGGCCGAAGGCTCGGCGGGAGACGATTATGATTGGCGGAGCTTGGACTCTTTTAAAGAATGCGTTATTGAACATTCGCCAGCTTCTCTCGAGGTCTTCTACAAAGTCTTTGGGAGTAGGGAATAGACGCTTTAAGGTTCCAGATTCAAGTTTTAGCTCGCCTTCGAGGCGGCCATCAATATACGTTTCCAGAAATTTTTCCGGATTCCATCGGAATTCGGTAACTGCTCTGACCCACTCATCATGATAGCCGCGTTTTGTCGGGTAGCCATAATCAAAAGGATCTTTTTGATTATTCTCTAACTCAGCCGAAGGTATTTGGTCAATACATTCTTGAGGTATAATTTCTTTTTTGAAAACTTCGTCGTTTAGATATTGAGCAAGCTGTCTGACCTCTCTTTTTACCAGATCGCCAAATGGAATGAGCCATCCGCGCATATCGCCATCAAGCGTGCCATAACCGAAAGCGATTTCTGTTTTGTTTGCGTTGCAGGTAAATACTCCTCCAAGCTTTTGGGTTTCAGCGGCTAAAATTTCCATCCTTGCTCTGGCTTGGATATTCTGATGGGCGAGTGTACCCTTTTCTATGTTTGTTCGTTGACAAATCGCCTCGACAATTTCTTTGATTGGTTTTATTTCGAGTTCAGTACCTAAGCTAGAGGCTATTTTTTTTGCAATATTTTGTACGCTAGGATCACTGTATTCGTAGGGCATATTTATAAGATGAACTTTGTCTGGTCCTAAAATATCAACCATCAATCCAGCCATTGTTGCCGAATCCACCCCGCCACTTAAACCGATAACTATTCTACGCTTTTGTTCCGGCATTGCGTCAAGCATGCTTTTAGTAGCCGCTTTAATGCCTAAATATAGTTCTCTAGTGTCGTTTTGCGGTGTTTCTGGAATCGGTTTGAGCGTACTGCTAAAGATTATGTCTTTGGTGCCTGAAAAATATGACTCTACTTCACGGACAATATTTCCACCTTCGTCATAGACAGTCGAAGCCCCATCAAAATTGATTATGTTATCGCCATTGTTCTGACAACCGGTATTGTTTACATATACAATCGGAACTTTTAGTTCACCGATAAGTTTCTTTATAATTTGATGGCGTTTTCTGTTTTTCTGCCATCCCCATGGTGAGGCCGAAATAGCGATAAGAAGCTGGGCTCCTTTTTCAGCTAAAATTCCTGCTGGATTTAGGGCATAGTCATCTTTCCAAAGATCCTCGCAAACTCCAATTCCGATAGGAACTGTACCTATGGAAGTTTTTAATTCATAAACTTTTAGCAAGTCGTGAACAGAGCAATTCTTGATTCCTTCCTTACCTTGAGTTTTTAGGTATAACTCGGCTGATTCCTCGGCTACTTTTCTAGCCGAAAATAAATGTTTATCATCGTCAAAGTATCTATAGTGAGGCTGAAGGGTTTTGACCACATAGCCAAGCTGCCTGCCCTGAACGGAGTTGAAGGGTCTGCCGCCCTGAGCGATTATGGCGGCGTTGTGCATTCTCTCTCGGCCGTCTTCACCTTTGCCGGCAGAGACGACAATACTTCCAAAAATAACCACAAGGTTATCTGGGACTGCTTCAACTATTTTTCGATTAAAATATTGGACATCTTCTACGAAATAGGCGTCTTCGAATTTGTCAGCTATCAAATATCCCGAAGTACATAATTCGGGAAAAACAATAATATCAATGCCTCTTTTTGAGGCGGATTCCATTTCTTTAATAATATATTCTGCGTTAATGTCGGGTCTTCCGGGGACGACCGGCATTTGGCACAAAGAAATTTTTAGACCTTCTAGTTTTTTCATAGTTAAAAGAACTTTTTAAGTTCAGCCGGTATCATTGATCTGAATTTGTATAATTGGGCTGGGCGCTGGCGCTCTCCTTTTAATATTTTTTTTGTCGGTTTGATAAGACCAAGAAGCATGAATTTCTTTCTAAAATTACGCTTGTCAAGCTTTTTATTCAATATTATCTCGTATGTCTTCCGAAGCTGATTAAAAGTAAAGTATTGGGGCAAGAGGGAATAAACTACATTTGTATATTCTAATTTAGATTGAAGGCGCTGTAATCCATAAGTTATTATCCGATTATGGTCAAAGGCAATGTCGGGGAGTTTTTTAACAGACCTGAAAGTCGGCATTTGGATCCCGTTAGAAGTCTCGCTCGCGCCTTTGGCGTGAGTCCGTAGGACCTCGGCGAGGCTACTTCTAACGGGATGGACCTTATTCGAATTTATTATTTTTATTTTATTTTTAGGGGCAAGAGCGAAGTAGGTTATGGTGATTATATTGCCTCTTGGATCTCGGCCGGAGCCGGGGAATGTATAGAGTTGTTCCATATAAATACTATCAATGCCAGCTTTGTTTTTAAGAACTCTCAGGGCTGCTTTTTCTGGTGGTTCGTTTTCAAGGATAAATCCGCCCGGTAATGCCCACTGATTTTTAAACGGTTCTTTAGCCCGCTTAATTAGAAGGACTTTGAGTTCGTCATTTTCTATGGTAAATATTACTATGTCGGTTGTTATGGATTGATAAGATTTCATCCCGTTAGAGATACTGCATAGCAGCTACTACCACCAAATGGTGGCAAGCAGTATGCATAATCTTTTAATTTATTACTTTGATTTGTCAACCCGTTAGGGTTATCTCTAACGGGATTGACTTAATTAAGTGTATATTATACACTAAGTATATATCAAGAGCTATGACAAGTCAAATACCTAAAACATTTCATATCTTTTATTACCCTAGCAATAAAAGGGCTATATCTTTGGCTGTCCAAATCAACACTTTTGTTAAGAAGCAATTTCCTAACTTAAAAAATGACCTAAAAAAGCCCAATGTTGTAATTGTTCTTGGCGGAGATGGAACAATTCTTGAGGCGGCTAGGAAATATCACGGGCTCGGTTCTATTATTTTAGGTCTTAATCTGGGTAATGTTGGTTTTCTTGCTTCAGTCAGAGACGAGAAAGATTTTTTAAAAGCGCTCTCTAATTTTCTAGATGGTGAGTTCGAGATAGTTGAGCGGATGATGCTGTCGGCTCAAGTTCAGAGAAGGGGCAAAACAGTTTTTGCCGCCGAAGCCCTAAATGAAGTAGTTGTTAAAAATCCCTTAGGCATGGTTGAGCTTCAAGCAAAGATTGCTGGCCATCCGGTCAAGGAGATAAAGGGAACGGGTATTCTTGTAGCTACGGCGACCGGCTCGACGGCCTATAATTTATCAGCTCATGGCCCCATCGTTATGCCAGATATTAAATGCTTCATTGTTACCGAGCTTCTTGACCATAGTATTCCAAGCCCCAGCATAGTTGTGAAGTATAACAACATTATAAACATCGAAGTTGTATCGTTTAGAGAAAGAGGTTTTATTTCTCTTTCAAAAACTGGTAAGAAAATTGATGTTCTCTTGGTAGCTGACGGCGAATCGGTTTTCCCACTCCAAGAAAAAGACGAGGTTATAATTAAAAGCTCACCTCACTTGATTAAATTCGCCGAACTTGAAAAAAACTACTTCTTCAAAAGTCTCCAGGAAAAATTCGGGTTTAAATAACTCTTTACAAATCAACTAATTCATAGTATTATATTAGGGCTCTAAATGAACGATCTTTAATAATTAAGCAGACGGGAGGGGTATGCTAGTTATTGTTTTAGCGGCGATTGCGATTGCTGCATTGACGGGCCTAGCCGTCAGACAGTTTTTGGAGTTCAAGGGGGGTCAGGCTCGTATAACTTGGCGCGAATTTGCTATAGGAATGGCTATTTCGCCTATAGTTGCCGGATTAGTTGCTTGGGCTGGTTGGTCAATAGCCAAGCAGAGCAAGATAACATTTACCGAGTACTGGAATGGCTGGGAAGTGGCGACGGTTAAAGAGTATACTCAATGTACTCGCGACGGTCCATGTCGATGGGAATATGACTGTGATCCATATCTATGTTCTTACGAATGTGGAGAGTACGAAGGGACCGGCGATGACCGACACTATGTTTCTAAAACATGTTGGAAAACATGTTATCATGATTGTCCATATGTGAACCGCGAGTACCATTTTTCTATAGATACGACATTGGGTCGCTACTCAATTGCTAATAATGTATTTCCTGATAGTCCTCAGTCAAATCGGTGGCGAGCAAACACTTCTGTTCCACAGAGTGTTATTTCTCGGGCTGGGACAGGTGAGCCTTCATTCTGGGTCGCGGCACGAAATCGGTGCGAGGCCAATATGCCTGGCCCGGTTACTGCTCGTAGAGACTATAAGAACTATATTCTCGCATCAGATCATACTCTCATGAAAGAACATTCGAGTGATATTGCAGAGTATCAATCTCGCAAGCTTCTTCCTTCTTTGGCCCAGACTATAGATACATTTTATCGGGCTAATAAACTTAGTTTTATTGGTTGGCAACCTTATAATAGTCGTGTTTGGCAAGAAGCATTGGAATATTTAAATGCTAATCTTGGTCATCAGATGCAGGGTGATTTGCATTTAGTCGTTATTAAAGATGATGCTATTGCTAGTAACCCAGAACGCTATTCTTTGGCGCTAAAGGCATACTGGCAGAACAAGGAAGTTTTTAGTGATCATGCTTTATCCAAGAATGCCGTTGTTGTTCTGGTGGGTACAACGGACGGAGTAACTGTATCCTGGAGTCGTGCCTTTACTGGTATGCCTCTGGGAAATGAAAAGTTGATTGTTGTTATGCGTGATGGCCTTAAGGGTACACCGCTTACCTACGAGAGTCTCATCGGTCCCATTCAAAGTCGGCGTGATTCGAAAGGCGTTTATTATCCACCCGATGGAAATTACGGTTCAATCCAGCGAATTATTTTTGGGGTAGATGATCAATCCACTAAATTTAAGCGAGTCAGAATGTCAGGAGATGATAGAGAAAGTGGATTTCTCTATCTGAAAAACGAGATCCAGCCAAGTACTGGCCAGACATGGGCGATTCTTATTGTCGCATTTCTGGCATGTTGCGGAGCCTGGGTCTGGGCGGCAAATCACTACGATCCATCCGAGGGTGGATACCGCTGGTGGCGCGGTTAATGCCGTTATCGTATAAAGACAGAAGAAAAGAAGGAGGGGCCATGGAGAAGAAAGTTCGTCGTTCGCAAAGCGGAGTCATCGGGATTGGGGTTCTTTTAACTGCCGGTGTCCTGGTAACATTAGCGATTGGATTACTCGGCTTCTATTCTTATGCCTCTAGTGTCCGTAATCAGGCACTTGCCTGGGAAACTGACTTGAACAAGGCTATTCGTATCGAGGTTTCTGAGCGAGCAATTTATGCAACAAGCGTTCCGGAACAGCTTGGTGTTGCTAATCTCAAGGGTGGGAAAATGAAAGAGATTATTGTCGCAGCTATAGAAGGTCGTTATGGTGATAATCCTCAGCAGGGAAACGCTCTGCTTCAGATGGTTACTGAAGCGTATCCGGGTACGGAAGGTTTGAATATCTATGACAAGATTTTGCCAGCCATCCAAGCTGGACGGGAAGCCATTCGTAACAAGCAGAATTTACGCATCGAGAAGGCGCAGGCTTATAACTACTGGCGCAAAGAGGGAATTTTTAGAGCCTGGATTCTTTCCGGGATCTATCCCAGCCGGGATCTTACCTTCAAGGTAGGTGATCATACTTACTATGCCGCTGATGCTCTGGAAAAGATGGCTGAACCAATTAGTACGGAGAGTGTCAACAAGACATTCGAGACTGGCGTAGAGAAACCGCTAGAGATTAAATAATTTCTGTATAATTTTTTTAAAGGACTCGCAATATGAGTCCTTTTATATTCTAAAAAACTATGTTACCATTTCTTATTCTATGGCTGAAATATCTATAAAAGCGGAGACACTTTTTCATATTGGAGTTTTTAGTTTTACTAATTCCTACCTTTTATCTCTGATTGTGGTAGGAATTTTTGTTTCTTTGGGATTTTGGTTTAAGAAGAATCTGATGATGATACCGGGGAAATTACAAAGTTTATTCGAGCTTTTTGCGGATGAGGTTTTGAAAATGATGGATACTATTCTGGGTTCACGCTATCAATCTGAAAGGTATTTTCC
>OBEQ010060318.1_pt1 | contig 75854 bp, 61 predicted proteins | sample 1670901 | NCBI WGS metagenome assembly OBEQ01 (sample SAMEA104232315, study PRJEB22302) | groundwater metagenome | biome: forest; feature: aquifer; material: groundwater | place: USA | collected 2011-08-07 | depth 5.4 m | reverse complement strand
GGGGAGCAAGCAGGCAAACTTCAGCCAGGTGGCTGAAGGCAAACTGCGCGGTAGTGATAGATCCCTCCGAGCTAGCTTCCATGCGGCTTTGCCGCTGGAGGGGGCTTTGCCCGCCCCTGAGATTGAAGTGAGGTGATCGGTCGTATCGATCTCATCGAATCTATCTGTATCGCCGTTATCGATATCGGTGTCAGCGATGGTTAGTGGGTTTTGCGAGCACGCCCTGGGGCGTTTCCACAATTTTACTCAACCCGCCGCGCGTGGCGTCAATCGACCGCGGAGCAGATCGCGAAATCCTAGGCCGCGATTCATGAGCCATTGTTGCAACACGCTGAAGAGGGTGTTGACCAGGATATAAATCACCAATCCAGACGGCAGGAAAAACATGAAGCCCGTGAACATGACGGGCATGATCATCATCGCTTTTTTCTGGGCCGGATCGACCGTGGGCGAGGGCGTCAGGTGCTGTTGCAGAAAGAACGCCACACCCAACAAGACCGGCGCAATGAAATAGGGATCGGGTCCGGAGAGGTCGCGATAGAATCCAAAAAATGGCGCACGGTAGAGTTCGATCGAGTTCCACAAGACTTTGTAGAGCGCGATGTAGATCGGAATCTGCACGACCATGGGCAAGCAGCCGCCCAGCGGATTGACTTTGTGCAGACGGAATAATTGCATCGTCTCGATGTTGAGACGCTCTTTGTCGTTCTGATATTTTTCGCGCAACGATTTGAGTTGCGGTTGCAATTCCTGCATGCGCCGCATCGATTTCATGGAGGCCTTGGTGATCGGATGCAGCAGCAGTTTGATGAAGAGGGTGAGCAGAATGATGGCGACGCCGTAATTGTGAATCACCTGATAGAAAAATTTGAGCAGATACAAAATGGGGACCGCGACGAGGCTGAAGTATCCGTAGTTGATCGCTTCGTCTAGATGCACGCCGCCCATGGATTTGAGGGCCTCTATTTCCTTGGGGCCCACGTAAACGCGAAACGATTGCTGCACCTGTTGCCCGGCCGGAATGATCAGCGGCGCGGCGCCGACAAATGTAGATAAATGTTCAGTCACATCGTCGGGACTCTGATAGGTGCCGACAAATTTGCTGTGTTCTGATTGCTCTTGCGGTATCACGGTCGCAAAAAAGTAACGGTTTTCAATTCCAGCCCACGCCAAATTACCTTCGATGGTTTTTCCGGCGGCATAGGTTTTTGGATTCGCGTCGCGCACCACGCCGTTGTCCAAATAGTAGAGTGGGGTGAAGCGATCTTGCGGTTTGCGGAAAATAGTGCCGAAACCACCGGACTTCGGCACCTGATCTTCGGTTTCCCAACCCAAGAGCACACGACCTTGCAATGGCGCCGACGATACATTGTGTACGGCGACGTCGACGTATATTTCATAACCACCTTTGGAGAGACTGTAGGTCTTCGTGAGTTCGATTTGATCGTTACGCCACCGGTACACGACACGATCGGCGGCATCGATTTCATGGCGGAAATGGGCCTTCGCGGGCACTTCCAGGCCGAAATCGGCCAAATTCACGCGGAGCGGAATTGTGTTAGCGCTCGTAACGAGATCGATGGGATGCGGTGCTTTATCGCCCGCCAAATAATGTTTGAGCTGCCAGCTCACCGGGATCGCGCCTTCATTCGAGAGCCGCACGATGACCTTGTCGTTTTCGAGCACCGTGGTCTCGATAGGAATTTTCGAATCTTGCGCGCTCATGGCGAGTATCGGCGGCGGGGGAGATATGAAAGGAGAGGACGTGGTCGCCACCGCTGCTGGCGCTACAACATTTGCGGGCGGCGGGGGCGGGGCGAAAAATTTTCCCCACGTGTAAAAAATCAGGACACTCGCGGCGACCGCGAGCAACATGCGCGATTCTGATTTCATAACAACTATTCTCCTTGAACGACTGTTAATGGATGAAAAAACAATTGAGCGTCCCCCTCACCCAGCCCTCTCCCCAACGGGAGAGGGGGATGGATGCCCCGCCCTAAGGCGAGGCGCATCTGTGGGCACGGGATCGAACCCGCCGGTGTGACGCGGATGACAACGGAGCAGACGCGCACTACTCACGCGCAGCGCGGTCCAGAACGAGAAACGGTCAAACGCGGTCAACGCGTAGGCGGAACAGCTGGGATAAAATCGACAGCGCACGCCGAGACAGAAAAAAATCGGGGACAGCACGACTTGATAACCGCGGATGCAACCGCGCACAAAATTCATGGGCGCCTTCTCACCGATTGCGAGAGCCTTGTCAATTGATCCCAGAGTTCTTGCGCCGATAATTCGGCGAGTGTTGGCAAACCACGCACAATCCAGCAACCCGACGGCAGACTTTCGCGCGTCGTGCGCAACCATTCACGCACGAGACGTTTACAACGATTCCGCGCCACGGCGTTTCCAATCCGTCGCCCAATAATCACCGCGCAGCGTGCAATGTCGTCGGGAATAGACCACCAAAACATTTCAACATGACGCGACCGCGCGCGCTTCCCGCGGCGCAAGGCGAGTTGGAATTGCTCGGCTGAATGCAATCGACACGATCTGGAATAACGCGGCATGCATCTTTACGACGTGGCGGTACTCATCCGCTTGCGACCACGCCGACGACGGCGCGCAATGACGTTGCGTCCCCCGGGAGTGGCCATGCGCGCACGAAATCCGTGCACTCGTTTCCGACGGCGTTTACTGGGCTGATACGTTCTCTTCATAAAGACCCTCAATATTGCGTGTTTGCAAGAGGGAGCTGGCTAGGCGCTGCGTCGCCTACTGTCAAGGCGATTTTTTTTATCAACAGAGTCACGCAGTTGCGCGAACGCAAAAAAAAATGTTGCACACTTTTTTGCGGGAAGAGTATTCGCACGTTGTTGAATTTTTTTGGTGAGGGGATGCAGCGGAAATTTTTCGCGCCGCGAGACAAGAGGATTCGTTGCTTGCCACGCGCAAAGTCGCCGTTACGAAACCACACCGCGCTTTTTTCAACACGCGTTACTGCTCGACGATGCAAGTGGGGTGGAAGGGTGTAGTCCTTTTCACACCGGCGGATGGTATTGTTCAAACGGTGCACAATGGCTGAACTGTGGCAGTCGGTACTCGATCAAATTCGCGAAAAAGTCAGCGAGAAGAACTACAACACCTGGTTTAGCCAAGTGCAGTTCATTGATGCCGATCACGAAGCGCTCCGGCTCGCCGTCCCGAATTCGTTCACCAAAGATTGGGTCGCGGATTTTTATGGCGACACGATTCGTGAAGGGCTGCGCTCGGTCACCGGTCGCGATTACGGACTGGCCTTCGAGATTCACGAACCTCCCGTTGTTCCCGAGACGGTCGACGACGCAGACGACTCAAATGTCGTTCCACTGCGTGCGTCGGGTCGCCCCACCACCAACGTCGCCACACCATCTGCACCCTTAATCACATCTATTGTTCGCGCGCCCATCGCCGAACCGCTCAACCCGCGGTACAGCTTCGATCGCTTCGTGGTCGGCTCGAACAGTCAGTTCGCGACCGCCGCGTCCAAGGCGGTCGCGGATTTGCCGGGCGGTCATTATAATCCACTCTTCATTTATGGCGGCGTGGGCCTGGGAAAAACCCATTTGCTCAACGCGATTGGCGTGGCCGTGCAGGAAAAACAACCGCACCTGCGCATTCTCTACATCGGTTCCGAACGCTTCATGAACGAGGTCATCAACGGCATTCGCTTCGACAAAATGGCCGACCTGCGCCGCAAGTACCGCGACTCCTGCGACATCCTCTTAATGGACGACATTCAATTCCTCGCGGGGAAAGAACGCACGCAGGAAGAATTTTTTCATACCTTCAATTGTCTCTACGAAGCACGCAAACAAATCGTCGTCACCAGCGATAAATTTCCGAAAGATATTGCGGGACTCGAAGAACGATTGCGTTCTCGTTTCGAATGGGGACTCATCGCCGACATTCAACCACCCGACCTCGAAACGCGCATGGCGATTTTGCACAAGAAGGCCAGTCTCGATGGCGTCACGCTGGAAGACGACGTCGCGCTCTTTCTCGCGCAACAGATTCGCTCGAACGTGCGCGAACTCGAAGGTTCGCTCATTCGCATCTCGGCGTATTCCTCGCTCAACTCGGTGCCGATCACGATTGAACTCGCAAAAGATGTGCTGAAAGATCTCATCAAAGATGTGGAAGTGCGCTGTTCGATTGAAAATGTGCAAAAACTCGTCGCGGATTATTTTCATTTGAAAATTTCCGATCTGAAGTCGCCGCGCCGCATGAAGCATTTGGCGCATCCGCGCCAGATCGCGATGTATCTGTGCAAAAAGCACGTGAAGAGTTCGTTTCCAGAAATTGGTCAGAAGTTTGGTGGCAAGGATCACACCACCGTGATTCACGCGTGTCGCAAGATCGACGCGCAATCCAAAATCGACGCGCGCCTACGCGACGATATCGAATTTCTCGAAAAGAGCCTGCGAAATTAATCCAGAAGAATATGGCCACAAAAGAACGCAAAGAAATCAAAAGTTTCTCTGCTCTCTTTGTGTCCTTTTGCGGCAAAAAATAGTGCCGTAGAGTTGGGGGGTGGGGTGCGCCGGAACAACATTCGCAGTTGTCCCCATTCTTCCTGTGGATGATTGTGTATAAAGGTCGCTTCGAATGTTGACAACGCGCGCGCTGGCACTCTATGTTTGCGGGCGATTGAATTCTGGGGACAAGCGTGAAAAGTTATAGCGAACTCACCCACAGGGAAACTCTGCATGCGATCAATGAGATGAGTATAGTTACCCACATATGCACAGGCCCTACTGCTGTTACTATATTAATTTAATAAAAATACAAAAACAGAAGAGAGGATCCCCATGGAAATAAAAATTCAAAAAAAAGATCTGATGAAAGGTCTCGCGTGGACGCAAAGTGTGGTGGAGCGAAAAAGTACGATGCCGATTTTGGCGAATTGTTTGCTCAGCGCAAAAAATAAAGTGCTCACGATTAGTGCGACCGATTTGGAAATTGGGGTCGTGGTCGATATTCCGTGCGAAACACCCGGCGAAGGCAGCGTCACCGCCAATGCGCGCGCGCTGTTTGACATCGTGAAAGAATTATCGGACGACAAAATTCATATTACGGTGTTGCCGAATAATTGGTTGCAGATTCAATCCGGCAAATCGCAATTCAAGATTGTGGGATTGGCGGCGACGGAATTTCCGAGTTTGCCCAGCGGCGATTCCAGCGACACCGTGACCATGCCGATCGAATCCTTTCGCGAGATGATTGCGAAAACTTCGTACGCGATGTCGACCGATGAAACGCGTTACACCTTGAATGGGGTGTTTCTCGATCTCGTCAAAGACCCGGCCGACAAAGACGCGCTGCGACTGCGCATGGTAGCGACCGACGGGCATCGCCTGTCGTATGCGGATCGCCCGGTGCAGGGCAAATGGAAACTTGACAAAGGGGTGATCGTTCCGCGCAAAGGGATTTTGGAATGGAAAAAATTATTGGAGGGCGAGGGCGGAGAATTTAGCGCGGCCTTCGATCCGAAACATGTCACGATTCGGCGCGACAACGTTACGTTAGTCATTCGTTTAATCGACGGACAATTTCCGCCGTACAACCAAGTCATCCCGAAGGAACACAAATGGACCATCGCGGTCGATCGTCAGTCGCTCATGCAGGCGTTGCGACGCTGTCAATTGGTCACCACGGAAAAATCGCGCGGTGTGCAGTTCCGTTTGTCGCCGGGTCACATGGATATTTCGGCGCAGAATCCCGACGTCGGCGAGGCGCATGAAGAACTGAAGGTAAATTATCGCGGCGAAACCTTCGATCTCGGATTTAACGCGCGCTATTTTTTGGATCTGCTCGCGGTGATCGAAGACGAACAGGCCGTGCTCGAACTCAAAGGGGAAATGGGTCCGTGCACCGTGCGCTCCGAATTCGATCGCGCCTTCCTCGCGGTCATCATGCCGATGAGATTGTAATAATTACTTTTTTTTAATGGCCGCGAAAGGACGCAAAGAGATCAAAGAAGTTCTCTCGGGTTTTCTTTGAGTTCTTTTGTGGCCAATCCTGTTCTGATTATGTCTCTCCTACACATCGATCTGCAGGACTTTCGCAACTACACGATATTGTCATTGCCGTTGCACGCGCAGGTCACGCGCGTCGTGGGCGAAAACGCGCAGGGAAAAACTAATCTGCTCGAGGCGATTTTTTATTTGTGTCGCGGTCGTTCGTTTCGCACCCACCAAGCCACCGATCTGATTCGTCACGGCACCTCGTGCGCCATTATTCGCGCGCAGGCCGAGCGCGATGATTTGCACGACGAGTTTGCGGTCGAGATTGGCGGACCGCGGCGGCGATTTGTGCGCAACGGAAAAAATGTGCGCGCCCCCGACGCCACGTGGCCGCACGTGATTGTCTTTGCGCCCGAGGAAACGCTACTCTTCAAAGGTGGCCCCGCCGCGCGGCGTGAATATCTCGACACATTGATTGAAGGACTCGATCCCGGGTACGCGACCGTGCGGCGCACCGTGGAAAAAATCCTGGTGCAACGCAATCGGTTGTTGAAGTCGGCGTGGGAACGATCGGCGTCGGATGTGGCGGCGCAACTGCAACCCTGGACGACGCAATTCATCGACTGGGGCAGTCGCCTTATGGCATCGCGCGAGCGCTGGGTCGCGGCGATTCAACAGCTCTTGCCCGCAATGCATCTGCGCTACGCCGCGGGCGATGGCGATATTGCCTTGCAGTATCATCCACACGTGGCATCCGCCGCCGAATTTGCCGCGTGTCTTGCGGAAGTTTGCGCCGAAGAGATAGCGCGCGGTCTCACGCTGGTCGGACCTCAGCGCGATGAGTTGAGTGTGACGTTGTCGGGTCGCGATTTGCATCATTTTGGATCGCAGGGGCAGCACCGCAGTGTGGTGCTCAGTTTGAAAATGGCGGAAGTCGGATTGGTGCGTCAACAAACGCAACACGCGCCACTCTTTTTGCTCGACGATGTCACCAGCGAGCTCGATCCGGGGCGCATCGCACTTTTTTTTCAGGCGCTGCACGAGATGGCGTGCCAGATCATCGTGACGACCACACATCTCGACGACGCGCTGCTCGCCCAACTACACGACGGCGCCTGTTTGCGGGTCGCCGCCGGTGCGATTCGAATGGGGCTGCCGAAATAAGGAATTAGCCGCAAAAGAACGCAAAGAGAGCAAAGAATATTTTTTTGCGCATCTTTGTGTTCTTTTGTGGCCATAAATAACACCGATTTCTTCGGCATGATGCTTTACTAATCGCGGCGCGCGTGATAGCCGCAACGCCTTTATTACAGAGGAACTGCTCATGACCGCACAACCCAATATTGCGTCCGAAACGACCACATCGCCCGACCAAATTTACGACGCGTCCTCGATTACCGTACTCGAAGGTCTCGCGGCGGTGCGCAAACGACCGGCCATGTACATTGGTTCGACTGGTCTGCCGGGTTTGCATCACTTGGTCTACGAAGTCACCGACAACAGTTTCGACGAAGCGCTCGCCGGATTTTGCGATCACATCCTGGTCACGATTCACATCGATAACAGCGTCACCGTGGAAGACAACGGGCGCGGCATTCCGGTCGACATGCACAAGACCGAAAAAATTTCCGCCGCGGAAGTGGTGCTCACGAAATTGCACGCCGGTGGAAAATTCGAGAACAACGCGTACAAAGTGTCCGGCGGACTGCACGGTGTGGGTGTGTCGTGCGTGAACGCACTCTCCGAATTATTGAAGGTCGAAATTCGCCGCGATGGAAAAGTGTACACGCAGGAATATGTGCGCGGGACTCCGCAAGCGCCACTGAAGGAAGTCGGCATTAGCGATAAACGCGGCACCACCATCACGTTCAAGCCCGACGGACAAATTTTCGAGGCCACCGAATATAATTTCGACACGCTCTCGCAACGGTTGCGCGAGTTGTCGTTTTTGAACAAGGGTGTGAAGGTTACCATCACCGACGAACGCAGCGAGAAGTCGCACGAGTTTCAATACGAGGGCGGCATCGTCAGTTTTGTGGAGTTTTTGAATCAGAGCAAGACGCCGTTGCACGACGTGATTTATTTCGAGGCGAGCAAAGATGGCGTGGTGGTGGAATTGGCGATGCAATGGAACGAGGCCTACAAAGAAAATATTTTCAGTTTCGCCAACAACATTAATACGCACGACGGCGGCACACACCTCACCGGATTCAAATCGGCGCTCACGCGTACGATCAACTATTACGCCACCAAGGCCGAGATTTTGCGCAAATTGAAAGAACCGCCCGAGGGCGAAGACATTCGCGAAGGCCTCACGGCGGTGATTTCGGTGAAACTGCCGAGTCCGCAATTCGAAGGGCAAACGAAAACGAAATTGGGCAATTCGGAAATCGAGGGAATTGTCAAAACGCTCGTGAATGAAAAGCTCACCGACTTTTTGGAACGACATGGTCCGGTCGCGCGCAAGATTGTGGCGAAGGCCGTGGAAGCCGCCACCGCGCGGGAAGCGGCGCGGGCGGCGCGGAATTTGGTGCGCAGAAAATCCGCGCTCGAAGGCAGCGCGTTGCCCGGAAAATTGGCGGATTGTCAGGAACGCGATCCGAGCAAGAGCGAAATTTTCATCGTCGAGGGCGATTCCGCTGGTGGAAGTTCAAAACAAGGTCGCGATCGGCGGACGCAGGCGATTTTGCCGCTGAAGGGAAAAATTCTGAACGTCGAAAAGGCGCGCTACGATCGCATGCTCGCGTCGGAAGAAATTCGCACGCTCATTACGGCACTCGGCGTGGGATTTGGCACGACCGAAGACGAAAAAAATAATATCGACAAACTGCGCTATCATTCCATTATTCTCACCTGCGACGCCGACGTCGACGGTTCGCACATTCGCACGTTGCTGCTCACATTTTTTTATCGGCAATTGCCGCTGGTGATTGAGCGCGGTCATCTGTTCATTGCGCAACCGCCATTGTATCGCGTGAAAAAAGGCAAAGTCGAAAAATATCTGCGCGACGATTCCGCGATCGAAGATTATCTGCTCGATTTTGGGATCGATGGCGTCACGGTCCGCTCGAAGAAAAAAGACCTCTCGAGTCAGATGTTGAAGGCGTTGGTGAAGCAACTTATTCGCTACGATCGATTGCTCGGCATGATCAAACGCCGCTGCGATTCGCGCATCATCGATGTGATGGTCACGGTCGCCAACATCACGCCGGACGTCTTGAAAGACGAAAAGGCGATCGATGTGGAGTTGGAAAAAATCGGCGCGCATCTGGTCGAGGCGTTTCCGGACATTGGTGATTTTCAAGTCGCCGTGGAGAAAGACGAAGAGCACGGCAATCATCGTATCGTGTATCAAAGTATGTGGCAGGGATTCCAGATGAAGACGGTCATTACGAGCGCGTTGCTCGAGTCGGCCGAAATTTCCGAACTGACCAAATTGCGCGAACGCTTCGCCGAATTGGGGCGACCGCCGTTTACGATCGAAACCGAAGACGGCAAACAGACCATGAATTTGTTGCGCCCGATTCGCGATTTTATTTTGGAGCGCGGCAAGGCGGGACAAATCATTCAGCGCTACAAAGGTTTGGGCGAAATGAATCCGACCCAATTGTGGGACACCACCATGGACCCGACCACGCGCACGTTGTTGCAAGTCAAAATCGAAGACGCGGTCGAGGCCGATCAAATTTTTACGGTGCTCATGGGCGATCTGGTCGAACCGCGCCGACAATTTATTGAAACGAACGCACTCAGTGTGCGGAACCTGGACATTTAGGGTTGGCCACAAAAGAACGCAGAGAAAAAAGGAGAGAAGAACATGGGAAAAGGTGACAAACGCACCAAGCGCGGAAAAATTTATCGGGGATCTTCGGGCAAAACGCGACCGCAAAAAGTCAGCAAGCCGAAAGCGAAATCGCCGGCGAAGAAAAAATAAGCTTATCCAATTTTTAAACTTTTCAGGAATGCCTGGAACGGTCGGTAGTAGACTTCGAATTGATCGGCAGGAAAACTGGCGGTCATGTTGATGGCGAGCAGATCTTTCAGCAGCGTGACCTGGATCTGCTTGACCATCTGGCCCGGTTTAATGTTGGGTGGTGGTTGTTGATCGGGACGTTCTTTTTGCAACATGGCCGCCATGGAAGAGACGTCCCAGGAGCAGACCATCATTTTGCCGCGCACGCCGGAGACCACGAGTTCGCGTTCATCGCTGATTTTCAAATCCTTGATGCCGCGTTTTTGGATCGATTCCTTGATGCGTTCGAAATATTCCTGCAGCCCGATTTCGCGCGGCAGAAATTCTTTGGTGAGAATGACGTTGGGTTTGACGTTCTTGTCTGCCGACGGCAAAGTCAGAGTGAGCATGCCCTGGCAGTTCCAGTTGTCGGGTATATCGGCGCTGAGGCCGGCGAGATCAATGATTGGCATAGTGGCGCTCCAGTAGCAGGGCGACGAATTCCTGGCAAGTTTTTTGTCAGCACATTTTGCGAGAGGAAGGACATGCGATGAGTCAATGGACGGTGGCAGACGACGATGTGGGGCAGCGCATCGATGTGTGGTTGGCACGGCGCGCGGCGCTGAGCCGCAAGGATGTGAAGCGCGCGATGGACCAGGGTTCGGTGCGCGTGAACGGCAAGCGCGTGGCGATTGCGAAGTGGGAATTGGTGCGTGGCGATCGGGTGCAGCTGGTGAAGGTCGCGCCTACCGAGCGCGGTCGCGAACGCATCGCGAATTATCGGCGCATTAATGTCTTGTTCGAGGATCGCGATTTGATTGCGGTGGAAAAACCGGCGGGGATTACGGTGGTGCCGGTAGAAGGCACGAGCGAAGCGACGATGGTGGATCAGGTGCGGGCGTACTTGCGCCGCAAACATCCCGAATCGCGCGGTACGTTTGTGCGCGCGCTGCATCGCCTGGATCGCGACACGTCGGGCATTGTGCTCATGGCGAAATCGCGGTTGGGCGAACGGGCGACGGCGTTATTTAAACGTCACGCGATTCGCCGAGAATATTTGGCGATCGTGCATGGTGCGTTGGAAGAAGAAGACGGCACGATTGATTTGCCGCTCACCAAGGGCGAGTTTGGGCATGGCCGCAAGGTGGTTCCGGCGGTGGGGAAATTAAAAAAAATTGGTAAACATGCGGTGACGCATTTTCATGTGGAGGAACGGTACCGCGACGCCACGCTCTTGAAGGTGCGCGTGGAAACCGGTCGCACGCATCAGATTCGCGTGCATCTGGCGTCGCTCGGGCATCCGATTTTGGGCGATCGTCGGTACGGACCGCTCACCGACCCCGTGCCCGTCGGCCGCCAGGCGCTGCATGCCGCACTCTTGGGTTTGCATCATCCGGTGACGGGCGAAAAAATGGAACTCAAACTCCCGCCACCCACCGATTTCGCCGCCCTCATCGATGTGTTGCGCACGCGGGCGTAGTCATAGTTACCATTGCGTCATCGCGCCGGCATTTTCTTTGAGCCATTTTTTTCGCTCTTTCATGTCGGGCATGGCGAGGGCGAGACGATCCCAGAATTTTTTGGAATGATCGAGATGCGCCAGATGCGTGAGTTCATGCACAATCACGTAATCGATGATCGCCAGCGGCAACATAATTAATCGCCAATTGAGGAAAATTTTTTTGTCACTCGAACAACTGCCCCAGCGGCGTTGTTGCGTGCGGATGTGAATGCTGCGCGGATGTAAGCGCAACTGCGCGGCGTGCCATTGGGTGCGCTCGCGCAATATGCGGTCGGCCTCGGTGCGATACCACAGGGTCAGTCGGCGATGAAAGGCTGCACTCGTCAGGTGGGCGCTGCGATGCTGCAACACCAGCGCGTCATGTTCTTTCGCACAACAATTCATTGGTGCGTGGGCGCGCAGCGTGAGTCGCAGCGCGTTGCCCAAAAAAAATAATTGTTTGTCGCGTGGTGTAGCGGCGTGCGCGTGGATGGTCGTGCGATGCTTCAAGATCCAGTCGGTGTGCTGCTGCAGAAATTTATCGATCGCGTGTTGCGAGGTTTGTCGCGGCACGCGGATTTCCAGTCCATGTTGTGAAGACACGACCAACGAGAGCGTGCGCCGCCGCCGCGTGCTGCGTACCAAACGGTAGGGAATCGATTCGCCCTGCAGCAACGTAATCTCCGACATGGTGTGCACTGTAGAGTGTGTGTGTCTGGGTGGCAACGCGCGAAAAAAAACCGCCGATGGATTTTCTCCACCGGCGGTTTCTTTGTGGACCGATTGCTACAATTACAAACCGGTGCACGTGTTGAAATCTGTCGTGCACGTGCTGTTATTTTTACACGTGGTGCAGGCGTCACCGCTCGGATTGCCAATGCATGCTTTTTCGCAATCCCCTGCCAGACAGACCACGTCGGTGCCAAAGCAGGTTGCGCATTCATTGCTCAGATTCGGATTCGTACCAGCGACAATGCACGCGGTCGTGCAGGCCGTCGGGTCAGCATTGGTCTTGCAGCCATTGAAATAGCACGGCTGCGCGACATTAAAGGTGGCCTGTTGATCCGGATTTTCCACCACACACGCACCGGTCCCCGGATTTGCCGCATCGCAGGCGTTACCAACGCCATTGCTATCCGAGTCGTTTTGATTCGTGTTGAAATTCTCCGGGCAATTGTCGCACGTGTCGCCGACACCGTCTTGATCGATGTCCGCCTGATCGGCATTCACCGCGTCTGGGCAGTTGTCACCGGTGTTCAGCGTGCCGTCACCGTCACGGTCGTCGTCGCACACATCGCCGAGTCCATCGCCGTCTGCATCGAATTGATCCGGCCCGGTGCCTGTTCCAACGGCGGGACAGTTGTCGTCTGCGTTGTCGGTTCCATCGCCGTCCATGTCCGCGTCGCAGACGTCGCCCAGGCCGTCGGCGTCGATATCATTTTGGTCGGCATTCGCGGTCGTCGAACAGTTGTCGGACGCATTGGCCACGCCGTCGCCGTCGGTGTCGGTATCGCAGGCATCGCCGAGTTTATCTCCGTCGGAATCCAGCTGATCCGCGTTCGGTGCGAGCGGGCAGTTGTCGCCCGTATTGAGCACGCCGTCGCCGTCGCTGTCGTCGTCGCAGGCATTACCGATTTTATCGCCATCCGCATCTTCTTGGAGTGCATTGGCGGTCGTCGGGCAATTGTCAGCGGTGTTGAGCACGCCGTCGTGGTCTACATCGGTGCCGGGATCGCTGTCGCACACGTCACCCAATCCATCGGCGTCCGTGTCGAGTTGATCCGCATTCGCGGCGAGCGGGCAGTTGTCGCCCGTATTGAGGACGCCGTCGCCGTCGCTGTCGTCGTCGCAGGCGTCACCGGTTGTATCGCCGTCGGTGTTGACCTGATCTGCGTTGGCCACAAGCGGACAATTGTCGGTCGCATCGAGAATTGTGTCGTTGTCGCTATCGGTGTCGCAGACGTCGCCGGTGCCGTCGGCGTCGACATCTTTTTGGTCGGCGTTCGCGGTGGTTGCGCAATTGTCGCTACTGTCGGCCACGCCGTCGCTGTCGGTGTCCGTAGCGGCGCTGCCCGTCGTGGGCGTCGTTGTGTCGGTAGAGCCGCCACCTGTTGTCGCGGTGGTCGTGGTGTCGTCGCTCGTAGTGACTGGCGCCGCAGTGCTGGTGTCACCACTGGTCGTCGTGGTGTCGCCGCCGCTGGTGGTCGTGGTGTCGCTGGTCGTGGTGTTGCCCGATGCACTGGGCGTCGTGCCGCTGCTATCGTCTGCGGTATTGCCGCCGCCGCCGCAGGCGCTCATGCTGAGCAAACCAACCAGCCCAGCCACTAATACCCATGTGCTGCCGCGCGTACTGCCCATTGTGAATCCCGAATTCGTTTTCATATATGATGCTCCTTGTTATTTCAGTTATCGGCACTGCACGCCAAAAAGTTGCTAAGAAAAAACATTTTCTTTTTTCGACATAGTGATTTTTTCGATTTTAACAACAAATATATTGTTTTAGAATACATTAATAATTATATTTACCACATAATACATTGAAAAATATAAGCATTTTATTTTAAAATTTTAATATAATTTTTTACAAATCTTTTTTGTATACAATATTATTTGTCAACACGGTGGTGCGCCCCAGGCCTCCGGATTCAGACCGCACAGTTCTGGCGCGACAAAGACGCCGTCTTTGCGGATGAGTCGATTGTCGAAAAATAATTCACCGCCGCCATATTCTTTGCGTTGAATGAGTACCAAATCCCAATGCACGCCGGACCGATTACCGTTGAACGCCATGTCGTACGCGTTGCCGAGCGCCATGTGCAAGCTGCCGGCGATTTTTTCGTCGAACAAAATATCTTTCATGGGGGTGCGAATCCAGGGATGAAACGCGACCGCGAATTCGCCCACGTATCGTGCGCCGGCGTCGGTATCGAGAATGCGCGTCAACGCATCGCGGTCGCCTTCGCAATCGGCCTCGACGATTTTTCCATCGCGGAACGTGAGTTGGATATTGTGAAAGAGCGAACCCATGTACGGCGACGGTGTATTGAATTGAATCGTGCCGTTGATCGAATCGCGCACCGGTGCGGTGAAAACTTCGCCGTCGGGAATATTGTAGTCGCCCACGCACGGCACGACGGGAATATTTTTAATCGAGAATTTCAAATCGGTGCCGGGCGCAACGATATGGATGCGATCGGTGCGCGCCATAAGTTCTTTCAGTGGTTGCATCGCGGCGGCGAATTTTTTGTAATCGAGCAGCGTCGCCTTGAAATAAAAATCCTTAAACGCGTCCGTCGATGTCTCGGCCAACTGCGCCATAGAGGCGTTGGGGTAGCGGAGCACGCACCATTTGGTGTGCTTCAGCCGTTGCTCCATATGCACGGGTTGCGTGAAATGTTGCGTGTACCATTTGCGGCGCTCCGGCGGGATGTCGTTCATTTCGAAAATATTGTCGCTGCCGCGCACCGCGACATACGCCTGAAATTGAGCCATGTGTGCGCGATGCACCTGACCGAAATCGCGGAGCTGTTCTTCGGATCCGTTCAACACGAGTTGTCGCACGAGCGACGCTTCCATCTGTTGCCACACCGGAACGCCACCGGCTTGCGCAGCGCGACGGACGAGCGCGTGCACCAGATCTTCGGCGGCGTGGCCCGCCCAATCAATCAGGATTTTTTCGCCGGGTTTGAGAGCCACGGAGTATCCGATGATAATATCGGCGAGTTGGGTGAGACGCGGATCCATGTTTTTTGTCCTTATGTTCTTATGTCCCGATGTCCAACGTCACAGGGTGAGCGTCAGGTCATCGGTTGTGCCTATGGTGCTGGGAAAAATTTTCTGGGCGCGGGCCACCGCGTCGTTGCGATCATTGAAGGTTGGATATTGTTCCGCGTCGAAATGCATGAGCGCCAATTGCTTTGCATCGGCCTGTGCGGCGGCATTCGCGGCATCTTCCGGCGCGAGATGCGGCCAGCCCGGCAATTGATTTTGCACGCGCCATGCGCATTCCGTGATGAAGAGATCCGCGTGTGTGCCCAATGTCGTGAGCGCATCGCACACGCCGGTGTCGGTGCAATAGGTGACGATTTTCTTTTCGAGCGTGACGCGAAATCCTAAACACGGATCGGCGTGAACGAGAAACTCGCACGTGAACGGAATCGGTTGTGTATGCACGCCAGCCTCGCACTCCACAATCGACACGACGGTTTTCAATTTGTCGATGGGACACGTCCAGGGCGAGGCGATGAGTTGCGACAAATATTTTTTGGTGCCGGGTTGCCCACAAATCGTAATGCCTTGCGGGCAGCGAAACTTGGGTAACACATGCAAACCGAAGGTGTGATCGAGATGAAAGTGACTGAGGAAAAGAACAATTGGTTTGTTGGAATCGGTGAGTAATTGATCGGCCTTGGCGAATCCGTTGCCCGCGTCGAAAATCACGTACGCCTCGACCGCGTCGATCAGCACGCACGAGGTCATGCCGGTCGCGGTGTTGAACCATCCATTGGTGCCCAGAAAGTGAATGCGCATGGAGCGCGTCTGTTAGTCACTTTCGAGCGGTTTGTCATGCGTTTTATGTCGGTGTGGATTACGAATGAAACGGCTGCACAATGCGAAACGTGTCACCGCTGACTAAACGCTCACCGGAAATCGTTTCCACCAAATCGCCCCGCAGGACGCGCGCAAAATCGGCGTTGCTGGGCGAATGTTCCTTGTGCAATCGCGTGAGTCGATGCAATCGCCCACCCTCGGGCATGATAGCCGGACACAACAACAACTCCGATTTTCCCGCCGAGAGCAGTGGTGCGCTGACCACGCGGAAGCGGAGTAGGGCGTCGCCGGTCGCCGGTCGCCGGTTGCCAGTGACAGCAACGACGTCGCCGGTCGCCGGTCGCCGGCCATCGGGACCACTAGTGGTGCTGTTACCGGCGACTGACGACTGGCGACCGGTCCCCGGCGTTGCAAAAATCACATAACTAAATTTCAAATGATCTTTGCGATTGCCGATGAGTTGGTCCACTTGACCAATGACGGCGGGGCGTTTCCAATCGAGATAGGCGTGGCACCAATCGCGGCGATTGTGGGTGAGCATGGGACACGCCGCCTGATGCAGGCAGGGCGCGAGTACGGGGGCGACTGGCAGCAGACGATCGCGCAATTCCATGAGCGCGCGCGTGAGTCCTTGCAAGGCGGGTTCGATAATTATTAACACGCCGGAGTCCGTGAGGTGATGACGCAGCAACGCCGCGACGAGTTTTTCGCGTTGCTCCATGTTGCCAAATTCGTTGAGTAGATTGGCGAGCACAATCACATCGTAGGTTTGTTTGCGCAGGCGCGACACGAGCAGATGATGATCGACGTTGGCGTTGATAGTGCGCAAACCCGCAGTGGTGTAAGCGCCGCCGGTGAAGAGTGCGTTCGCATCTTGGAGAATCGCCTTGTTCTGATCGACCCCGGTAATGTCGAGCAGCTGTTTGGATTCTGTGCTGCGCCAATATTCGGCGCACGCGAGCGCGGCGGTGCCTGGTCCGCAACCGAGATCGAGAATACGCACGCGATCCTGCCCAGCAAAACGTGTGGCGGCGTTCACGATGCGCAAACACTGCATGACCTTCGGCACATTGCTCGCCAAAAAATAGAGCAGATACCCGGAGCGATATTCGGGGCGATTGAAATAGTTGCGCGGCATTTCGCTGCGCTCGCTGGTGAATCCTTCCGAAACCAACGCGGCACCGGGCGCGAAAAAATTCAGATCGTGTGTGGTCCAGGCACCCGTGCGACCGCGGCGGCGCGCGGGCAGATAGCGCGTGCGTAAATATTCGAGGGTGCGATCGAACCACGGGAGCGAGGATGAAGTCATGCGGGCTCATACGCTTTTTTTCTAGTCAAGGGCAACCCCCCTTGTTAATTGGCGCGACATGATTGTGATTGTGGGCGGAGGTGTCGTGGGGCTGCATGTGGCGATTGCGCTCGCCGCCACGCCGGATCATCCCGATATCCTCGTGCTGGAGCGCGAGCAATTTTTGGGCGATCACACCAGCGGTCGCAATAGTCAGGTCATTCACGCCGGATTTGCGTATCCGATTGGTTCACTCAAGGCAACATTGTGTGTGGAAGGCAATGCGCGCAGTTACGAGTGGTTGGCGCGACTGGGGGTGCCGCACGCGCGCTGTGGCAAATGGATCGTGGCGTTCGAGGCCGATGAAATTCCCGCGCTGGAAAAAGTATTGGAGATTGGTGCCGCGTGCCACGTGCCGGGATTGCGATTGGCGAGTGCCGCCGAAGTTGCGACGGCGGAACCGTCGTGTCGTCCGTTTGCGGGCGCGGTCTTTGCCGAAACGTCGGGCATGATGGACGCGGCGGAATATATTCGCGCACTCGAGCGCTACTTCACCGCGCTGCCGAATTGTTATCTGATTTATCCGTGCGACGTGACCGCGATCGATCCGGATCGTCGGCAGATTCAGACCAGTCGTGGCGAAATGGATTACTCACTGCTCGTGAATGCGGCCGGGTTGTGGGCCGATGATATTTATCGACAGTGTGGCGGCACGCGCAACCTGCGCGTCAAACCGTTCAAGGGGGAATACTACATCTGGAAGAGTGGGCAGATTCGCTCCGTGGTCTATCCGGTGCCGCGCCGCTTTTTGCCGGGTGGCGCCAACGATCAGCGGTTGGTGAGTAGTATGGGTGTGCACTTGCATCGCGACATGGGCGGACAATTATTTGTGGGACCGACGCAGGTCGAACTCGATTGGAATGAAAAAACCAATTATGATTTGGTGACGCCGCGCGAGGAATTTGTGCGGCAGGCGGCGTGTTACGCGCCGGTGAACGGTCCCGAAGATTTCGTGCCGGCCTACGCGGGCAACCGCCCCAAAATTTACGAAGACGGCCAACCGCTCGGCGATTTTCTGATTTTCCGCGATGGGCCGCATCATCTGCATCTGCTCGGCATCGAATCCCCCGGACTCACTGCGGCGCCAGCGATTGGAAAATATGTCGCTACGCTCAGTCGTCAGTCCTCAGTCGTCGGTCGTCAGTAACTGCAACTGCCGCCTTCGTTGGAGTCCTTACCGACGACTGACGACCGACGACCGACGACTGCAGTTGTTGCCACAATAACGCCACCACCAACAAGCCGCACGAACCGGCGAGCATGACGCGCACGAGGCGATCGCCGCGCTGAATGGCCAAATGACTGCCGCAATAATTCCCTGCAATGGCGGCGGCTGTGAGCGGCAGGACGAGTTGTCCCACGACGAAACCACCGACCAAAAATGACGCAGCGGCGGCAATATTTGACGCAAGATTCATGGCGCGGCCCATGGCGGCGGACTGCAGCAACGACAATCGGAGCAGACCATGTAGTGCGAGAATCAACAGACTTCCGGTGCCGGGACCAAAAAATCCGTCGTACCAGCCGAGTCCCCCCGCAATCAGCGGCAAGAGCAGACAACGTTGCGACGTAGACAATGTATGAGCGGTGTTCGAGACGGATTGACGGCGCGGCAACAAGGTTGCCACTGCCGCCAGTGGCACGCCGAGGATAATAATCATACGTACCAGATGCGGATCGCAGAATTGTACAGTGCGCGCGCCCAGCCAGGCGCCGCACAATGTGAATGGCAGCGCGATGGCCGTGAGTCGCCACGGAATGCGCCGACTGCGATGGTAGACGAACACCGCAAACGAGGTCCCCATGCTGGAGACGACTTTGTTGGTGCCCAGCGCGGGCAGCGGCGACAATCCAAAAAGTAGATACGCAGGAACCGTGATGAGCCCACCGCCACCCGCGATCGAGTCAATAAATCCGGCGATAAAAATAATGAGTGCGAGGAGTCCGACCGCAGGTGCCGCCATGGAAGCGCGTCATAGCAGAAGAAAAATGGATGCACAAAAAAATCAGGCGTAGTCGTTAATGAAGGGGGCGATGCTGGCTTCCGAGACGTGCAACGTCGCTTCGTACTGGTGACAACCACGCATTCCAATCATCTGTCGGATCCCTTCATCACACCACTCGACATCGATTATGGTCGGGGCCGCTTGTGCGGGCGGATCGGATTCGGTGCGTGCGGGCAGGGAGGCTGTGGGGGCCATTTTCGGGTAACACATGAGGCCGCTGCCCCACGACTTGGTGATGAGACCGTGAAAGAGATCGTGCAGCAATTCAGGAAGGGAAAACTGTAACTGGGCCTCGCATCGTTCCGTATAGACCATGAAGTTCATATGATCTCCCTTCCTGTCAAAGCCCGCCTTGTATAATTATGCGACATAAATAGTGGCCAATCAAGCAGGAAAATATGAATAATTAATGCGCATAATTTGCTGATATGTATTGGCTATTGTGGATAATTGCAGGGCGGGCTTGTGGGGGCTGAATTATAGTCGTATAATTATCTGCTATGGGGCGACACGATCCCGCACCGGAAAATGGATTTTCGCAGCGTCTCGTGGGCATCGCCTTTCTGCTGACCATCTTCATCTGTGCCTGGCTCGCCTGGATTACCGTGAGTTCGCCCCCGCAAAAATTCACACTGATTGTCACCATGATTCCGGCCGCGCTCATGAGCGGTTGGGCGGTGGTGCTCTGGCAAGTGCACTGTTGGAATCAGCGCGTCATCGAGTCGCAAAAAATTCGGTACATGTTGGATGGCGCGTCGGCGGCGCGGAAAGTAGCGAATGTCTGTCTGCGACTGCTCGATCGTTTTGCGCAGGAAGCGATCCTGGCCTGGGATCACGAGGGGCATATTATTTTTTGGAATCAGGGCGCGTCAAATATCTTCGGCTACACGGAAGCCGAAATGGTGAATCAGCCCGTGGCGAAGATCATTCCGCTCGAAGAAACCTCTGGTGGCGGCCTGACGCTGCGCGAATCCGATGGGCATCGCGATGCGGTAGTGCCAGACACCACCATCGAGTGGCGCGCCGCGGATAAAAAGGGGCGGTTATTTCCGGTCGAGTTGTCGATTACGAGTTGGGGTGAAGGCGACACCGCGTACTACAGCGGTATCTTGCGCGACATCACGGATCGCAAGCGTGCGGAGGCGGCGCTGCGTCAGAGTGAAAATCAATATCGCTCGCTGGTGAATTGCATTCCCGACGTGACCTGGACGGCCAACGTCAACGGGAACATGACGTTCATCAGTCCGAATGTGGAAAAAATCGTGGGCTATACGCCCGATGAAGTCTGCGCCCATTCGCACGCGGTGTGGTTGGATCGACTGCATCCCAACGATGTCGAGGCGGTGCGCGCCGCCTACGGCGGTTTGTTTGCCCGGTGCGAGCGGTTCGACATTGAATATCGCATGCAGCGCCTGGATGGACATTGGATTTGGTTGCATGACAAAGCCGTGGCGACGTTGGAGGCCGATGGTCCGCAATTCGCGAGCGGTATTCTCTCCGACATTACGCAACGCAAGGCGCTGGAATATCAGTTGATGCAATCGCAAAAACTCGAGGCGATTGGACAATTGGCGGCGGGCATTGCGCACGAGATCAGCGCGCCCACGCAATTTGTGGGCGACAACATCATGTTTGTGCAACACGCCTTCGAGGAATTGCGCGGCGTGTTGGTGCAATGCCGCACGTTGGCGCAGGCCGCCCAAACGCAGACGCTGGACGCGCGCTGGTGGCAGGATTTGGTGATGCAATTGCAAACGATCGATCTGCCGTATCTGTTGGAGGAAATTCCGCACGCGACGCAACAGGCGTTGGACGGGTTGGAGCGCGTGCAGGCCATTGTCCGCGCCATGAAGCAATTCGCGCATCCGGGGACGACGCAAAAAGTCGCCATCGATTTGAATCAGGTTGTCGCCAACGCGATTACGGTCTCGCGCAATGAATGGAAACAGATTGCGGAAGTGATTACGGACTACGCGCTCGATTTGCCATTGGTCCCGTGTCTGCCGGTGTCGCTCAATCAGGCGATGCTCAATGTGTTAATCAACGCGGTGCATGCGATTCGGGAGCGGAACAATCCGGCCGGACAGCTGGGGACCATTACGGTGCGGACGCGGCGCGATGCGCAATGGATCGTGGTGGATATTATCGATACCGGTGTTGGTATTGCCGACGATGTCCGCGCGCATATTTTTGAACAATTTTTTACGACGAAAGCGGTGGGCGTCGGATCGGGACAGGGACTGTCGATTGCGCGTTCGGTGATCGTGGAGCAGCATGGCGGGACGATTACCTGTGAAACTGTGCTCGGCACTGGCAGTACATTTACCATCCGATTGCCGCTGGGATCCGCTGCTGGCGCCCATCCGGAGGCGGTGGCTGTGATAACTGCGGAGCAGTTGTAAAGGAGTACGGCATGTCGTCGGTCGAGCGCCCGCGTATATTGTTGGTCGATGACGAGCTCGAAATTCTGCAAGGGCTCGAGCGCAATCTGCACACCAATTTTCAGGTGACGCTGCGGACCAATCCGTTGGAGGCGTTGGCGCTCCTCACCGAGGATCCGCATTTTTCCGTGGTGGTGTCTGATTTTTGTATGCCAGAGTTGGACGGCATTTCATTTTTGACGCGCGCGCAAACCATTGCGCCCCACACCGTGCGCCTGTTGTTCACCGGTCACGCCGATCTGGAAGTCGCACTCGCCGCGGTCAACGAAGGTCGCGTGTTTCGCTTCCTGACCAAGCCATCGTCGCCGCATGTGGTGCGCAACGCGGTCGAGGCCGCGGTGGCGCAGTATCTCCTGATTACCGCGGAGCGCGAATTGCTGGAGAATACGCTGCAAGGGTGTGTGAAGACGCTCACGAATTTTTTATCGCTGACGAATCCCGCGGCGTTTGGTCGCGCCAGTCGCGCGCAATGGTACGTGAGTGAATTGTTGGCGCACGAGAACCTGACCGCGTGTTGGTACATTGGTATGGCGGCGCTGCTGTCGCAGATTGGGTGTGTCGCCTTGCCGGCGGAAACTGCGGAGCGCATGCTGCAAGGCTTGGTGCTCGCCGACGACGAAGAGGCGATGGTGCGGCGTCTGCCGGGCGTGGCGGAACAATTGCTGGCCAGCATTCCGCGACTGGAACCGGTACGCGAAATCTTGCGCTATCAAGCCAAACATTTCGATGGTGAGGGCTGGCCGCAGGATGACGCCGTCGCGGGCCGCGCGATTCCGTTGGGCGCGCGCATGCTCAAAATCGTGCTCGATTTTGACGCGCTCGAATCCGAAGAGGTGGCGGTGCCCGTGGCACTCGACATCATGCGCGGTCGCGCCGGCTGGTACGATCCGTCGCTGCTGGATAAATTTGTGCGCTTGCGCGGTGGTGCGACCACGCGACGGGTAGTGCGCGAGGTGGCGATTGCCGAGCTGGTCCACGGCATGATTTTGGCCGACGACGTGCTGACCAGTAGCGGCGCGCTTCTGGTGACTCGCGGTTGCGAAATCAACGCGGGACTCCTGGAACGCCTGCGCAACAATCTGCGCTTCGAAGGGGTGCGCCAACCGCTGCGGGTGTTGGTGAAGTGATGATCATGAATGCGGAATGGCCACGAAAGAACACAGAGGAACGCAGAGAATATCCTTTGATTTCTGTGCGTTCTTTTGCGGCCATCAGAGGTTTTTCTCATTTTTTGGCAGTAGCACGACTTTCACACTCCGATAGCGATTTTTATTCAGCGCGACATTAAAGGCGCAGACATATTCGCCGAGCGGGAAGCGATGCGTGACGAGCCCATCGGTGTAAAATCTTCCGGCGGTGAGTAAATCGATGACATGTTGATAGGTGCGTTGTGTGACGCCATGCAGCGTGCAGCGATCGTACATGGAACTGCCAATCAGCGTGACTTCTTTGAACCAGAGCGGTGCCGCGTCGACACCGCTGATTGTGCCGGCGGTGCCGACCAGTACGACTTTGCCGCGTTTGCGCGTGAGTCGCAGCGCCTGATCTATCGTGGTGGAACTGCCGACACAATCGAAGACGCAATCGACTCCGCCGTCCAGCACCGGCGGACCAAGGCTTGGCCGGTGTAGGCGTGCGTGTGTGAGTTCGGCCACGGTTTCAAAAATGCGCGAGCGAATAATCGTGTCGGCGCCGAGTTTTTCTGCGAGTTCGGCCTGCGTGTCGTGGCGCGCGACCGCGAAAATTTTCCCAGAAAATCCGGCGGCGCGCAGGCATTGAATCGTGTGTAATCCAATAATCCCGGCACCGAAAACCAACACGGTCTGATCGTTGGCGGGCAAATGGGTGGCGACGGGTTGCAACGCCGAGGCGATGGAATCGATGAGTACGGCGCGATCGGTGGGGAGCGCGTTGGGAATTGGGAAAAGTTGCGAGCGATGCGCGACGACATATTCCCCGAATCCGCCGCCGAGTCCGCGCGTGAATCCCGTGACTGCGCCGGGCGCGAGCGATCCACTCACAAAATTTTCACAGACGCCGTAATGACCGGTGGCGCAGAATCGACACGGTGGTGCAATCGCGCGCGCTGCGCACGGCAAAATGGGTTCGATCGCCACGCGCGTGCCGACCGCGACATCGTGAACATTTGCTCCACAAATTTCCACACGGCCGATGGTTTCGTGACCCATCACGGCGGGGAAACTGGCGTAGGGTTCCATCGAGAAAGATTCCGCACCGCGCAGGGCATTCAGATCGCTGCCGCAAATGCCGCAGGCCTCGACGCGCACGCAAACCCAGTCTGGACCAGGTAATACGGGCGGTTCGATGTTTTTTAATTGCAAACAACTCGCTCGCGCAAAAAAGCGATGCGGCTGCAGACGAGCGAGCACGCGGGAGAGCAGATATTTTGGAATAGAAAGCGAGAAGACGAGGGCGCGCATTGACATATCGTGTCACGGAGTATAATCCTCGCGCCCACTTTTATGGCAACTGATTTATTGCAAAAGTGTTACGATTTTTATCCGCAGCCGCAACTCGCCAAAGGCATTGGCGCGTATCCATTTTTTCATCCGATCGAACAGTCCGATGGACCGCATGTGCAGTGCGATGGCCGCACCCTCGTCATGGCCGTCTCCAACAATTATCTCGGTCTCACGCATCACCCGAAGGTCAAAGAGGCTGCGGTTGCTGCCACAAAAAAATATGGCACGGGTTGCAGTGGTTCGCGATTCGTGAACGGCAATTTGCAATTGCACGAAACACTGCAGGCCGAACTCGCACAATTTGTGGGCAAACGCGAGGCGCTGATTTTTTCGACCGGTTACATGAGCAATTTGGGTGCGATCAGCGCGCTCTTCGACGAGGGCGATTGTATTTTTAGCGACGCCGACAATCACGCGTCGATCATCGATGGCTGCCGGCAAAGTCGCGGTACCGTTGTGCGCTACGCCCACATCGATGCGAAAGATTGCCGCGAAAAAGTTGCGCACACACCGTGCCCGGGCGGTGCGGGCATTGTCACCGACGGGGTATTTTCCATGACCGGCGTGTTGGCGCCGCTGCCGGAATTGGTCGCGATCAAACGCGCGCAACCGCTGTTGCGTTTGTATGTCGACGATGCGCACGGACTGGGTGTGTTCGGCGAACATGGTCGAGGAGTCGGCGAACATTTTGATTGCACGAGCGACATCGACATCTTGATGGGGACGTTTTCGAAATCGCTCGCGTCGATTGGTGGATTTGTCGCGGGTGAACCGGAAGTGATCGAATACATTCGCCACAAGGCGCGCGCACTCTGGTTTAGCGCGGCGATTCCTCCGTCTGCGGCGGCCGCGGCGTTGGCCGTGTTGCAGGTCATGCAACAAGAACCGCAGCATCGATTGCGTTTGTGGGAGAACGTGCAATTTGCGCGCGCGGGTTTTGAAGACATTGGATTGCACCTCATGCCGTCGCACGCGCCGATTCTGTCGTTGTGGGTCGGACCTGAAGCGAAGGCCATGAAACTCGCGATCGCGTTGCGGGACGAAGGCGTTTTCTGCACGCCGGTCGCGTATCCGGCGGTGCCGTACGGTCACGCACTGATTCGCACGTCGTACATGGCGTCGCATGCACGCGAAGACATTGCGACCATTGTGCGGGCGTTTGAAAAACTCGCTCCAAAATTTCAGATTCGTCGTCAGGATTTTTTGCAGGACCCGGCGCTGGTGCCAGCGGCGGATTACTATAACATCGACGCCTTCTTCGAATGATGAATACTCCGCATGGAATCGACATCGTTCCAGTCACATCGCGCCGCGATCGTCGTGATTTTTTAAATTTACCGCGTCGCATTTACGCGAACGATCCGGTGTGGGTTGAACCGCTGCGCATCGAATTGTCGCGGCGATTGTCACCAAAACATAATTCGTATTTGCGCCACAACGAGGCGACGTTGTTGCTGGCGTATCGCGATGGTGAAGTGGTCGGGCGCATTTCGGCGCAGATCGACCGCCTTGCCAATCCAGGCTCCGCGCCTCTGATCGGGAATTTCGGATTGTATGAATCGATCGACGACGCGGATGTGGCGGCGGCATTGTTCGCGGCGGCGGAAAATTGGTTGCGGGCGCGCGGTGCACAAAAAATGGTGGGACCCTACAATTTTCGCTTGGAAGATCCGGCGCCAGGATTTTTATCGCACGGATTCGACGAGCGCCCCACCTTCATGATGCCGTATTCGAAACCATACTATTTGGAACAGGCGCGCGCGGCCGGACTTACGCCGATCATGCAACTCAATTCCTATGCGGTGACCAAAGAGCGTCCGTTGCCCGCCGAATTTTTGCAACGCGCAGACGACGCGCGCCAGATTTCCGGCATGGCGGTGCGATCGTTCAATATGTCGCAGCTGAACAACGAGGCGGAAATTCTGCGCGGCATCTTTAATGAATCGCTCAAAGATAATTGGGGACATGTGCCGATGACGTCGGCGCAGGCGCGGGGCATGGCCCGCAACTTGAAACAAATCGCGGATCCGCGGATTGTACTCATTGCGGAAGTCGCGGGTCGACCGATCGGTGCGGTGATTAATCTGCCCAACCTGAACGATATTTTGCATGATTGTCGCGGTCAATTATTTCCGAAGGGATTGTATCGTTTGTTGTGTCGACGCCGCGATATCCGCGGTCTGCGCGGGTACGCGTTGGCGATTTTGCCGGAGTATCAAGGGCGCGGGGTGGGGTGTTTACTCGTGACGGAATCGTGGGCGCGCGGCGAGGCGGCCGGTTACACGTACGGCGAGATCACCTGGATTCTGGGCTCGAATGCGCACATGAACGAACTCGCCCGGGGTTTCGGTGGCCAAGAATCGAAGCGCTATTGTCTGATGGAAAAATCACTCGTGTGAACCACGGATCATTCGCGCGACGATTGGAGCCACGCCATGGGAACATATCCGCCGCGGTCGCTCCGAAATCGCTGATGCATGCTGACGCGGAGCCGCACAAAGACAGGATTTATTTTTGCCATGACCCCGAACCATGGGGCGTCGATCACCAGATCGGCGTCATGCTGATCGCAGCCGAGTTGTTCCAGTTTTTCAAGATCTCTCAGTTGTAATCGGAGTTCTGATTTTGTGATTCTTCCAAGTGCTCTGTCATGGTCCCGCGAAAGAATTTCTTTGGCCAAACGTAGCCATTCCCGCCAATCCGCTGGATCGCGAGCAGTCATTTTTTTCGTCGTGCCGCCGCGCCACACATGAAACGCGGCGACCAATGCATCGGTTGTTTTGTGGGGAGATTTTTTTGGTCCCGAGATTGGCAGGCAACGGACGTAGGTTTCGCCAATATCTTGTTGCGCTTGTGCCAGAATGGTCGAGGACTGCTTGGCGGTTCGTGCGTGGGCGTGTGCGGTGCGGGTTGCGATGAGTAGCGCAATAATGTTGGCGGCGATGTGAAATGTGTGGGCGACATCTGCGCTGGCGACGACGGTATCGTCGCGCCCGCATAACATTCGCACGCCAGCAAAGGCCGAGAGCGCTGCGGCGTCTGCGCTCGCCAGTATAGCACTGGCAGGGCTTGGCGGGCGCCGAGCGTCGGAGGGAATGCGCAGCGCCGACCACGGCAAATATCGAATCACGTGGGTGGCCTCGTCATCCGTTGGGACATGCAGCAAGACTTCACAGGGACGCAGTGTCGTGCTGAGTGTGGTAACGAGCAGACCCGGAATGTCGTCGGTCGGCAGCACGACATGACATGGATCGCTTTGGTGCACTCCACCATTGGCGTAACCGAATTTGAAAACAAATCCCGACTGGAGCGAGCCGTCGGGTTGAATCATGCCGAACCCGAACGGAACGCACGGCATCAGGCCGAACTTTTTGCGAATGGTCGTCAACTCATGCACCGTTGACCCCACCAATTTGTAACTGTTGCCCGCGGCGGTTGTGTTTTTGCTCAGGCGATCCTGAGGCATCTGCGGCAACACGCGCTCGCGAATGGCACGCACGAAGGGGGAAGTCAGGGTTGTTTTTGTCGTTGTGTTCATAGTGATTCATATATCGGCGGCGCGCCAAAAAAGTTGCTTCGAGTTCATCTCTATAAAAAGTTAGAAAGTTTGGTGCGGTTTCGCTACACTACTTTCTTATGCGCGTGTTGAAATTCGGTGGGAGTGTGTTGCGCACGCCAGAGAGTGTGCGGGCGGTGGTCGATGTGGTGCGCGGCGCCTCTGCGCGCGGGCCGATTATTGTCGTGGTGTCGGCGTTGTATCATGTGACCGATCAGCTCCAATCGGCTGTTGACGCCGCGTTGCACGGCAAACGCGCCGTGTGCCACGGTTTGTTGCAGCGACTCTTCTCACAACATCAAGAAATTTTATCGGCGTGCGTCAGCACAAAATTCCGGCGCACGACGCAGCAACGCATCGAGGCGCTGCTCGCCGAGGCGCGCGAGGTGTGCGACGGCGTGGCGCAGGTGCGGGAATGCACGGCGCGTACGCTCGATCGCATGTTGGGTTTCGGCGAACTCTGTTCGGCGGAAATTGTTGCAGCGGTTTTGCAATCGGTGCTTTTGTCGGCCAGCGCCATCGATGCCCGCACATTTATTGTCACCGACGATCAGTTCGGATCGGCGCGTGTGCTCATGCGACCTACCCGCGAAAAATTTGCGCGGGAACGCCGCGCCTGGAAAAAAAATATTCCGGTCGTCACCGGTTTTATTGCGGCGACCGCCGACGGCATTCCCACGACGGTCGGACGCAACGGCACCGACTACACCGCGTCGCTCCTGGGTGCGCTGGCGCAGGCGCAGGCGATCGAAATCTGGAAAGAGGTCGATGGCGTCATGAGCGCCGATCCCGCGTTGGTGGAAGAGGCGTTCGTGATTCCCGAACTCACCTACGCCGAAGCGATGGAAATGGCGTATTTCGGTGCGAAGGTGTTGCATCCACAGAGTGTGATTCCCGCAGTCGAGGCGGGCATTCCCATTCATATTCGCGATGTCTTTCATCCGGAAAAACCGGGCACGCGCATTTCACACCGGCGCGGGACGTGGGCGCATCACATTGCGGGCATTACCTCGATGAATGATGTGAGTTTGCTCAGCCTCGAAGGGGCGGGCATGATTGGTGTGGTTGGTGTGGCGGGGCGATTGTTTGCCGCGCTCGCGCACGACAACATTAATGTGATTCTGATTTCGCAAGGCTCGTCCGAACAAAGCATCTGTTGTGTGATTGCGCGCAGCGACGGCGAACGCGCGCGGCGCGTGGTGCGTACGGCGTTTGTATCCGAATTTCGGCGTCAACTGATTCGTCGGGTCGTGGTGCGCGAAGATATTGCCGTTGTTGCGGTGGTGGGTTCCGCCATGCGCGGTACGCCCGGCATTGCGGCGCGACTGTTCACCGCACTTGGAAAAAATGCGATCAACGTGATGGCGGTGGCGCAGGGGTCGTCGGAGTTGAATATTTCGCTCGTCATGTTGGAGAGCGATCGGGCGCGTGCACTGAATGTCTTGCACGGCGCGTTTCATTTGGCGGAACGTCTGGTGCACGTCGTGGTGATCGGCAAAGGCACGATTGGCAAGCAATTGCTGGCGCAGATTGCGCAAGGACAAACGCGGTTGGAAAAAGATAGTGGTTTGCGATTGCGGGTGGTGGGGATTGCGGGACGCGATCGGTTGCTCTTCGATGCGCACGGAATCGCGCTCGCGCAATGGCCGCAGAAATTTTCACGTAGTGCGCAGTCATTTTCGGCGGCGGGATTTGGGGCGTGGTTGCGTGCGCAGGCGCTGGCAAATCTGATTGTGGTCGACGCCACCGCGAGCGACGACATTGCGCGTTGTTACCCAGAATGGATGAAGCGCGGCGTGTCGATTGTCACACCGAACAAACGCGCCAATACTTTTTCACAAAAATTTTACGATGAATTGCAACGGCTCGTGCGCCGTCGCAATGCGTACTATTTGTATGAAACCTGTGTGGGTGCCGGATTGCCGGTGATTTCGACACTGCAGGATCTCATCGACAGCGGCGACGCGATTTTGAAAATCGAGGCGACGTTGTCAGGCACGCTCGGCTTTATTTTTAGCGAATTGTCGAAGGGTGCGGCGTTTAGCCACGTGGTACAGGTGGCGATGCAGCGCGGTTACACCGAACCCGATCCGCGCGATGATCTGTCGGGTATGGACGTCGCCCGCAAACTCCTGATCCTGGCGCGCAAGATGGGCGTGCGCACCGAATTGTCCCGCGTGCGCGTCGAACCACTCTTGCCAAAAAAATTACGCAGCGGTGGCAGTGTGGAAAAATTTCTGCAGGCGTTGCCGCAGATCGACGCGTTGTATGCGAAAAAATCCGCGGCTGCGGCGCGCACCGGCAAAGTGTTGCGCTATATTGGCGAAGTGACAAAACAAGGCTGTAGCGTTGGTTTGCGGGCCGTCGAGGCCACTTCTGCGTTTGGCAGTTTGCGCGGTGGCGACAATATGGTGGTCTTCACGACGCAGCGCTATCGCACCAACCCCCTCATCGTGCGCGGACCCGGTGCGGGTCCCGCCGTGACGGCCGGCGGAATTTTCGCCGATATTTTGAAAATTGCGAATTTGTTAACGACGTGAATACTACAGGGTCAATGGGGTCAGATACTGCGGGGTCAAATGGGTCAGAACAGCGGGGAGTGTGCCATGACATCTAATGACAAAGGATTCAAACAGCTCGTCGTTTGGCAAAAGGCCTATGCTTTTGCGATCGATGTCTATCGCATGACGGCAGATTTTCCAAAACAGGAACAGTTATGACCCAGCCCTCCATCACAGTCCGTGCCCCCGCCACCGTCGCCAACATTGGGCCCGGCTTCGATGCCATGGGATTTGCATTGGCCGTGCCGTGCGTAGAAGTCACGGTGAGTTGGTGTGGCGACGACGGCGCGTTGATTGTCGAGAGCGATGCGAAAAATCTGCCGACGAACGTGCATGACAACACCGCCGCCGTTGCTGCGCAGCGTGTGCGCGCGGCGTGTGGCGATACGCGCGGATTAAGAATTGCGATTCGCGCGGGCATTCCGATCGGCTCGGGACTGGGCAGTTCCGCGGCCAGCGCGGTCGCGGCGGCGGTGGCGACGAATGCGCTGTTCGGTGCGAAATTATCTTCTCTGGAATTGCTCGCGTGTGCGCTCAGCGGTGAGTTCGTCGCGAGCGGGGCGCGTCACGCCGACAACGTGGCGCCCGCGTTGTTTGGCGGGATTGGCATTGTGCGCATGCACGAACCGCTCGACTGGATCGCGCTGCAACCCGCGTGTCCATTGCATTGTGTGGTGGTGCATCCGGCGGTGGAAGTGCGCACGGCCATGGCGCGCAGTATTTTGCCAGAAACAATTTTGCTCAGCGAAGGTGTTGCGCAGTGGGCGCAGGTTGCGGCGTTGGTGGCGGGCATTTGCCAAGGCGATACCGCGCTCATTGGTCGCGCACTGCACGATCCACTCATCGAACCGTATCGCGGCACCTTGATTCCCGGATACGCCGCGGTCAAACAATCCGCGCAGAACGCGGGCGCGCTGGGTTGCGCGATTTCTGGATCGGGTCCGGCGATGTTTGCATTTACGAGCGATGCGGCAACGGCTGTGCGTGTGCAATCTGCCATGCAGCAGGCGTTTCGTGCGGCGGGTGTTGCATCGCAGGCGTGGGTGAGTGTGGTGGGAGCGGGTGGTGCAACGGTGGTGTAGAAACGAGTTGACAAATTACACCTCGTACGAAAAGATGTGTCTATGAGTGTCGCCAACATCAAAGTGGATTCCACGCTGCTCACGGAATTACGGCGGGTGACCGGCGAACAAACCGGGCAGCGCGCGGTGTTTAAGGCGCTCGCGTATTTTCTGAAGGAAGCCCGCCAGCGGCGCATCACCGACGTCTTGCAGTCGGTCGCCTTCGATAAAAAATTCGATCCACTCGTCTTGCGTCGCAATGAAAGATAAATTCATCCTCGATTCGTCGATCTGGATTGATCTGCACCGAGATCAACCCGCCGTACGTGCGGTCGTCGATCCGATGATCGCCCACAATCAAGTCTGTCTCGTCGATGTGATTGTGGCAGAGGTTGTGCGCGGTGCGACATCGCGGCGTGATTACTCCACGTTGCTCGCGGCGTTTTCCGATTTTGTGTGGCTCAGTACGCAATGGGAGCGTGTGGCGGAGTTGGCTTTTCAAGTCGGGCGCGCAGGATTTCAGCCACCGCTGATTGATCTGTACATTGCCCAATGCGCCATAGAAACCAAACGCACGGTCGTTACGCGCGATCGACATTTTCGACAACTTTCTACCGTGACACCGCTGCGTGTCATCATGGTGTAGCATGCAATTCTACAGCACAAAAAATTCGCAAACGGTGTGTGATCTGAAAACGGCGTTGTTGTCGGGGTTGGCGAGCGATGGCGGGTTGTTGTTGCCGGAAAAAATTCCTCTGGTCGACGCGGCGACGCAAACGCAATGGCGCGCGCTCGACTTTCCAGCGCTCGCCGCTGAAATAGCAATCACCTGGTTTGGCGACGACGTTCCTCCGGAAATTCTGCGCACGATGACGCACGAGGCGTACGATTTTTCTCCGGTGTTGCGTTCGCTCGGTGCGCATCACTCGTGTGAACTTTTTCACGGACCGAGTGCGAGCTTCAAAGATTTTGCGGCGCAATTGCTCATGCGATTGTTGGATTATTTTCTGCTGCGCGATGGCGAACGCGCGCTGATTCTGACCGCAACCTCTGGTGACACCGGCAGCGCAGTGGCGGCGGCGTGCGCGGGGCGGTCTGCTCTTACGGCGGTGATTTTGTATCCGCGCGGAAAAATCAGTCGCGTGCAGGAGCAGCAAATTACGATGTGGCCGCCGGATGGCAACGTACATGCCGTAGCGGTCGATGGCACATTCGACGATTGTCAGCGCCTGGTGAAGTCGTTGCTTGCCGACACGAGCTGGTGTGCGCAGCGCCTCACGTCGGCCAATTCGATTAACGTCGGTCGCCTCTTGCCGCAAACGTTTTATTATTGGTGGGCACTGCTGCAGTTCGCGAGACGCGCTTTGCCAGACGCGCGACCAGTAATTGTTGTTCCCTCCGGCAACTTCGGTAATCTCACCGCCGGGATTCTCGCGCAGCGCATGGGCGCGCCGATTGGGCATTTCCTGGCGGCGACGAATGTGAACGATGCAGTGCCGCGATATTTAATCGATGGTCGTTACGATCCGCACCCAACCATCGCCACCATTTCCAACGCGATGGACGTCGGCGATCCGAGCAACTTCGAGCGACTGCGCGCGTTGTTTGAAAATAATGTCGAGGCGATGCGCGCACAGATTAGCGCAATGGTGGTGAGCGACGACGCCACGCGTGCAACCATGCGCGCGGTATACGATCAACACAAAATATTTCTCGATCCACACACCGCGGTGGCGTGGCACGCGCTCACGCAATACGCCACGCAACATCCCGCAACCCACGGTATCGTCCTCGCCACCGCCGACGCCGCGAAATTTCCCGAAGTCGTACACGCCGCGACCGGTCAGGACCCGCCCGTTCCGAACGCGTTGGCAGACTGCGCCTCTCGCCGACAATTTCACGAAACACTTTCCGCGCCAGCTCTCGCCGCACTACAACGTCTGATTACGGGTTGGGTGGGGTGAGAACATGGCATTGCAGCAGTCGTGAAATTCTGGCAGAAAAAAAGTACGATGCATTTTGAATGGGACCCACCTAAGGATGTTGAAAACCAACGTAAACACGGGGTTGCTTTTGAGCTTGCTCAACGTGCGTTCTTTGATCCCAATCGAGTGATTCTGAAAGATGTCCGCCATAGCACTCCGACGGAAGAACGTTTTTTTTGCCTAGGTAAAGTCGATGAGTGTATTATGACGGTGCGGTTTGTTGTTCGTAATCGTCGAATCAGAATTTTTGGGGCCGGTGTGTGGCGTGAAGGGAAAAAACGATATGCAAAAACCAATTCGGTACCGAAAAGCACCACGTGATGTGCAAGCGGCTCTAACGCAGGCAGAGGTTGTCACTGACTTCTTGCCGTCACCTCGTCAGTTGCTAACAAAAGAGGAGACAGCAACTTTGCAACTGCGTGTGAGTAAGCGAACCATGCAATTTTTTAGGCAACAGGCGAAACGTTATCGTACAACCACTCAATCGGTGATTCGCAGAGTTATGGATACCTATGCACAACAGTTTGCGAGGAAATAATGCGGTACAACTATGAGAATTCATTCTGAAGACGATATCGATTATTTGATGTATTCCGCTCGGGGCTGAAGGCCTCTGGCAAAGCCAGATCCAGCTCCCATGAAGTTTGACGCAACTTTTTCTCCAATCTGCCGATCAGTAAATAGATGAGTATTTATCGCACCGGAAAATTTATTGACCGACTGAGGAGCGTTGCGCGACTCGCAAAGTGCGTGGTCCTGCGCAACGAAGCGTCGCATGACAGGGCACGCAGTCAACGCACGACGTTTCCCGCGGCACCGGGGGTGGCGAAATTCAGTGTGGCAGCGTTGTGGTCACGCGTGCGTCTTTTTCAACCCGCTACCCAACGCCACGCGCAACACGCTGAGCGAGTGATCGCCGATATAGTGAAAGTCAAAGACGTACTTTCCAGTGCTGATTTGGTGCGGCGATTAGAGCGTGCTTTGGCGAGGGCAAAACGCGCTGAGTTTGGCACTTATTACATCTGCACGTTGCAGGCGCTCTGTTTGGGGTGGTCGAAGATTGCGAAACATCAGCTGCAGCAATGGTATCGAGCGCTCATCGATGCCAGTCGTCCAGAATTGCAAGTGGTTCCCGATGGGGCGATGCGGTTGTGTGTAAACCGGTTGACTCTGTTGTGGATGGCGCTGGAAAATATTGAGTGGGACGGCACGGCATTCGACCCTCTGAACGAACCGCCACGTTTTTCCTATCAAGATATTGAAGAATTGTTGCTGCAGTTGCGACGAGTGGTGTTGCAACCGCTGGGATTTTCTTGCTGCGCTGATTCGCCGTGGTCGATGCTTCCCGAGCGACTGTACGCGTTGGGGCGCGCGTCGCGTGGTGAAGTGCTGGCGGTGGAGACACCGGGCAATCCAGTGCTCGATGTCGATGCAGCCGTGATGGATGAAAATGACGCAGCGGAAGTGGAGGAAGAGGTTGCGGCCCCACCAGTGGTCGTGGGAGAAGAGACTCGCATCGTTGGACCCGCCACACCGCCGCCCGCGCTGGATCCATCGGCGTTTGTGGTGGGCGATAATAATCCGTATCGCAAAATGGGATCAGGGAGTGCATGCATCTCACTGTTTATTGGGAAAGTGATGGGCAATCGCCTGGGGTTGCCATCTGCCCAGGTCGTTGAACGTGAATTGACATGGGCCACGGCTGCTCTCGCGCATGCAGACTGGCAGTGGCCTGATGGAGTCTCTTCGACACACACGGAATCCGCAACACACGCGCGCTTGCGTTTATGTGTGATCGCCGAAGCGATCAAGGCGGAGCATGAAGAGCCGCATCGTTTGTTGGCCGCTATTCATGCCTTAGCGGCCTTTCAGAGTTCGAATTCCAAAAAGGTATTCGTGGAGTGGATGAAAGTGATGTGTCCACGTTGCTGGGATTCGCCGCTCGTGGCGGCTTTGTCGCGCATCGAATCCGCCTACGACCAACTCGCGCGCTTGCAGCGCATGCGCACTGGCGCCGTCGGACCATTTGCCGATTTCGACAATGTAGAATTGCTCGATCGCACGGCGGTGCAAACGGCGTTGCGTCTGTATCATGGCGACACGCGGCGGCGCAGCGCGGCGGTGCGCGTGTTGGCGGCGGCGGCGAATCGTATGGTGGAATTATTGGACGCCACGGCGGCGGTTCGGTTGCGCGCGCTCGCGGCGTTTGTGCAATGGAAACTGAATTTGCCACCGATCAACCCCGAAGCAGCGGTTGCGGAGTGCACGACATTCTTTGATGGCGATTCCGCCGCGGCGATCAGACGTTGGATGTATGCGTTGGAACCGTTCGCTGCGCTCAAACCGCTGCAGGACGCGGCGCTGCTGTTGCGCCCGGTGGGTGCGAGTGATGAACAGGTGCGCGATCAAGCGGTGCAAGTTTTTGTGGGAGAGTTTGCGGCGTTTCTGCAACGGTTTGCGACGTGCTCGCACAATCGCTCGGATGTCATCTTGGAACACCAAATGATTCCCGACGATTTTTTCGCGGATTGTGCAGACAGAGTTGCCATCGAACAACGCGTGATTGCAACGACCGTGCATTTGTTGCGCGATGACGATGACAACGTGCGCTTGCTTGCGTTGCGCGTGGCGCGCGCGGCGGTGGAACGAGTGAACATGAAAGAGGGGATTGCGCTCCAATTATTTGCTGAATTGCTGGCGCATCATGTTGGCAACGTCAGTCCAGCATTGCACGATCGCGTGACGGCAATCGCCAGCGTATTTTTGAGACAGAATAAAAATGGGTACGCCGCCTTCGCGACGTGGATCGAATCGCTCCATGTTTTGCCGCGCGAAGGGTTTGACGATTTCGCCGCATCGCCCCTGGCGCCACTCGAAGAAATTTTGGTTGAAGCCCTGCCGCGTCATCCGTTGCCACAACGAGATGCGCTGGCACGCGCGCGCGTTGCCGCGTTGCATGCGATGGAGAGCGCAGCGCGTCGCGAGGTCGAAGAGCCTCGTGTCATGTATGGTCCGTTGCCGACTACGCACCTGGCGCCATCATCGCGCTTGAGCAGACTATGGCGAATTTTCCGCAAATCCCTCCCCTTTGTAAGGGGAGGTTAGGTGGGGTAGCGCAACTTTTTTTTCGATCGGTCGATATGTATTATAGGAGATAGGGGATAGGAGGTAGGAAATAGAGAAATTCCCACGAGTGAATTCTCTATCTCCTAATTCCTAACTCCTATCTCCTAGAAAATACCATGCGAATGCTGTTGGCGAAAACTAGTGTGGCGGCGGTGGCAGCGGTGGCGCTGTTTTCCGGGTCGGGGTGTCGCCGGATTCTACAAGCATCGTCGGGTACGGGAATGTCTGCTCATGCCGCCAGTATTGCGGAAGGACAAAATGATCTCCACGCCGTGTGGGCGTTGAATCACGAAGCCTCGGCGAAACTCGTCGCGGGAAAATTTGCGGTGGCCGCAAATATTTTTTCGCAGGCGCGCAATCGGGCGGCGGATTGCATTCAGGAGTCGGCAAGAAATAATCGGCCATTGTCGCGCAGTAATCGTGGGGAAGCGGAGGAGTTGTTGATCGCGAATGCCTGGCTCGCGGGCTATGCCTGGTTTGCGGCGGGAAATCAGGACAACGCGCGCGTGGCGTGGTCGCGCGGTGCAGAAATGGTGATGGAGATTCCGCAGCACTCGGATGACTGCGGTGCGTCGGCGGATTTAATGCAGTTGATGGCGATGTGGGCAGTCGATGGTGATATGTTGTGTGGGCTGGTGCAGATCTGGCGACAACTCCATCCGACCTTTGACCCCGCACAATTGCTGGAAGACGAACTTTTTCCGTATCTCGACGACGCGGAGGATCGCGGTCGGCGCCGTAGCCTGTTGTCCAATTTTCTCGACAGGCTGGATTCACTGGCGGACAAAAAAGATTGTCCCCTCCCGTCAATGGTGACGCCATGAGTGTGTACTGGAGAAAAGCGTTGCGAGTTGCGAGTCGTGAGTCGCGAGTAAATCCCAATCCGCGCGGCTTCGAGTTTGCAAAGCGCAATGCCGGTCCGTACTCACGACCCACGACCCACGACGTTTTTCGTTCCACATTCATTGCGCTCGCCGCAACATTGCCAGCGACGGCCGCATTGGCGCAAGACAATGGGGGCGGTGAACCGACACTCATGCATCCGCCCGCGCCGAGTGCGGATGATCAAATAATCGAGTTTTCGTATTTCGATTCCACACCGGAGGTGTGTCGCGATGCGGCCACGTTGGCCGAACATGCGCCGCCCGGCGCGGCGCATGCACTGCCCGTGGGATGCGACGCGTTTCACACGCGCAATGTGTCATACGCAACCGGTGCCGCCCTGTTGGTCGCGGGTTTTCTCGTCGCGTATCGGGTGAAGGGTCGACCCGTCCGCAGTGCGCATCGGGCCGAAGGGATCGTTGCCGATATTGCGGCAAAGATTCAAGCGGCGCCGGTGACAACGGTGGGAATGGCGCCCAATGACGCAGACGATCCACTGGTCGCGGCTGTTGCGGAACGAAGCGCTGGCCCGGCAAGTTCCGCCCCGCCGACATCACCTGCCAACATCAATCCGTATCAGAATCTCACCGAACTGTTTAGTCTGAGCAGAACTTTCTTGGAACGCGTGTGTGAAGTGCGCGACGGTCACCCGCAATTTGTGCCCACGAATGTGTTGGTGCAAGAATTGGCGTTGGCCACGGTGTGTATTGCGCGCCTGCAGGGAGAAAGTTTTTCCATGGCGCGCGGGGAGACCGATATTTTTCGCGAATGCGTTATCGAAACCGGGCGTCAGATGATTGTGTTTTTGGAAACGTTGGTGGAAGCGATCAAGGCGGAACGTGGTGAACCGGATGCGCTGTTGGAAAAACTACAAATATTGCGTGAATATGGCAGCACCGCATCGAAAGAAGGTTTTGCGGATTTGGTGTATGTGATTGGTGCAGACCGCGAGAGCGAGGCGCTCTGGGCAAGAATCACCGCGCGGGTGGCGCGGGCCTACGATTCCGGCACGCAATCGCAAGACACGGCGGCGGGCGATGCGGGTGAATTTGCGGTGTTGCGCACACCGCAACTGGTGGATCGCACCGCGGTGGAGCAGGCACTCGAACGTTTTCATGGTGAACCGGCGCGGCGCGAAGAGGCGCTCGTAATTTTGCAACTCGCCGCGGAGCGGATGAAGGCGCTCAATCATCGTGAAGGCGCAGTGCGGTTGCAAGCACTCGCGGCATTTTTGCGATGGAAATTGCACCTGCCCGCGACGAATCCAGAAACGGACATCGCAGAGTTCATCGCATGCTTCGATGGTGACCACCCGGCCGCCATCGCGCGGTGGTTGCAAGGGCTGGAACAGTTCGGGTGTCTGCGCGCCGAACAAGCCGCGGCGCAAATCAGTGGCGCACTACGCCGCGCACCGCAAACAACGGGCGATGGCGGGGTGGCGGTGGTCGTCGCGCCGCCCGCAACCAACGCTGGCTGGCGGGCGCGCGCGACACTGCAATTTATTGCGGAATTTACGACATTTTTGGATCGCTTCTCGGTCCCATCGCACAATCGCTCGGATGTGATCGTTGATCGTTTTCATGCAGGCGACGCCGAACCGATCCCCGCCGATTTTTTTGCAGACTGCGCAGACGACGAATCCATCGAACAGCGCGTGGTCGCAACGGTCATACATCTGTTGCGTGATCATGATGAAAGCGTGCGTCCGCTTGCGGTGCGTGTGGCGCGGATGGCGGTGGACGAGATGATCGCGCGCGTGCGTCCGGCGGAATCTGCGACACCGAAAATTTTGACCGCCGCACCACCGCTGCGCGCGAGAAAATTTTCCCAAACACAACGGCGCTGGGGCAATGTGCCATATTGGGGAAAATTCGCCGGTATGACGCCGCCCACGCTACAACAACTGCTCACGACCGTTTCTACCGAGCCCGCCGAAACGCGCAGTATGTTGCGATTGCGCTTGCTCGCGGAATTAATGGCGCATCATCTGCGCATTGCGAGTGTGGAGACACGCCATCGTTTGTCCGAACTCGTGCAGCGATTTTTGGCGATTCACAATAATGGGTACAACGATTTCGAGTCCTGGATTGTGGCGCTCGAAGTCTTGCGTCGTGAAGGCTTTGCCAGTGTGGAGCAATCGCCGTTTGCACCGCTCGTCGATCTGCTCTTTGCGCATCTGCCGGAATATTCGCTGGCCGCATTCGATACCGCCGCCGCCGAGCGCGAGCGCGTGCTGTCTGACTTGCAGCGCAAGCCGCCGGAAAGAGAACCGCGGCGTCGCGCGTTGTATTATTTGCGCAGCCGATCGCGCACACCGGCGTTGCGCACGGATGATGAAGGCGGTGACGCATGAGTTCTCGTGTCGATATCTGTCGCGAGTTGGCGCGGAAGAACGACGGGTTTTCTGTGCATTGGGACGCCGAGGCGAAAAATGTTTTTCGCGTCCGCGAACCGGAATGGATCGATGCGTTTTGCACGGTGTCGTCGGAAGCCGACGTTTACCCATACAATATGCTCAGTGACAGCGCCGATCAGTTTGCCGGAGCGGTCGCAGGAATTTTTCAACAGGAAACCGGCAACACCATTCCCGGCGCACGGTACGCGCACGGATTGAAATTGTTGTTCGAGGTCGCACCGAAAATTGCGCAATGGTTTGAACGCACGACCAAATTTGCGGCCGCCCACACCGACACCTATGGCAGCGAATTGGAATTCGATGTGCACAAATATTTTGCCTACTTGGGGCCAGAGGAATTCTTTGGATGGCAATGGCGAGATCTCGGTGATCACGGTCGCCAACTTGCCGAAGCCATTTTTTACCTGACGACCGGCGGCGACAGTCCGTTTCCAGAACAGGTGTCTGGATTGCAATACGACCTCACCAATCTACCATCGCCGATTGCGCGGTTGATTGCGCGCTTGCGCGTGAATTATTTGCGTTCGCTCAGTTTCTTGCGGCAATATGCCGAAGTCGCATGCGTCGATAGTTGGATTCCAGGAGCTGGTCATTGTCCCGACAATTCCGAACACACAATTGATTTGGGCAATTTTGTGTCGCTCTTGCGACCGGGGGCGTCGACGGAAATTATTTCTGACAAGAAAGCAGTCACATGGGAATCTCCGTCGCCCCCGGCCGCTGGGTGTTTCACCGCCGATATGTCGTTGCGCATGCAAAGTGGCGCGCTCATTACGTTTGGTGAGATTGCCAAAATTTGGCAAACCAATGGTCAATTACCGTACGTCGCGTCGTACGATACGGATCATCACGCGGTCGTGTATCAACAACCAACGCGCGTCCTCATTCACGAAAATATCATTACGCCAATTTTGCGGTTGCCCTTGCGCGCCGCGCCGAATTGGTTTTCGTGGGAGACGTGGAAGAATGCCACCATGGGAGCGGGGAAGTCCGTTATGCAGGTCACTCCCGTGCACAAATTATTCATCCAGCGCGACGGACAGGAAATGTGGATGCGCGCGGGATTATTGGAGGCGGGCGATCAATTGTTGAACAACGACGGCGATCGGTATCTGGTGGATGAATCAGCGTATTGGTACGCGTGGGCCGCTGTGACCGCGCACACCGTGTACAACCTGACCTTCGCCGGTCCCACCCCACATGTACCAACCTATCTGGTCTGCACCGATCAATCCCACTGCCTCATCGCGCATAATAATAAGTGACGGTTCCTCGTTGACATCAGTAGGATAAAATAGCATTATAAATATTATGAAATCCTCCTATGCGCAGAAGGCCAGTATTACACTGCCGAAGACCCTGGCGGCGGAATTGCAAAAGGTCGCCCGGCAGGAACACCGCACATTGAGCGGTGTACTACAAGAAGCGGCGCGATTTTATTTGCATACGCGCCAGCTCGAGCAATTGCAGCGGGAGTGCAGTGTGCAGGCGATGCGCATGAAGATTCACTCTGAAGACGACGTTGATCGCCTGATTCATGCCAGCCGAGGTCATCGGTGATCGTCGTCTGTGATACGAACGTTTTGGTTTCTGGTTTTGCTTTCCCCGGTGGGCTCCCCGCGAAAATTTTACTGTCGATTATTTCTGGTCGCATAGTGCACGCCACGTCCCCAGACTTGTTGACCGAGTTGCAACGCATTCTGGAGAAAAAAATCCGGTTGGCGGTGTCACGCGTCGAGGCCGCTATTGGACTCATGACGAACATCAGCCGTATGACATATCCATCGCAACGTCTTCGCATTGTGAAATCGGATGACGCCGACAATCGTGTGCTAGAATGTGCGATGACTGCCGGCGCTTCGTGTATCGTCACAGGCGACAAGGCGCATCTGTTACCGCTCCGCACTGTTCAAGGCATCGGAATCCTCTCGCCGTGTGATTTTTCCATTCAGGCCGGGCTGGTGTAAGGCCGCTCAACGTAATCAAATTACGCAATCAACTCCTTCTCCCACAACCGATGCAGAAAAGTTTTCCAGGGCAGAATGGTGATGCCGTCGACCAAACGCGGACGAGGATCGAGTGAGACGACCACGGCGTGTTTGGGGCGGTATTCTTCGCAGAACGCGCGTAATCCGCGCAGATGGTGGATTTGCACCTGATCGACCGCCTTGCATTCGATGGCGACTTCGTGGGCGCCCAAAATAAAATCGACTTCGAATTGTGAAGCGGTGCGCCAATACGCGATGGGATATTCGATGCCGCTGTAATGACTGTGCGCCGCGAGTTCCTGAAAAATCCAGTGTTCGAACGCGCGACCAAAGAGTTCACTGCGCGGTGCGATGGTGCCGCGCGACAACAGCGCATTCACGAGTCCAACATCGAAGTAATAAAATTTCGGCGCCTGAATGACGCGGCGTTTGGGACGGCGCTGATACGTTGGAAGCGATCGTGCCAACAATGTATCGAACAGGATCTGAAAATATTCTTTCGCGGTTGGTGCGCTCACGCCACATTCGCGCGCGACGTTTTTATAATTCACGATCTCGCCGTTGCTAAGCGCGGCGATTTCCAGAAAGCGCGCAAAGGAAGGGACGTTCCGTGTGAGTGCCTCGGCGGCGATTTCCTCTTTGAGATAATCACCGATGTAGGCGCGCAGCTGCGCGTGCGGTTGTGCGCTGATGTAATGACGTGGGAGCAACCCGTGATTCAGGGCGCGCAGCAAGTCAAAGTCGGGAATCTCGGCAGCAATCAGCGGAAAGAGTTCGTAGCGTTGCGCGCGACCGCCGAGCAAATTGCCGCCGCCGCGTTTGAGTTTGCGTGCGCTCGAACCGCAGAGGAGAAACTGAAAGCGATGGTGCACCATGAGCCATTGAATTTCGTCGAGCAACGCCGGAATTTTTTGGACTTCGTCGATGATGACCGGATGGCGCAGCGGACCGGTCGCCAACAACTCCTGCCGGAGTAGTTCTGGTTCACGCGTCAGACGGCTGTATTCCGGAGCGAGCAGGAGATCGTAATAGGGGCTTTTGGGAAAGCGTTGTCGGAGCAGCGTGCTTTTTCCGGTTTGGCGTGGCCCCCAAAGAAACGCGCTCTCGCGGCCCAAATGTGGCAGCGATTGTTTGCGGATGAATTCCATGTATAAAACTATACTTTATTTTATCATGATAATCAAATTATTAGTTTTTTATGTGTGCCGCACGCAACTTTTTCTGCGCATTGCCGATAATAGCAATGAGTCATAAAAAGGACGCGACATGGGCGGGATGATTACAAAACGGTGGCGGGTGATGAGACCCATTGTGCAATCCCCTCACCCTGCCCTCTCCCCAAAAGGGAGAGGGAATGACGCACGGTTCGCGCGTCACGCCAGCAACTACGCGCTCGGGCGGGCGGTGAGTGTGGGTGTGGTTGTTGGGTGCGTGGCGGTCTCGCTGTTCGGGGTGGGGTGTAAAAAGAAATCAGCCTCGGGGCCTGAAGCCGCGCGGGCGGCACTGCTCGATGCGCGCGCGCCGCTCACTACAACCTGGGCCGATGTGCACTCCGGCGTGGCGCTGTTGCGTGCGGGAAAATATTTTCTGGCGGCGGAGGCTTTTGCGGTTGCGCACAGGCGTGCGGTGAATGCGCTGACGCAGTCGCACGAGATTCTTTTGGGAGACGACGACTATCGTCCGAATGAAAGGTTGGGAGGCTGCATGGAGGCGGAGGCGCAAGAGCTCATCGATGCGAGCGCATTGCTGCAAGGCTACACGTGGCTCGCGGCCGGGGAATTTGCGCGCGCGGATATTGTGTGGCGCGCCGCCGTGCCGAATGTGCGCGGGATGGATAACCCCATGGCGTACTTCATGGAAGTGATGGCCGCCTACGCGCACATGCAGGCCGTCGGTCAGACCGAAGATGCCACCGGGCATTTCACAGCGATGCTGAAGCACTGGGATGATCTTTCTTCCATGGACTCCGTGCATTATTTGGAGAACGCGTTGGTGCCGTATCTCGACGACGCGAACGACGAAGGACTTGCGCAGAGTGCGCTCCGGGATTTTGTGAAAACCGTGGACGCAGTGTTGCCGCAACGCGCGGCGGCGCGTCGGCAAAAATTTGAGTGAGGTGATGTGTGGGTGTGTATTGGAGAAAAAACATGACAGGTCGCAGGCCGCACGTCGCGCAAGAAACCGCGCGGATTGCGAGTCAGCCGCTCAACGCGCGTCATCCTGCAGTACGTCATCCTGAGCGTAGCGAAGGATCCCCCGCCGACAATTGCGCTTGGGACACACGCAGTACACGTTGCAACTCGCGACGATTTCTCCCGACCTTCATCGCTCTCGCCGCCTCGTTGCCCGCCGCCGATGCGTTGGCATTGATTGCGGGTGGCGCGTCACCAGTCGCGCAACCCGCGCCCAGTCTCATGCATCCGCCCGCGGCCGATCCGAAAAATGTCGAGGTGCCGTTTCATCTGTTCGGTGGCGAACCGGCATTGTGTGTTGCCGCGCAGTCGGTCCATGCGGAAGCGCCGGACGGTTGCGGAATGTATGTCGCCAGATTTGGGGTGGAGCTTGGCTTGGCTCTGCTTTTGGCCCCGGCCGCCGTATTTTTCGCGTACCGTCGCAGTTCGCACTACCCACGACGCCAACAACGCAGCGCCGAGGCAATTTTGCAAACCGTCATGCAGAATTTATTGAATGGAACTGAGGGAGATGCGGCGATTGATAATCTCCGCGCGAAATGGGTGTGGCGTCGCCTCAAGGTCGCGCTCGCCAAAGCGAGAAAGGCCGATTTCGATGCATTGTGGCGGGTGGCGTTGCGCGCGACATTGATTCGATCTTGGGTTCTGCACAATTTTAGCAGGGAAATCCAACCCTTCATAGTGACCGCGCCGTTGGCAGTGGCGATCTGCCGCGCCGAACACCAAATGGAAACCGCCACCACTTCCGGGATACGCGATCATGCGCGGGTGCGCCGGGACGAACTGCGTCTTATTGAATCGGCGCTGCTCGATACGGCATGGACCGAAAATATTTTCTACGCGGAATATGTTGATGACCTGCTGCGCAGTGTGCGGGAACATGTGTTGCGACCGATGGGTTTCAATGATTTTCCAGTCTCACCCTGGGATGCGCTGCCAGAGCGACTCCGCTTGCGGGAACGTGCGGTGGTACCGCCGGTTGCTGCGGGCGATGCCTCGTCAACCGTTGCCGACATTGTGGCAACTGCCGAGGCGCTCGGTGCGACAATCACCAGCGATGCAAACGCCGCCGCCGCAGCCGATGCCCCCACGCCATCACCAATCGACACGACCAATCCGTATTGCCGCGAGTGTCGCAATGTCGGTGAGCTCAGTGCGCGGTTTTTGCATCGCGTGAGTAATCTGCCGCGGGGACGTGGTCATCGCTTGCAACCATCGGCGGTGGTGGCGCGCGAAAGGGAACAGCTGTGCGCCAGTCCGTATGTGAACGATATTTTGCGTCGCCGGATCACGGTGGTCGTCGAAGCCATCAAGGCGGAACATGGTGAACCAAATACCTTGTTTGACGCCGTGCGATTGCAAACCACAGACAGCAAAGCCGCATTCGAACAATGGATGGAACGCGCGCAGTCAGATTTTCGCGATACACCGCTGATTGCCGTGTGGGAACGCACGGAGCGCGCTTACGATGAACTCTCTGCGGTGCAACAAGAAACGATTGGCGATGCCGGAATTTTTGCGGAGCAAACCGACGCGACAACACTCGATCATGCCGCAGTGCAAACGGCGTTCGAGATTTTTTATGGTGAGGCATCGCAGCGTCACCACGCCGGTCATGCGTTGCGACAAGCCGCGAATCAAATGATGCATTTGGGTCGGCGCGTGGAAGCGCAGCGTTTACGCGCCTTGGCGGCGTATCTCGATTTTGAATGCGGTGTCCCCAACAATCCGGAAACTGAAGTGCAAACTTTTGTGGCCACGTGTGAAGGCGGGAGCACGGGTGCCGTCGCGCGCTGGTGTGCGGAATTGCGGCGTCGCGATAGTTTGCGCGCCGTGTATCGCGCCACACCGCCACGCGTTTCCGCGGGCGACGGCGGCGATCCGCTCGCCGCCCTGGGCGGTGCGGGAGAAAACCACGACGAGCGCGCGGAAAAATTATTCGTGGGTCGCGTCGCCGCATTTTTTGAGCGCTTCGCAAAACCGTCGCTGGCGCGTGCGGGAATTATTGTGGCGCGCATTGCGGCGCAAGAAGACGTGGTCGTACCCAAAGATTTTTTTAAGGACGCGGGTGGAACCCAGGCGCTTGAACAACGCGCGATGGCGACGATTCTGCAACTCTTGCGAGAGGACGACTACAACGCACGCCTCGCGGCACCAGACGTGGCGCGCGCTGCCGCCGATGCGCTCACCGCGCGTGGCGAACAACGCACGCCGGTGCGCATGCAATTGGTGAGCGAATTGTTGCGACAACACGTGGATCGTTCCTATGAATTATCGAGCGCGGTGGAAAAATATTTGGCGGCGTACGAAGAAGGTTTCCCCGGATTCGCCGCGTGGCTGAACAGTCTGGATATTGTGAAGCGCGAGGGATATGCCGATGTCGAACATTCCCCGCTCGCTCCACTCATTGAAACCTTGCGCGCAAATCTGCCGCGCTTGTCGGTGGCGGATCGTCTGCGCGCGGCGCAAGAAACTCGCACCGCACAACTTGGCGCGCTCATGACACCGCCGTCGGCTGCGACATCAGTGCACGGCCCGCTCGTGCAATGGATCGCTCAACAATGCGTGGCGTTTGGAATGAACGTCATCGACGATGATGGGTACGCCGAATTTTGCACCGCCGTGAACGCACTGGACGCTGCGCCATCCAATGCTGAAGGATTGCTCGCGGTCGGTGAAGCGTTGTCCCGCAACGATTTGCGCGGCGCGCTGACCTTGTTGCGCGATGGGCATGGCGTGACGTCCGCTGAATTTTTGCTCGCGCAAATTGCAGACGGAGGATCGCATGAGTAGTCGTCTCGATCGATGTCGCGCAGAGGCGAATGGGTTGGTGCTCATCGACGACTTCAGTAGCGATCGTCCCACCACCTTGCGGTTGCGCGATCCGGGACTCGTCGATATTTTTTGCAGTCTGTTTGTGGAAGATACGCCAGAAGGACGATCGCTGCGACCGTGGGAAATATCTAGCACCCGCCGCCAAACGGTCGCCGGAATTTTTCTGCAGGAAAGTTCATCCACGAAGACCGACCGATTTGAGAGCGGTTTCCGTGATCTGATGTTTGTCGCTCCCGCCATCGAAAAAATGTCGCAAGCCGTTGAGGCGTTGGCGCGTCGGCCCAATCTGATTTCCGGAACGACAATCAAATATGCAGTGTCAATTTCCACTTCGTTAGAGGTGCACGCGAAACCGGAAGCAGTGCAGGCGCGCGGTTACGAATTGGCGCGCGCGATTTACCAACTCACCGCGAGCGACGCGGAAATGGTAATGGTGGAGGATCAACTGTTTCCTGCCTCGGAATATTTCTATGGTCTGTATTACAACCCCTCGCGCTTGCCCGCACCCATTGCGCGTTTGGTGGAACGACTGCGCGTGAACTATTTGCGTAGTGTGGGATTTCTGCGTCAATTTAAAACGCTGGAACTTGGCGGCTTTGGCCTTGATAAATCCATGAGCTTTGCATTCGACAAAGCCATCGCCATTTTGCGTCCGGTACACGGCGATGCAGAGCGCACGGGGTTCATTGATGCCCGGAATATGGGGGATTGGGCGCAGATCGAAATACCGCGCAGCGAAGGCGGCAGCGGATTTGTGTGTTTCACCGGCAATATGTCGGTGCGGTTGCCAGATGGCGCACTCATGAGTTTTGCGCAATTGCGAAATCTGGTGGAGCACGAGCAACCCCTGCCACTCATCGCCTCATTCGATACCGCACATCGCACCACCGTGTATCAACAACCGATCGCATTGCGAATTCATCCCGACATCACCACACCGATCCTGGAATTACCGCTGCGTGCGGCACCGATCGATTTGTCGTGGGAGTCGGTGCAACAGTACGTGGGCGACCTGGTGATGCTCTCGTGGCTACTGCCGCTGCAGCCTGCGCCAGTGCTGCAAGTCACGCCGGTGCATCGTTTGCTCGTGCTGCGTGGTGCGCAGGAAATGTGGGTGCCGGCGGGCGTGTTGGATCACGGCGATCGTTTGGTCGGCGGCGTTGGCGTCTACTATCCGATCAACGACAATGTGCATCCGGATTGGGATAATGCGGGAAATGCGGGAGCGGTGACGGTCTTCGATTTGGTCATGCCGAATATTCACAACTATTTCGTCTGCGCCGACGCCACGCATTGTGTGGTGGCTCATAATAAATAAGTGCACGTTAACGCAAAGCGCGGCGGATGTCGTCGTGATTGCCGACGAGGATAAAGGTGAGACAATCGGCTTCGAGCGCAAAGAGGATACGCAGTTTCAGACCGACCCGAATTTCCCAAAAATGACTGCGCAACTTTTTGAGCCCCAATCCTTTGGGCGGCGCGTGCGACGCGGAGAGATAATCGAGGGCGGCTTCAATGGCGTGCCGCACGCGCGTGCGATCCAGCGGTCTGAGTACGGAAAAATCTTTATCGAAGGAATGCAGATATTGAATGCGCATGGACGCATGTCCTTATGTTTTTTTGCGCAAATGCTGCTTGGCACCCTTGATGCTGCGATACTCGGTGAACGCACCAGTGGCGCGTTGCTCGCGGACGAGCGATCCGAGTTTTTTCCAGGTGGTGTCGGGGTACGATTTGGTTTCGATTTGCCGCGGCATGAGCATAATGCCACCGCTGGGCGTGGCGATAATTTCGAAGAGGTCGCCTTCGCCCACCCCCACGGTCTTGAGCAGTTTGGCAGGCAGCGTAATCTGATTGCGATCATTGAGTTTGCGATACATATAATCACTGAATATCAGAATATCAGAATTTATGCAATTTGAATTTTTGTGAGATCTCTCCTCACGGCAAATGACCCAACCAGTGATTGGCACTGATGACAGTCAATTCGCCTTCGGTGCGATGCACGCCTTTTTTGAGCAACAGTTGAATGCCGGGCACCACGAGTTGTCGCGAAAAGTAGCGCAGGCTCTCGCTGAACTGTGTTTCCGCCAATTTACATTCGACGATAAACCAGGGACGCTGTTCGCGCGTGATCAGAAAATCGACTTCACGCTGGTCGCGATCGCGCAGAAAATGGAGATCGAGATTGGCCAGACCAAGGTTGGTCCAGGTCTGTACGGCCTTCCATAAATGACTTGCGACACAATTTTCAAAGCGGCTGCCCTCGTCGGGAATTTGGGACCAATCGGTGAAATAATATTTCGGCTGTTTCTGCAGCGAACGCGCAATGCGTTTGGTGTAGGGCGCAATTTTGAATAGCACAAACAATCGCTCGAAGACCTGCATCCAGTTCTGGATCGTGGGCGCACTAACGCGAATATCCTCGGCCAGCGAGCGCTGGCTAAACAACGATCCGATGCGTTGTGGTAGCAACAACATGAGTTGTTCGACTAATCCTAAAAGTTCGATCTGGGTGAGATCGCGCAATTCCTCGCGTACCAGCAATTGGCGGCGCGTATTCGACCAGCGCCGATGTTCCGCCTCGGACTGTGCGTAGAAAGGTTCGGGAAAACCACCAAAACGCATCAGGTCGGGCAATGCAGAAACGGCCGGGGCTGGCGCCGACCAGTCGGTGGGCAGCGGCGGAATTTTCGCCGTGTGCAATTCCCCCGCCGTGAGCGGATGCAGATGATGCAGGTAGTAACGACCCGACAAACTGTCGCCAGATTTCTGGTATACATCGAGCCGGGCGCTTCCCGTGAGCAGCAGATGCAGTGTGGCGTGATGTTTATCGTACACGCCCTTCAGATGCGATTTCCATCGGGGGAATTTGTGAAATTCATCCAGACACACCACCGATTTCGCCACATATTTTTTTTGCAGAATGACTTGGCGATCGTCGTCGTCATCGTACGAAAGATACTGTCCCCTGAGACTGCGCATGAGGTGCTGGGCGAGCGTGGTCTTGCCCACCTGGCGCGGGCCGGACAGAAAGACAAATTTTTTCTGCAGGTCGGTGCGGATCGGTTCGACTAAACTGCGGTGCTCGGCAGACATAAACGCATGTTTACATTTGGCCAGCCAAATGTAAAGTCATATTGTCATTTGCCGGGCTGTCCAATCTAGTGGTGCATCCAGATTGATTCGCTTGGTTGCCTTCCGGGGTAGTGTCCGCCGGGGGCACGTGTCAAATTTTTCTTACGCGAAAAATTTGCACTCACACTCACTCGCGGTGTCGATCATCTGGCATCGATACCGCGAGCTCCGTGGGTCCCCCTCTGGACACTACCCCTCGCGGCAACACGATTTTTCAATCTGGATGCACTACTGAGGACAATCCTTCCGTTGACAAATCGCGGCGGAATGACTTGTTTGTGGTGGCGGAGTGACCATGACAACAGCAGCAATCGAAATTAATCCACAATTTGCGCGGGCGTTGGAGTTGTTGGAACACACGGCATCGCACTGTTTTATTACGGGGAAGGCCGGCACAGGGAAATCGACGTTGCTGCAGTATTTCCGCGACACGACCAAAAAACAAGTGGCGGTGCTCGCGCCCACTGGCGTGGCGGCGGTGAATATTCGCGGGCAAACCATTCATTCCTTTTTTCGCTTCAAGCCCGACATCACGCCAGAGCGCGCCGGGAAACTCGCCACCACCATTCGCAAACGCGAACCGAAATCGCTCTACACGCAACTCCACACGATTGTGCTCGATGAAATCTCCATGGTGCGCGCCGATTTGTTTGAGTGCATCGATCTGTTTTTGCGCGTGGTGCGGGGGAATAATATTCGCGCGTTTGGTGGCGTGCAGCTGGTGCTCATCGGCGATTTGTATCAGTTGCCGCCGGTGGTGCGCTCAGACGAACGTGAACTCTTTCACACGATTTATCCCGGCCCCTACTTTTTTAACGCACCAATTTACGCGCAGCTGAACGTGGAAACAATCGAGCTCGAAAAAATCTATCGGCAAAAGGATGAACACTTCATTCGATTGCTCAACGCCGTGCGCAACAATACGATTACGCCGCCAGACATCGACGCGTTCAATGTGCGTTACGAACCGGATTTCGAACCGCACGGTCACGCGGCAAATTACATTACACTCACAGCAATGAACGAGCCCGCGCAACGGCTGAATGCGCAGCGCCTCGCGCAACTCGACGGAAAAATGTTTACGTTACGGGGCGAGACCGCGGGCGATTTCAAACCGGAGGCGCTCCCGACCGACGTCGAACTCAAATTAAAAATCGGTGCGCAAGTCATGTTGCTCAACAACGATCCGCAGGGACGCTGGGTGAATGGAACGATTGGCACGATCGAAAAAATTCTTCCGCGCGAAGACATTGTCGTGTGTACGTTGCCCAACGGCGAATCGGTCGAGGTGCAACCGTTTATGTGGGAACTCTTTCATTACGAACTCGACGCGAAAAAAAATCACCTCACCACCGAAACGATCGGCACGTTCACACAACTGCCGCTCAAACTCGCGTGGGCCGTGACCATTCACAAGAGTCAGGGGAAAACGTTTGACCATGTCATCATCGATGTGGGTCGCGGCACCTTTGCGACCGGGCAAATGTATGTGGCGTTGTCGCGCGCGCGCACGTTGGAAGGGATTGTGCTGCGCCAGCGTTTGCGGGCGCAACATGTGCGCGTCGATTATCGCATCGTGAAGTTTCTGACCGGAGAACAATACGCGCGTTCGGAAACCGCGTGTCCGCTGCCGGAAAAAATGCGCGTGATCGCGACGGCGATTGCGGAACAGCAGGCGCTGGCGATTACCTATCTGAAGGCGAGCGACGTGCGCAGCGAACGCGTGATCGAACCGCGCGAAATGGGCGAGATGGAATTCCAGGGCAAACCGTTTTTTGGCTTGCGCGGTTTTTGCCGCGACCGCCACGACGAACGCGTCTTCCGCGTCGATCGGATTCTGGAGTTGAAGGTGGTGGCGGGGGATTAATTTTTCTCGCCCCACGTCTGCAAACAATCCCAGAGTTGGTGGGGCGGCAGAATGTGGTGATGATCGTGTACGGCCTCGTGCGGGGTTCTGCAGACCAATCCTGTTGTCACACGATACCCGCGCGCTTTGAGCTCGGAGCGCAACGCACTCAGGTGATTCAGGTCTCCGGCTCGCCATTGGTCGGCCCACTTGATTTCCAGCGCCAGAATTTTTTTCCCACAGGCGATCACCCAATCCACCTCGCGATGCTGGGTGGTGCGCCAATAATAGAGGCGCGGTTGCGGGACGCGATTGCGCATCCAGTGCAGTAATTCCAGACCAACCCATTGCTCGAAGAGTGGGCCATATTCGGCGGCGAGCGCTGCGGGTTGCAACACGCGTTCGGCCGCGGCGTTGCGCACACCCAGATCGAACAGCAACAAACGCGGCGTCGACAGCCAGGCGGCCGTGTCCGACAACGAGAATCCGGGAATGAGCGTGGCGGTCATTGTGTCGACCAACACCCCAACGTGATGTTTGATCGTATTCACACTCGCGCCCGCGGATTGACTGAGATTGGTGTAATGCAGAATCTGTCCGGCCCGCGCCGCCATGACCGAGAGAAAGCGCGCGAACTGTCCCACGTCTTTGGTGAGCGCGTCGCCCAGAATTTCTTGTTCGAGATACGTTTGCACGTAGCTCTGCAAGTGGCGACTGGCGCGGGTCGCCGGCAGAGACTGGATGCCGGGCAGGGTGCCAAAGGTGAGCATGTGGAGTAATTGGCGAGCGCGTTGGGTGGGGGAACGTTCCGCGTAATATCCCAATTCGTGGGCGGACAGCGGACCCAACTGCAATTGCAGGACGCGACCTGGCAGCGTGTTCACCGCGCCCCGCTTGAGTTGGCGGGCGCTGGAGCCGGTGAGGATCGCGGTGTAGCGCGGGCTGCGCTGATCGAGCAGGACTTGCAAGGCGTCGAAGATGAGCGGAATTTTTTGCACTTCATCGATCAGAAATTTTCCGCCGCGTGGTAAGCGGGCGCGGACTTCGTCGATGAGCAGCGATGGATCGCGGGCGATGCGCAATCGTTCGCGCGGATCGGCGAAATGATAGTGGAGCGCCGTGGGGTAGAGATGCTCAATGAGTGTGGTTTTGCCGACCTGCCGCGCGCCCAGCAGCAACACCGAATCTCCGCTCGCAATGGTGGATTGCAGTAACGCAGTGATAGATCTTTGATGCATAGCTGCAAATATATGCAATTTATTTGCAGCTATCAACAAATATATTTGGCAGCAACTTCTTCCGCGATCTGCCGATAGTAAGGCATGAGTGGCTTTCGGACATTGCGTCGACAAATGAGGCAACGGCAACAATCATCGCTGCGGTCGGGCGCTGCGCTTCCGCGACCGTTGGTGTCAGCGTCGACTGTTGTTCGCACACAGTCTCTACATCCCCAGCCCATCCTTACAAAAGGAGGGGTCATGTTGCCGACCGGCTCCAGTTTGCGCGGGGCGCGGTTTGCGGCGTTGGCGCTGACTGCCCTGCGCATGTTCACGGCGACGCCCGCGTTTGCCGACACACCGGACGACGAAGAAAAATCGCGCGCGGCCGAAACGGAATCGACGCGTGCTGCGGCGGCGGTTTCCCATGTGGCGGACATTCCGGATTTTGTGGCGGGGCGGCATGTCTATTATATGTCCGACGCCGCGCGCGCCGCGATGGAGAGTCGGGTGATCGGGGCGTCACTTCTGACCGACGAATTTTTTTCAGCGCGGCAGCACCCGATTTATTTGGTGATCTATCAAGAAACGCTACGCGAGTTGGACGACTGCGCCGAAAGTGTTCGCCAGCAATGGCTCCACGAACCGGGCTTCGATCTGGATCGTGCGACGATCGTGGTGGTCAATCTCAGGGGCTAGCGTCGCCCCCTCCAGCGGCAAAGCCGCATGGAGCCTCCCCCTCAGCGCGCCTGTGGCGCTAGACCCTTGGGTAGATTCCCCGTGGCTTGCCACGCAAAAATCAAAATGTCTTCCTTTAGATACCCCGCCCCTTGGGGCGGGGTTCTTCATTCGAGGCAATCGAGATATCGAAGAATCGATTTTTCTCTTTGCACGAGCGGCGGCCATTGCCTTCCGCCAAATTGAGCAGTCCACGTCGTAATCGTTGTCGTGTACGTGATCGTTTTCGGAATCGATTGCGATTACGGTTGGGATGAAAATTAAGATTATGAGGAGGGCTGCTCTGAAGACTTCGTGTGCAGCAACCGCAACGCATCGGGCAGGGCTTCGATGATGTCGCCCGCCAACATCGATTCTGGCGTTTTGCATTGCGCGGCCATGTCGCCCGCCAGCCCGTGCAAATACACGCCCGCGGTGATTGCCGACGCGAACGGAATACCTTGCGCCAGCAAGCCGCCGAGAATTCCGGCCAACACATCGCCCGAACCTGCGGTGGCCATGCCCGCGTTGCCGGTGGGATTCACCGTGACCACGCCGTCGGGCGCCGCGATGATCGTGCGATTCCCTTTCAACACCACCCACACGCGGTGCGTCGTGGCAAATCCGCGCGCGAACGAAACCCGCTGTTCCTGAATCGCCGCCACGGTGGTGTGACACAACGTCGCCATCTCGCCCGGGTGCGGTGTGATGACGATTTTTCTCTCCCTCTCCCTTTGGGGAGAGGGTTGGGTGAGGGGGACGCTCAATTTTTTCAACATCGACACATCTTGTGCGATCGCAAACAGCGCGTCGGCGTCGAGCACGAGCGGTGCCGTGAGTTGCGGGAGCAACGCCTGCACTGCCGCGATGGTTGCGGCTTCGCGTCCGATGCCGGGTCCCAACACGAGCGCACTTTTTTTGGCACAAATATTTTGCAACATCGAGAGCGACTCGCGCGAAAAAAATCCGTGCGTTCCATCGGGAATCGATTCGACCATGACTTCCGCCGCGGCCAGATCAAATTTTTCGTATGCCGCAGCGGGCAATGCCAACGTGGCAATGCCCGCCCCACTGCGCAGTGCCGCACGCGCGGCCAAATAGCCCGCGCCGATTTTTCCCAGCGATCCCGCCATGAGCAGACAATGTCCGCACTCACCTTTGTGTGCTGTATGCGCTCGAATCGGCCAATCAGACGCGAATAACGAAGGTTTGTTCAGTTGTGCCGTGATCGGTTGCGCGGCAATAATTTCTGGTGGGAGCTGAATGTCTGCGATCTCCACCCGCCCCGCGCACGTTGGGCCATCGCCAATCACCAAACCTAACTTGGGAACGGCAAAGGTCATCGTCAGCGCGGCACGAATCGCCACACCCAATATTTTTCCGGAATCGGCGCAGAGCCCTGATGGCAGATCGGCTGCGATAATGGGAATACCGGAGTCGTTGGCCGCGACAATCAATTCCGCCGCAGTGTCGGTGACGGGCTTGTGTAAGCCGGTACCAAACAGCGCATCGATGATCAGCGCGCAGCGTTGCAGACACGCAGCAACGTGCGGCGCTGTCGCGTCGATGCAATGAATATTTTCATTCGGAAGCTGTTTCCACATCTGGTGCGCCGTCGGCGAGAGCGCGTCGGGCTTCGTGGTGCAGATCAACCAGACCTCGTGACCGGCGCGCGCCAAGTGTCGCGCCGCCACCAATCCATCACCCGCGTTGTTGCCGCTGCCAATCAGACACGCGATCGGCGCTGGCGCCACAATCGCGCGGCGCGCGGCGCATGCCAACGCCACGCCTGCGTGTTCCATGAGCTGCGCGGCCGAAATTCCGCCAGCCATCGCGGCGGCATCCAACGCGCGCATTTGTGCTGCCGTGACGAGTCGCATGAATGCTGTGTGGCACAGGCGCACCGTGGCGCACAAGAATTTTTAGGGAATATCCCTCTCCCATTGGGGAGAGGGTTGGGTGAGGGGACGCTCAAAATAAAAGCCCCCCAGCGGGGTGGACGGGACTCGAATGTAAACGTTGAACTACGCCCTTCCGGTAAATGAAAACAACGCTCCTTTGGTCGCGTTGTTGATATTTTCTACCGCGGGCGATGTCTCCGCTATCGCTACGACGCCCTTCCGGTAAATGAAAACAACGCTCCTTTGGTCGCGTTGTTGATATTTTCTACCGCGGGCGATGTCTCCGCTATCGCTACGACGCCCTTGCTTTGCCGTGACAGGGCGACGTTCTAACCAACTGAACAAATAAAAAATCCAGAGCCCCTCAGCGGGGTGGACGGGACTCGAACCCGCGGCCTTCGCCGTGACAGGGCGACGTTCTAACCAACTGAACTACCCCCCCGCTGAGGGGCTGCGATTTTTAGAGAGCGCACTCTTCACCACATCTGGAGGCTGCATTTCAAGGGGAATCGACTATTTGTTAAATCTTGCCTTCTGCAATCGGCACGATTAATCGTTGCGATGTGAATAGAAAAATATTTTCCATTTTTTTCTGCGGGGCATTGCTGATTGCCTGCGCGGCCGAAGGCCGGACTCGTGCGGCGCGGGGGGCGTTGATTGGGGCTGGTGCTGGCGTTGGTACGGGGTTGCTGCTGGACGGCATCTTGGCACTTGTCGGTGTTGGTGTCAGTGTTGCCATCAGCGCCGCTTGCGACCATCCGCCCTGCCAGAGCGATTCAAATATCGGTCTGTATGTTGGTCTGCCGCTTGGTTTAGGTGCCGCTGGCGCTGGACTCGGCGCGTTCATCGGCGCCACGATTAAAGACGATGATTTCGCGATGGTGCCACTCATTCGTGCCGACAAAAATTCCGTAAGCGGTGGCGGATTATTGTTGTGTAAACAATTTTAAAAAAAACACTACTGTGGGCGATGTAGGGATCGGACCTACGACTCCCTCCGTGTAAAGGAGGTACTCTACCGCTGAGTTAGTTTATTACAGGGGCTCACGTCGCCCCCTCCACCGGCAAAGCCGGATGGAGCCTCCCCCTCAACGGCGCACGTGCGCCTGAAAAAACTGTGGGCGATGTAGGGATCGGACCTACGACTCCCTCCGTGTAAAGGAGGTACTCTACCGCTGAGTTAATCGCCCAACTGTGAGTACAGTTGTTTCGTCCTTCGTCCTAGTGAGCGTAGCGAACGATCGTCCCTCGTCCCTCGCCTTTGCTATCCGCTCACTAATGCGGCACGACCACAGTTGCGCCGGCGGTTCCTGGTTTTTTGCCGGGGAGGACGGGGTCGACTTCCTCGGGTTTTTTCTTGAACAGTTTGCTCGGGTCGTCCATGGCGAGGGCCTCGCGCAGGACTTCGTCCATGTGGACGACGGGCACGATCACGAGTTGATTCAAAATATTTTTGGGGATTTCTTTCAGATCCTTTTCATTTTCTTTTGGGATCAGAATTTTTTTGATCTGACCGCGATGGGCGGCGAGGAGTTTTTCTTTGAGACCACCAATCGGCAGCACACGCCCACGCAGTGTGATTTCGCCAGTCATGGCGACATCTTTACGCACCGGAATGCGCAACAGTGCCGAGGTAATGGCAGTCGCCATAGTAATGCCCGCCGACGGACCGTCTTTGGGAATCGCACCCTCGGGCATGTGCACGTGCAAATCGACGCGTTGGTAGAATTGTTTGTCGAGTCCGAGTTGTTCGGCGCGCGAGCGGACATACGTAACCGCCGCCTGCGCGGATTCCTGCATGACCTCGCCCATTTTCCCGGTGACCGTGAATTTCCCCTTGCCCGGTAACACCTGCACTTCGGTTTGCAGCAATTCGCCGCCGACTTCGGTCCAGGCCAGACCCGTGCAAACACCGATCTGGTCGGTTTCGTCGGCCAGGCCAAACGTAAATTTCGGTACGCCCAACAATTCCTGCACTTTCTTTGGCGTGATAACGCATTTCGTGAACGGCTTGTCGTTCTTTGCGACCGTGCGCGCGACCTTGCGGCAGATCGAGGCGATTTCTCGTTCGAGATTACGCACGCCCGCTTCACGCGTGTAACGCCGCACCAAAAATTTCAATGCGGCATCGGTGAAGGCAATGTGTTCTGCGGTCAATCCATTCTGATCGCATTCCTTTTTGACGAGATACTTTTCCGCGATCGAGGCCTTTTCGTCTTCGGTGTAACCGGCCAAGCGGATGACCTCCATGCGATCTTGCAACGGCAACGGAATGGCCTGCAGCGTATTCGCCGTCGTAATGAACATGACGTCCGACAAATCGTAATCGAGATCGAGGTAATGATCGACGAAGGTCGAGTTTTGTTCCGGGTCGAGGACTTCGAGCAATGCCGACGACGGATCGCCGCGAAAATCCATGCTCATCTTGTCGACCTCATCGAGCAGGAACACGGGATTGCTGGTGCCAGATTTTTTGAGTGATTGAATGACCTTGCCGGGCAACGCACCAATGTAGGTGCGACGATGTCCGCGAATTTCCGCTTCGTCGCGCACGCCGCCGAGCGAAATGCGCACGAACTTGCGACCCATGGCGCGCGCGATGGAACGACCCAGCGAGGTTTTGCCAACACCCGGAGGTCCAACCAGACACAGAATCGGTCCCTTGATTTTGCCAACCAATTTTTGCACGGCAAGATATTCGAGGATGCGTTCTTTCGGTTTGCGCAGGCCGTGATGATCTTCGTCGAGAATGCGTTCGGCCTCGACGATGTCGAGTTTGTCGTCGGTGCGATCGTACCACGGGAGCGACAAAATCCAGTCGATGTAGTTACGCACCACCGTGGCTTCCGCCGACATGGGCGACATCATTTTCAATTTCTTGAATTCCGATTTCACCTTTTGGGTGGCCTCGGCGGACATTTTTTTATTTTTGATTTTCAGTTCGAGATCGGTGAGCTCGCTCTTGAATTCGTCGCGCTCGCCCAACTCCTTCTGAATGGCCTGCATCTGCTCGTTTAAGTAGTATTCTTTCTGCGTCTTCTCCATCTGTTTTTTCACGCGCGAGCGAATGCGGCGCTCGACCTGCAGAATTTCGATTTCGGCCTTGATCATGCCGTAGAGTTTTTCGAGCCGTTCGCCGGGCGAGATCACTTCAAGAATTTTTTGTTTGTCCGGCAATTTGAGCGTGAGGTGCGCCACGATGGTGTCGGCTAAGCGCGAGGCGTCGTCGATGGACGCGACCGACGCGAGCATTTCGGGCGGAATGCGCTTGTTGAGCTTCACGTAATTTTCGAACGCCGACTTCACACCGCGCATGAGCGCTTCGACTTCGATGGAGACCTGTTCCGGTTCTTCAATGACACTCGCTTCCACGAGAAAAAATCCCTCGTTCGGAATGTATTGTTGCACCTGCACGCGCCGTTTGCCTTCGACCAACACCTTCACGGTGCCGTCGGGCAGGCGCAATAGCTGAATGATGGCGGCGAGCGTGCCGACCGGGTAGATGTCGTCGGGTTTCGGGTCGTTGGTCTTGGCGTTGACTTGCGCCGCGAGCAAAATATCTTTTTCTTTGGCGACCGCTTCTTCGAGCGCGGCGATCGATTTTTCGCGGCCGACGAACAGCGGCACCACCATGTGCGGAAATACCACGATGTCGCGCAGCGGTAACAACGGGACGACTAATGTTCCAGATGGTGCCATGAGGTCTCCTCTGCGGGAATTACGCCGATTCCGCTTTGTTCTCGTAGACGATTAACGGCTTGGCCTTGTTTTCAATGACCTCTTTGTTGACGACGACTTCACGCACGCCTTCTTGCGACGGAATATCGTACATGACCTCGAGCATGACGTTCTCGAGAATGGAGCGCAGACCACGCGCGCCCGTCTTGCGTTTGATGGCGTCTTTGGCCACCGCAATCAGCGCGTCGTCGGTGAAAACCAATTTCACTTTTTCCAGTTCGAAGAGACGCTGATACTGTTTGACCAACGCGTTTTTCGGTCGGGTGAGAATTTCCATGAGCGAGGCTTCGTCGAGTTCCGAGAGCGTGGCAATGACGGGGAGTCGCCCAATAAATTCCGGGATGAATCCGTAGCGCAATAAATCTTCCGGCATGACGCTGCGCAAGAGCGTGCCCAGGTCTTTGTCTTTTTTGCTCTGGATTTCGGCGCCGAAGCCCATGCGCTTTTCGCCGATGCGCCGCGCGACGACTTCGTCGAGTCCGACGAACGCCCCGCCGCAAATGAAGAGAATATTCGTGGTGTCGATCGGAATAAATTCCTGCTGCGGATGTTTGCGCCCGCCCTTGGGTGGAACACTCGCAATGGTTCCTTCAATGATTTTCAGGAGCGCTTGTTGTACGCCTTCACCGGAGACATCGCGCGTAATCGACGGGCTGTCGGCCTTGCGGGAAATTTTGTCGATCTCGTCGATGTACACAATGCCGCGTTCCGCCTTGGCCTTGTCGTAGTCGGCGGCCTGCAACAAACTGAGTACGACGTTTTCGACGTCTTCACCAACGTAGCCCGCTTCGGTGAGTGTGGTCGCGTCGGCAATCGTGAACGGGACGTTCAGAATGCGCGCGAGGGTTTGGGCGAGCAGCGTTTTTCCGGCACCCGTGGGGCCGATGAGCAGGATGTTGCTCTTTTGTAATTCGACATCGTCGCCCAGGGAGCGCGACGTGATGCGTTTGTAATGATTGTGCACCGCGACCGAGAGGACTTTCTTCGCGTGTTCCTGGCCGATGACATATTCGTCGAGGATTTGGTAAATCTCGCGCGGCTTTGGAATGCCGGCGCGCGCCGCGAGTTGATTGCTGCGCAGATTTTCTTCGGCGATGATGTCGTTGCACAACTCGATGCATTCGTCGCAGATGTAGACCGTGGGTCCCGCGATGAGTTTGCGCACCTCGCGTTGATTCTTGCCGCAAAACGAGCAACACAAATTCGTGGGATCGTCTACGAAGTGGCGCGTCATTTATTTTCTCCTCCGGCCGCGATCTTGACCGGTTCGGTGGGCGCACGTTTTTCGACGACTGCGTCGATAATGCCGTACGCCTTCGCCTCTTCGCCGCCCATGAAACAATCCCGTTCGGTGTCTTCTTGCACGCGCTTGAGCGTCTGCTTGGTGTGAAACATGAGCAGTTTATTGAGTCGATCTTTGATGCGCAAAATTTCGCGGGCGTGAATTTCGATGTCGGTGGCCTGGCCTTGAAATCCTCCGAGCGGTTGATGAATCATGATGCGCGAATGCGGCAGCGAATAGCGTTTGCCCGGTTCACCAGAGGCCAGCAACACCGCTCCCATACGCGCGGCCTGACCGACGCAAATCGTCGAGACCGGACAGCGAATGTATTGCATGGTGTCGTAAATGGCCATGCCTGCGGTGACGACACCGCCCGGCGAATTGATGTAGAGATGAATATCTTTGTCGGGATCTTCCGATTCCAAAAAGAGTAGCTGCGCGATAATGAGATTCGCGACTTCGTCGTTCACCTGGCTGCCCAACAAGACGATGCGATCTTTTAACAGCCGAGAAAAAATATCGTATGATCGCTCGCCCCGCCCCGTTTGCTCGACTACCATCGGAATTAGCATGTTCTCCCCGTTTTTAACTCACTTTGCTGCTATTTAACTCCCTTCGAATCTTTTTTCGGCTTTTCGATTTTAATTTTAGATTGTTTGATGATGAAAGCAAGGGATTTCTCGCGCAAAATCTCTTCTTTTAACGCACCAATAAGATTTTTTTGTTCATAATATAGTCGAACTTTTGGCAGTGGGTCGCCGACCTGCTCGGAAATCTCTTGCAAACGCGCGTCGACGTCGGTCTCTTCCGCCACCAAGGCCTGCGCCTGCGCGACGGCGTCCATGAGCAGTGCGGCGCGCACGTGTTGCCGCGCGCTCGCCTCGTATTCCTTCACAAACGCCTCGGGCGTGAGCCCCATCTCTTCCAACGTGCGCCCTTCTGCCTTGGCGCGTTCGGTCATTTGCTGGTGCATGGCGTGCAATTCCCAACCCACCATCGTTTCCGGCACCTCGAACGGATAGCGTTCCAGGAGTTGCGTGATGACTTGTTGCCCGAGCGCGCCCTGCTGCTCGCGTTCGTGATGTTCGCTCAAACGGGCCTTAATCGACTCTTTCAAGGCGTTTAACGAGGTGTGCTCGCCCATGTCTTTGGCGAATTCGTCGTCGAGCACCGGCAATTCTTTCCGTTTCAGTTCCGTCAGCGTCACGGAAAATTCGGCCTGACTGCCGGAAAGATTCACGTTGAAATATTCCTCCGGATATTGAAATCGAATCGTACGCGCTGCGCCCATCGTGAGTCCCAACAACGCCTGTTCAAACTCCGGCAATAAATTTCCGCCGCCGATATCGACCACGAAATCCTTTGCGGAGCTGCCTTCGAACGGTTTGCCATCGGCGGTGCCATCGAAATCGATGCGCGCCACCATTCCGTCCGCGAGTGCGGTGCCGTCGGCGACCGGCACTAATTGAGTCATCGACGCGCGCATGGCCTCGAGTTGCGCGGCGATGTCGGCGTCGGTGACGATGCGCTCTTCTTTGGTCAGGGTGAGGTCGTCGTATTTTTCGATCGTGAGCTGCGGGCGCACTTCAAAAACGGCGGCGTAGATAAACGGTTCGGTGGGCAGCAGTTTGGTCGGTTCGATCTGCGGTTGCGCGAGCGGACGCAGCGCGGTGTGTTCGAGCGCGTTCGGAAAGGTCTCACGAAACAGCGCTTCCATCGCCTGCGATTCGATGTCGTGACGATAATGTTGCTCGACCAAATGGCGCGGAACTTTGCCGGGACGAAATCCCTTGAAGCTCGCCTGCAGCGAAACCTTCTTCACCGCCTCTTCCATCGCCTGCGCGACCAACGTGACGGGCACATTCACCGTGACCTTGCGCTTCACACTGTTGATTTCCTCGACCTGCACTTGTGGTTCCATGAAGGGCTCCTTGATGTATCCCGAAGAACGAATTACGAAGAACGAAGAACGAAAAATTTGCGGCATGACTCGTTCTTCGTTCACGTTCTTCGTTCTTCGGGAAAAATTTGCTGCCGCAAATTTTTGTGCTGCGGGAGGGAGTCGAACCCTCAATCCTTTCGGAACTGGCTTCTAAGACCAGCGTGTATGCCAATTCCACCACCGCAGCGCGTTGCGTTTATTGCGGGCGAACCTGACCAAGTTGATGCAAGAGTGTGGCGTAGCATTCGGCGCCGCGGTGATAGTGATCGAGGCTGAATTTTTCGAACGGACTGTGAATGCCGTCGTCGGGCAATCCCATGCCGAACAGAATCACCGGAACCTGCATGACTTCGAAGAGCGTCGAGACGATGGGAATCGAGGCCTCGAGTCGCAGCAGCGCCGCCTTCACACCAAAAAATTCGCTGACCGTGTGCGCGCATGTTTGCAAAAATGGATCGTCGACGGGTGTGGCCCACGCGCGCCCCGTGTTCAACGTTGTGAGCGTGAAGCGCACTTCGGGCGGCAATTTTTCTTGTAAATACGTGCGCAGTCCGTTTTCAATCGCGTGTGGATCCTGATTCGGCACCAACCGAAAACTGAGTTTGGCTTTGGCGCGCGCGGGAATAATGGTTTTCGCGCCCTCGCCTGCGTAGCCGCCGGAAATGCCGCAGACATCGAAACTGGGCACGGTGCACAGATGCGCGCGCAGCGACAAATTTTTTGGTGGCGGCACCACTGCCGACGCGCCGGTGGTTTTTGCAATCGCGGCGGCATCGACCGGTGTTTCATCGAGCAGTGCCAACTCCTGCGGCGTTGGATGCACGACGGCATCGTAGAATCCGGGAATCGTGATGTGGCCGTTGTCGTCACGCAGTCCGGCAATCGCATCGCACAATACATTCACCGGATTGCGAATGAGATTGCCGTACATACCGGAATGCAGATCGGTGCGCGTGCCTTCGATGGTGAGATCAAAGTAGGACAAGCCACGCGCGCCGAAATAAATCGTGGGACGGGTGGGCGATTGCCACGGCGAATCGGCGATGAGCACGGCGTCGCAGTGCAAACGTTTGGCCTCGCGCAGCAACGCTTCGGAACCGGCCGCGCCGGATTCTTCGTCGCCCTCGATGAAACATTTGATGTTGACCGGCAACGACTGTTGCGTGCCGAACCAGGCCTCGAGTGCGTTGCAGACCATCATGACCTGACCTTTGTCGTCGGCGGTGCCGCGGCCATGCAAAAAACCGTCGCGCTCCGTGGGTTCAAAGGCGGGCGTTTTCCATTGATCGATCGGGTCGGGCGGCTGGACGTCGTAGTGGCCGTAAAAAAGAATCGTGGGCTTGCCGGGCGCGTGACACCAATCGGCGTAGATCACGTCGTGCGCGCTGGTCGGCAACTTCGTAATATTTTCCAGACCGATTTTTTTGAAATGATCGGCGATGAATTGTGCGGCCTGCGTGGTGTGCGGATCGAATTGGCGGTCGGCGGAGACGCTGGGGATGCGCAGCCATTCACAAGCGCGCTCGACATGCGCGACGCGGTGATCGCGCAGATACGACAAGACGTTTTCATTCATTCGTTGGCTCCGTGACATTTTTTAAATTTTTTTCCGGACCCGCACGGACACGCATCGTTGCGTCCGGTTTTCGGACCGCTGTGCATGATCGGCCGCGGCGACGGTGTGGGAATGCTCCGACGCAATGACGACGCGTGATCACCCGAGGCCATGCGCATTTCGTCGACATGTCCCGTGTCGTGCGCCGACGTGTGCGCAAACGCACTCGCCGACTGGGGCGCGATTTCCACCGCGCGTGGCGCGGGTTGTTGCCGACTCAGATCGACGGCGGCGGCAGATTCGGCGCGGATTTCCACGCGCATGACTTTTTCGACCGTATCTTGCGCCACCATGTGCATCGCGATTTGAAAGAGGGTGAAGCCTTCACGTTTGTATTCGACGAGCGGATCTTTTTGCGCATAGCCGCGCAGATTAATCCCCTCTTTCATGTGATCCATTTGCAACAGATGTTCTTTCCACAAACTATCGAGCGTGGTGAGCAACAAATATTTTTCCACCTGACGAAATACGTGTTCCCCATATTGCGCGATCTTGGCGCGATAGGCGGATTCGACGGCGTCGTACAACGCACGGCCAATGGTTTCGCGGGAGGACTCGGCGCCGACGTCGAGCGCCGCGCGCCACTGCATATTAAATTGCTGCAGAATTTTTTCGCCGAGCGATTTGGTGTCGAAGCCGTCGCGCTCGATGCGTTCGGGGACGAGATCGTCGACGATCTGTCCGACCAACGTGTCCGCCATATCGAGCACGAGGTCTGACAAATCGGATTGCCCTAAAATTTCGCGGCGCCGTTTGTAGACCTGCTGGCGCTGCTGATTCATGACGTCGTCGTACTCGAGTAAATTTTTGCGAATCGAAAAATTGCGCTCTTCGACTTTTTTCTGGGCGTTCTCGATCGCGCGATTGAGCCATTTGTGTTGAATGACCTCGTCGTCTTTCATGCCGAGCCGTTCCATCATGCCTTTAATGCGATCGCCGCCAAAGATGCGCAGCAAGTCGTCATCGAGGGATAAATAAAAACAGGAGAGTCCGGGATCGCCTTGTCGGCCGGACCGACCGCGCAATTGATTATCGATGCGGCGACTTTCGTGGCGCTCGGTGCCCAAAATATAGAGACCGCCTGCGGCGACCACGGCCTCGCGCTCTTGCGCACAGAGCGCAACATAGCGCGCGAGTTCCGCCTGATAGGCTTCATCGGTGGCGTCGTGACCCACGCGCGCGCGCGCGAGTCGTTCGGGATCGCCGCCCAATTTAATGTCGGTGCCGCGCCCGGCCATGTTGGTGGAAATCGTGACCGCGTCTTTGCGCCCCGCCTGTGCGACAATTTCCGCCTCTTTCTCGTGATGCTTCGCGTTCAAGACATTGTGCGTGACGCCGGACCGTTTCAGCAGCGCGCTTAAGCGCTCGGAATTATCGATGGAGATGGTGCCGACCAACACGGGTTGATGGCGCGCATGACAGGTTTTTATTTCCTCGACGACCGCGTTGAATTTCGCGGCCTCGTTTTTGTAAATCATGTCGTCGCGATCGACGCGGATCATGGGACGATTGGTGGGAATGACCAACACTTCCAGATTATAAATTTTGGCAAACTCGCCCGCCTCGGTGTCGGCGGTGCCCGTCATGCCAGCGAGTTTTTTGTACATGCGGAAATAATTCTGAAACGTGATGGTGGCAAGGGTTTGATTTTCGTTCTCGATGCGCACGCCCTCTTTCGCCTCGACCGCCTGATGGAGCCCGTCGCTCCAGCGCCGGCCGGGCATGAGGCGCCCGGTAAATTCATCGACGATGATGACTTGATCGTCTTTCACGACATAATCGACATCGAGATGAAACAGCGCATGCGCGCGCAGTCCCTGATTCACGTGGTGCAATACGGAAATGTTCAGCGCGTCGTAGAGATTGTCGACGTTCAGGCGTTGCTCGCACAGTTTGACACCATCGTCGGTGAGCAAGACGGTGCGCGCCTTTTCGTCGAGGGTAAAATGCGTCTCTTTGGTGAGCAACGGCATGATCTGATTGACTTGGTAATACAGTTGCGTCGATTCTTCGGCGAGGCCAGAAATAATGAGCGGCGTGCGGGCTTCGTCGACAAGAATGCTGTCGACTTCGTCGACGATCGCAAAATGCAACCCGCGTTGCACGTACGACTCGAGCGAAAATTTCATGTTGTCGCGCAGATAATCGAAACCGAATTCGTTGTTGGTGCCGTAGGTGCAATCGGCGCGATACGCCGCGGCGTGTTCCTGGTCGGTCATGCCGTGTGTGATGACGCCGACCGACATACCCAGAAAATTGTAGACCGGTCCCATCCAGGCGGCGTCGCGGCGCGCGAGGTAGTCGTTGACGGTCACGATGTGCACGCCCTGCCCGACCAGCGCGTTCAAATAGACCGGCAACGTCCCGACGAGCGTTTTGCCTTCGCCGGTTTTCATCTCGGCGATCTTGCCTTCGTGCAACGCAATGCCACCAACCATTTGCGAATCGAAATGGCGCAGACCCAACGTGCGGCGCGACACTTCCCGCACGACGGCGAAGGCCTCGGGCAACAACTGATCGAGTGGTTCACCATTGCTGAGGCGTTGCTTGAACTCGCCCGATTTCGCGGCGAGGGCGGCGTTGTCGAGTGCTTGCAACGCCGGTTCCAACTGGCGAATTTTTTCGACCAGCGGCGTAATGCGCTTGAGCTCTCGTTCGTTTTTGGTGCCGAAGAGCTTACGGATAAAGGGCTGGAGCATAAAATCACAGGAGACAATTATTTTTCATCGAGATAGCGGCGTGGGTCGACCGGGACGCCGTCGACCATGACTTCATAATGCAAGTGCGCGCCCGTGGTGCGACCCGTCATGCCGATCGCCGAGACTTGCATGCCGCGGGTGACGTGCTGGCCTTCTAACACGAGCAGCGATGAATTGTGCGCGTACAAGGTGCTGATGCCGTAACCGTGATCGATAACGAGCGCCTTGCCGAAGCCACTTTTGTACCCGGAAAATCGTACCACACCATCGGCGCTCGCCATGACAGGCGTGCCCACGGGGGCCGCAATGTCGATGCCTTCATGAAAATGCGTGGCCCCCACGGTGGGCGCGCGACGTGGACCAAAGGGCGAGGTGATCCAGCCATGCACTGGCCAGAGTGTGGGTTGCGACGCCCAGAAGGCGTTGCGGCTCTTGCGGACGTCGTAGACCTTGCCGAGTCGTTCTTCGACTTGATGGGCGCGATCGCGCAGGTTGCCGATTTGGCCTTCGATGCCACGCATGGCGAACGCCGGACCAATTTCGGCACCGCCGACCGCGCGGGTGGCCAACGCCTTCAGATCGATGGGGCGGGTGACGGCTTCGCTGATCGGACCAATCGATTTGGTGAGGGTTCCCTTATTCTGAATGTTGTCTTTGTTTTCCAGCCGGGTGGCGAGGCGGTCGGTGCGTTCGACCACTTGCTCCAACTCGGCAATCTTCGCCTTGAGCTCTTCGCGTTCCTGATCGAATTTTGCGTTTTGCACGCGAATGATTTCGGTGGATTCGTAACCGTGCCGGTAGTGGAGCATCCCGAGACCAGAGACTCCGAAAATAATAAAGATGGCGGCCAACGCGCCGCCACACAGTTGCAACCACCATCGTTTGATTTCCCAACGCCGAATCTGGCGTTGCTGTCCGGAAATGACGATGATCGAAAGTTTATTGATTTTTTTTGCTGTTCTCATCAGGGCACCTCATTGCGAAAGTTTTGGCCGAACCGGCCTCACAAGGAGCGTGGAACCTAGCAGTCAGAGCGCGGTGTGTCAACCTTTTAGGCTCGACGCAACTAGCTGAATTGCCAATGGAATCAAACAAAATCACCGTGTGCGCCGTATAATCTTATTGGTTTCGTATCATATAATAGTGCGGCCCACGCAACATTTTCCTCGATCTGCCGATACCTCTAGTGATACGCGCTGAACATGAACAAAGGATTCATTATGGCAACGCCCACAAAAATCTTTCGAGGCGCTTCACGACCGTGCGGCAGTCTGCGTACTTTAGGGCGCCATCTGGATCCCGCGTTTCTGGTGCGCCCGGCGGCGGTGGCGACGCAGCGACCGATTCGTTTCATCGACCCCTCGACCCCTCGACCCTTCGACCCATCGACCCAAGGCCTGCATGTGCGTGCGGGACGTTTTGCCGATCTGTCGGAACGGCTGGTGGTCGGGCTCTTCGTGTGTGCGGCGGCGATTGGTTGTGGCGCCAGTGATCCCAACGATCCGGTCTTTAAGGGGGCGCAGGATGCGAGCGCTGGTCCAGCGGATGGTGACGTGACGGCGACGGATGACCCGGGCATGTTGGTGGTGGATGCAACGGACGCCATCATCGACTCGGCAACCGATGATGTTGCCGAGACCTGGGTCGATACCGCGAGTGCACCAGAGGTAGCCGTAGAAGATGCCGATACCGCGCTGGTATCCGAGATCGTTGAAGAAGACGCCAAGGTCGCCCCGGAGATCGAAGACGAGGTGACGCAACCGCCACCGCCGGATGTTGAAGTGGAGGCCGGTGTTGACGTCGCACCAGACGCAGACAACGATGATGTACCAGAGCTGCCAGAGCCGATCGATGTGCTCGACGCGCCGGAAACGGTTGTTGCAAGCGATATCCCCACTCCCGCCGATGCAGGTGCGCCGGACAGTGGCGCTGATCAAGACATTCCGGTCGAACCGGATGTTCCCGTCGTCGTGAATCCAAACTTCGACAATGTCGCCTACGGCGTCCTGACGTTGGTCGGCTGCGATGATGACGTGACGACGTGCACTCCTGCCGGGGCGTGGACGACCGAAAAGTTGCAAAAAAAACTCACCACATCACCGGTCGAGGCTCCGCAGGTCAATATTCATTTCGGCTTCGTCCATTCCGCAGGCGACACCACGAACTACACCGATGAATTGACGCTGGTGCCAGCATCCGCGATTGCGTTGTGTTACCAACCATTCCAGGTGAATGACTCGTCCGCCGATGCCGACTATTTCCAAAGTTTCTGCGGACCAGGTACGACGCTGCACGACGCGGCCACCGATCCGTTGGCGATCGCAGCGACCGATGCGCTGCTGTACAACGCCACGCAGTCCGATCCGAGTCAGCGCTTGGCGTGGGATATTAGTCAGGGTGGCACCCCGATCCCCGATATCATTGGAACACCCGTGATTGCTGCGACGCTCTACAATACGCCGAACGCCACGACGCTGAGTACCGCAGCGATCGGATTGTGGGTGTTGAACTACGATTGCGGCGTATTGCAATTCAGTCAATTCGCCTGCAGCGCGAATCCGTAAGATTGAGCGTCCCCCTCACCCAGCCCTCTCCCCAAAGGGAGAGGGGTACGAAGGGCGCATCGCCTCGAGAATTTTTCCGAGCGTAAGATTCCAGGTGGTTTCGTTGCACGCCGACGCAAACGCGCTGGCGCGAGTGAGAAATTCGCGGCACACTTCCAGGTTCCATTGTTTTTTCACGCACCACTCTACTAAATGAAAATCGATATTCCGACTGGTCGCGAAATCGGAAAAATCGTTAATAAGCGACGCTGACAAACAGGCCACGGCCTTGCGGCGATTGCCTTGCGCGCCCCACGCCAAGCCTTCAAGCGTGCGCGCGTGATGCAACATGACCGCATGATGCGGCACGAGTTTTTCCACCGCACGACAGCGCTTCAGGGCCTGATCGTATTCCTTGAACACCTCGATGAACAGTCGCGCGGTGATAAGCTTGATCGCCGGGTCGTCGGGCAGCAACCGTTCGGCGCGCTGATAGTGGCGCAGCGCGGCCTTGTAATCGCCGCGCATTTTTTCCAGTACCCCGAGTGCCGAGTGATAGAGCGCGGTCGCAACCGAGTCGTCGGTCTTGGCCATGGCGCTGACCAGCAAATGGTTCGCGTCGTCGTACTGATGATCGCGCATTAAACGAAACGCGTTGTGACACACATCTTGCACGGGCAGATCGGTCTGGGGCAACATCATGCGGCGCCTCGCCTTGCGGTTTGAATCACGTCGGAGAGTACGGAATGAATGACACCGTTGCTCGCCAAAATTTCGGTGCCAAATAAATCGCACGGGCCGCCACTCATGTTGGTCACGCGCCCGCCCGCCTCTTCCACTAACAACGTCCCCGCCGCAATATCCCACGGTTGCAAATGGTATTCCCAAAATCCATCGAAGCGCCCCATGGCGACATACGCCAGATCGACGCCCGCGACCCCATCGCGCCGGACCGCGCGCGCGTGCAACAACATGGCGTTGAAGCATGGTACGTTCATCGCCAAATCGCCGCGTTCCCGATCGTAGGCGAACCCGGTGGCGAGCAGTGATTGTAATAAGGTGTCGCTCGTCGAAACGCGCAGGCGCGTCCCGTTGCACGTCGCGCCGCCGCCGCGGGTGGCGACAAATAATTCGTCGTGATTCGGTTCGAAGATGACACCGCATTCCGGACGACCGCGATGCAGCAAGGCGATGCAAACGCAAAACAATGGATACCCGTGCAAATAATTTACGGTGCCGTCGAGCGGATCGATGATCCATTGATATTCATCGTTGCCTTTGAGCGCACCGCCCTCTTCGCCCAGAATGGCGTGCTCCGGAAAATGCGCGCGCAGCCCTTGCACAATCATCGCTTCGCACGCCTGATCGACGTCGGTCACCGGATTGGTGGGACCTTTCATTTCCAGGCGTACAATTTTTCCACAGTGCGCCATTTGGTACGCACCCGCTTGTCGTGCCAAATCAATCGCCAGTTGCAATGGTTCCATGAAGGAGAGCTTAGCATGATTTGTGCGACATGCCACTCACGACTTGTTTTTTTGTGGGTTCCGATGGATAAGGCGATATGGGGGAACGTCCGCTGATTTTTGCGCATCGGGGAATGTCGCGCGCTGCACCAGAAAATACGCTGCCGGCCTTTGCGCGCGCGATCGAACTCGGTGTCGATGGTGTGGAATTCGATGTGCGACTCACCGCCGACAAGGTTGCGGTCGTGGTGCACAACGATGAACTGATTGCGCACACCACCACCTATGATTTTGTGTCGCGCACGCCGTGGCGGGCGTTGCAGACCGTCGATGTCGGCGCCACGTTTGCACCGCAATTTATGGGTACGCGCATCCCCACGTTGCACGAAGTTCTTGAATGTCTCGCGCCGAGCAATCTGCGCATGAATATTGAAATTAAGGCCCAGCCCTATTGGCACTTTGGATTGGAAAATCTGGTGATTCAGGCCGTGCAGGATTTTCGATTAGAAGACCGCGTGGTCATTTCGTCGTTTAGTCCGCTCGTGATGCTGCGGCTGCGTTTTTTGGCGTCCCATATTTCGCGCGCCCTCCTCGTCAGTTCGCGGGCTTTTTTCTTTTTGAACATCAAACTTTTTGGTAGGTTGGCGCGCGTTGATAGTCTGCATCCGTTGGTCGACATCATGGATCACGATCTCGTCGATCTTGCGCACGAGCATCATTGGCGAATTGTGCCTTGGACCGTGAACACGCGCGAGGAGATGGAACGACTACTCAGTCTGGGTGTGAATGGAATCATCACCGACGAACCGCAACTCGCCTTGTCGGTCGTTGCCGGATACAACTATGGCCATTGAAGAACCCGACGAAACCCGACTCATCGATGTGGGCGAACTCCACACGCCGATGGTCGACGACGCAACGGAGCAGGAAGAATTAAGCGACGCCACGTTGGTGGTGCCGTCGCCGTCCGCGCCCATGGAATCGATGCGCTCCCCCGAGGCGTCGATCTCGACCGGGCGATTGGCCACGATGGCAGAACGTTTTACGGCAGGTCTCATCGACGGCGTGTTGTTGTGGTGTCTCTATTGGGCGGGCGTGCAGGGCTATCAATACCTGGTGAATCGTACGTGGGCCGGGCCAGCACCGATCAATCTCGAATGGAGTGGCCTCATTTTTCACGCGGCGTATCTCGTCGCAATTTTTATTTTTTATTTTGTCTTCGAAGGTGTCTTCACCGCCACGCCCGGCAAGTGGTGTTGCGGTCTCGCCGTGCGGCGGCAAGATGGTGGCGTCCCCTCGCTCATGAACATTACCGTGCGCACGGTATTTCGATTGTTCGATGTGTTGCTTGGATTTTTTTTCGTCGAGTTCACGCGCCGTCATCAGCGGCTGGGCGACATTGCTGCGGGCACGGTCGTGGTGAAACGACAACGCGCCGAGCCGGGCTCGCGCACGGTGGGTTGGGATCAAATCGCGGGAACCACCGGTCGTTTGATCGCGGGACTGATCGACACCGCGCTACTGTGCGCCGTCGGTGCGGCGCTCCTTTTTATGCTCTCGGACGAGTACGCCTTCGTCAGTCAGTGGTTGTTACTGGCGGCGATTCCCGTCGTCGCGATTATTTGGAGTGCGTTGCAACATCGCACGCACACGACGCCGGGCGCGTGGTTGCTCGGGTATCGCCTCGTGCAAGAAAATGGTGCACCCATCGGATTTTCGCACGCGCTGGTGCGCACGCTCATGGTGCCACTGGATTTGCTGGCCGGATGGTTTGCGCTGCTGGTCTCGCCGCGGCGGCAACGCATCGGCGATTTAATTGCGGGCACGCTCGTGGTGCGCATGCCACGGCAATTGCGTGGTGCGATCGGTCTGTTGCTCATGTTGGGATTGATCGCTGGCGCTAGTTGGTTGGCGCATTTGAATCCGCGCAATTTTCGGCACCCGGATTTTCAGTGGAGTTTTCTGCCGCGCACCGATCTCGCGCCCGATTTTCCGCGTGTGAATACGCCCGACGAACCGTTTCAGATTGCCGGGTTTCGTTTCGCTGAAGGCCAACCCGACAACACGCGCGATCCTGCCGCGTATGTGGCGGGCGAAACGGCGTACTTTGTGTTCGAGGTCCATGGCTTTCGCACCGAACAGCACATGGTCTGGATTCAGGAAGATTTGGCGATTCGGTACCCGGACAATACGTTTGGGCTCAAACAGGAAAATATCATCGATTATCATCAAATCAAACGGCTGCCCGGTCCGCTCGTCTTGAAAAATAATATCAGTCTGCCGCGCGGCATTCCGTCCGGGCAATACACGGTGTATGTCACCGTGCGCGACAAACTCGCGGGCGGTGCGCCGCTGGTGCATTCGGAAATTTTTTACATCAAGACGATCACGCCCCCCGCCGCCGAACCAACACCCGCCGCGGCTCCGTCGCCTGCAGCCAGTGAACCGAGTTCGTCCGCCGCACCGTCCGCGTCCGAACCCAGCCCCGCGGCAAATCCCACAGCGCCCGCCGAGCCAACGCCACCGCCCAGGCCAGCCCCGACCGTGCCGCAATCGCTCCCGGCACAGCAGTAATTCCGTTGCGTACACACAATAAACTGCTTTGGCCGGATAAGTTTGAGAAACGTCCCCAACGTTATGCGAAGACGCAACCTGAGGGTGCGAACGAGCCGATATCTATTATAGCGGCCTCCGTAGGGGGTGACGTTTTTCTAGGCAGGCCCGGAGCTGGCTGTTACAATGGATATACGCATGTTTCGACCGATTAACCCCAACGAGATTGCCCTGACGCCGCCCCGCGTGAGTGTGCGGCGCGGGACCACGGCGGGCGGATTTCGCAGTACGATGGCCGTGCGCGAAACCGGTGCCCCGGCCGCGGTGGCGCATTCATCGCGGGGTGGTGCGCATTCGCAGCAGGGTTCCGGGCAGCAACGCGGCGGCGGCGGGATTTCGCTCCTGCACGCGCAGCGACTGGCGTATTGGGCGCCGTGCATTGCGCAGAGTGCGCACAAATATGGCGTGCCGGTGTCGCTCGTGTGCGGCATTATGTTGCAGGAATCCGGCGGCAACCCGAAGGCCAAATCGTATTGCGGCGCCACCGGTCTCATGCAACTCATGCCCGCCACCGCGCGCCGAATGGGCGTCACGAATATTTGGGACCCAGCGCAGAACATCGAGGGCGGCACGAAATATTTGCGCTACCTCATGGATAATTTTCACGGCAACCCGCAAAAAGTCATTGCCGGTTACAACGCGGGCGAAGGCAATGTGCAGAAATATGGCGGCGTGCCGCCCTTTGCCGAGACCCAACATTATGTGCCGAGCGTCATGTCGTTTGCCCAATCGGTGAACAGCATTCTCAGCGGCGGTCCGCAGGCCGGTGTGATCATGCGCCAAGCCGTGCGCGACACCATGCCCCGCCACGCGATCGCGAATTTTTTTCCCACCGCCGCAACGCAACGGCCCACGCCCACTGCAACTCCGCAAGCGATTGCTGGTCGGCTAGCGCGGATCTAGCGCTCCGCTCGCTTGCGCGCCACAAACTCTCCCACCACATGATAATGCATCACACCGTTGCCATGATGATGCGGTGGTGTCTTCGTAATCGGCGTTTTTTTGATCGCAATCGTGATCCTAATCGAGATCGGTTATGAGTCGATGCCGATTCCAATCAAGATGACGAACTCGATTTGGATTACGAGAAAATCGCTGACGGTGCGCCGCGCTGGCTGTGTCTCTCGTCGAATCCCGCGCACACACTGGTATGGCACATCGCGCCGGTCATGTTGTTTGGTATCGTTGGCTGGCTTGCTGGACGGCGGTGGTTTCGATCGTGAAGCGCCCAATTTTCTTCAGGCGACTCAAAAAGGTCCAGATGCAAGGCGTGAAAAAATTTATGACCGCAGCAATTTTTTCACAACGCCGCAGATGGGCCTTTTTCAGTCGTCTGCCCCTACTCAATCCAGTCGCCGAATCGGTTCCATCGCACCCCATGACACTCCAAATCCGGCTCCACGCCTTCCTGCACGGGCGTGCAATTGCGCGACAGCCAGATGAACAGCGCCTTGCCTTTCAGGTGATCGAGCGGCACGCCGCCCCAGACGCGGCTGTCCTGGCTGTTGTCGCGATTGTCACCCATGACGAAGACCTGACCATCGGGGACGGTAAAGGTTTGTTCGGGATCGACGCGATTTTTGTCGTAGCGCACTAAATGCGATTTGTCGCCGATGCGTTCGCGATAATAATCGTACGCGGCGAGATCGGGAAGTGACGTGTCGGTCACCGGATCGTGTTCAAGCATTTCGTCGTTCACAAACAGATCGTGGCCAATCGCGCGAATTTTATCGCCCGCCACACCGACCACGCGTTTAATGTAATCGCGCGATTCGTCGATTGGATAAATAAACACGATCACGTCACCGCGCGCGGGTTTTTGAAAATGGACCGGCCACATTTTTGTGAGTGGCAGGCGCAATCCGTAATAAAATTTCGAGACAAAAATATGATCGCCGATGAGCAGCGTGGGTACCATTGACGACGACGGAATTTTAAACGGTTCGATAATGAAACTGCGGATCACGAGCGCACAGACGAGTGCGATGAGAATGGATTTTGCGTATTCCATGACCGTGACGAGAAAGTTTCCGCCCGGTGTATTCGATTGCGATGATGACGACGATGGCGTGGCGGATTCGGATTGCGACATACATCTCCTTACCTGACTTTCAAGACCGTCAGGAATGCCTCTTGTGGAATTTCGACATTGCCGACCTGCTTCATGCGTTTCTTCCCCTCTTTCTGTTTCTCGAGGAGTTTGCGTTTGCGGGTGATATCGCCGCCGTAACATTTCGCAATCACATTCTTG
>OBEQ011745940.1_pt1 | contig 75884 bp, 85 predicted proteins | sample 1670901 | NCBI WGS metagenome assembly OBEQ01 (sample SAMEA104232315, study PRJEB22302) | groundwater metagenome | biome: forest; feature: aquifer; material: groundwater | place: USA | collected 2011-08-07 | depth 5.4 m | reverse complement strand
TAGTGTAGTGAGTCTAACGCTTCTTTACATTTGGCAATCTTTGACATAATTCGCTCAACCGATGCGCTCCAAATGAAAACGTGCGGGTTCTGGTTGTGATTCTCGAGATATTGCGTGATGGCGCTGATCAACTCTGGAACATTTTTGAACGAGCCGCGACGAATCCGTTTGTCGGTGATTTCGCGGAACCAGCGTTCGACCATGTTGAGCCACGAACTGGATGTTGGAATAAAATGTAAATGGAATCTGGGATGGCGTTTGAGCCATGCCTTCACGCGAGCATGTTTGTGAGTTCCGTAATTGTCGACAATAAGATGCAGGTCCAAATCCGTTGGAGTCCTGACATTGATCAATTGCAAGAACCGGATGAATTCTTGATGCCGGTGTCGCGGCATGCAGTCGCCGATGACTTTGCCATTGAGCATGCTTAAAGCCGCGAATAAAGTTGTCGTCCCATGGCGTGTATAATCGTGTGTCTGCCGGGCTGCAATGCCGGGGCGTAACGGTGTTGAGAGTCTTATGCGTTCCAATGCCTGGATTTGACTCTTCTCGTCGACACATAAGATCAGAGCTTTGTCGGGAGGGTTTAGATAAAGACCGACCACATCGTGGAGTTTCTCGGAAAAATGTTTGTCTTTGCTGAGAGAGAAGGTTGCTAAGGAATGTTACCGCGTTCTTAAACCGGGAAAATATTGTGCAATTTTAATTGGTGATACGCGCAGGCGCAGGCACTATGTACCACTGGCTTTTTCTGTCATGCAACGTTTCTTAAAGGTTGGATTTATTCTTAAAGAAGATGTTATTAAGTTGCAGCATAATTGCTCCACTACCCGTTATTGGGGCGCGCAGGAGAGGGACTTCCTCTTGATTATGCACGAGCACTTGTTTGTTTTTAGAAAATTGACAGGGAAAGAAAGCAAAAATACTTTTAAAGATAGCGCATGAAGTTGAAAAGTCAATTGGAGAGAAATTATGAGAAATAGTTTAGTTGTTTTTGAGGATTTTAAAATCCGGCGTGTCTATGACGAGAAAATGGAAACATGGTATTTTTCTGTTGTTGATATTATACAGGTATTAATACAGCAGTCCGATTATCAAGCGGCGAGGAATTATTGGAAAGTTTTGAAAAATCGCTTAAAGAAAGAGGGAAGTGAGTCGGTTACAAAATGTAACCGACTGAAAATGGAAGCGGCTGATGGCAAGAAATACCTGACCGATGTTGCAAATTCAGAAACGTTGTTAAGGCTTATTCAATCTATTCCAAGCCCCAAAGCGGAGCCGATCAAAATGTGGCTGGCCAAGGTCGGTTATGAGCGCATGCAGGAAATGGCGGATCCGGAAAGGTCGCTTAACCGAGCCAGAGAAAATTGGCAAAAGCATGGGCGAAGCAAGAAATGGATACAGCAGAGAATGATGGGGCAGGAAACTCGTAATAAGTTGACAGATTATTGGAGCGAACATGATATCAAAAAGGAAGAAGAGTTTGCGGTACTGACCAATATTATCCATCAGGAATGGTCTGATCTGACAGTAAGAGATCACAAACAATCTAAAGGGTTAAAGACACAAAACCTGCGGGATCATATGACTGAAGCGGAACTTATTTTTACGGCTCTGGCAGAATTATCTACCCGGCAAATAGCCGAAAGCATGCGAGCTACAGGAATGGTAGAAAATACAATTGCTGGTAAAACAGGTGGTGGCATTGCCAGGAAAGCAAGATTGGAATTGGAAGAAAAAACCGGTAAAAAAGTGGTTTCGAAAGACAATTATTTGCCCTCCAAAAGCTATAAAGAGATAAAAGAGCAATTGGGGAAAGAAAATATGGGGAGATGATGAGCGGGAAACTTCTAATTGCACAGAAGGATGCCAGCCGCCTGGCTGAACTGTTAAAAAATTATTTCGGCTTTGATCGTTTTCTGTCTTTGCAGGAAGAGATTGTTGGACATGTTTTGACCGGCCAGGATGCTTTGGTGCTGATGCCCACCGGCGGAGGGAAGTCGCTGTGCTATCAGCTGCCGGCTTTGGTATTTGACGGATTGACGCTTGTCGTCTCACCGCTGATTGCTTTAATGAAAGATCAGGTTGACGGGCTCAAGGCCAATGGAGTTGCCGCAGAACTGATAAACAGCAGCCTCACGGGAGAGGAGATCAGCCGGATCAAGGCGGCCTTGACGTGCGGCGAAGTGAAGCTTCTCTATATTGCACCGGAGAGGTTGGCGACCGATGGTTTCCGGTCATTTTTGCGTGGGCTTAAGATTAAATGTATTGCGGTTGATGAAGCGCACTGTATTTCCCAGTGGGGGCATGATTTCCGCCCGGATTATTTAAACTTAAAGAATTTGCGGGACGATTTTCCCGAGGCCGGTATGGTGGCACTCACGGCGACCGCGACGCTACGTGTCCGACGAGATATTATTGAACACTTGCGTTTGAAAAAATCACGCACATTTCTCTCCAGTTTTAACCGCCCCAATCTTCATTACGATATTGTCCCTAAAGATAATGCGTTTAAGGAGCTTTTGGAAATTCTGCGTTCACCGCGGCACAAAGACCGGGCATCTATTATTTATTGTTTCTCCCGCAAGGATACGGAAGGTTTGGCAGAAGATCTTCGTGCCAGAGGATTGAAGGCTGAGGCCTATCATGCCGGCCTTGAAGCTCAAGAACGCCACGCCATTCAGGACCGGTTTATTAAAGATGAAACGCCGATCATCACCGCGACAATCGCGTTTGGTATGGGCATTGATAAGTCCGATATCCGTTTGGTCGCGCATTATGCTCTGCCATCATCGATTGAAGGGTATTATCAAGAAACCGGGCGCGCCGGACGCGATGGGCTTGAGGCGAGGTGTGTTTTGTTTTATTCCTACGCGGACAGGTTTAAACAGGAATATTTTATCAATCAAATTGAGGACGAGTCCGAGCGCCAGCGCGTTACCGATAAGTTAAACCGGATGGTTGCTTTTTGTGAAGGGTTTGGATGCCGCAGGAAATATTTGCTGGAATATTTTGGAGAAAATTATGAGAAGACAAACTGCGGGCACTGCGATCGCTGTGTGCGTCCCAAAGAAGAGTTTGACGCGGATGAGATTGGCCGGACAATTTTAGAATGTGTGCGCGCGACCGGAAGTCGATTCGGAGGCCAGTATATTGTTGATATTCTGCGGGGCTCTCGAAGTGAGCGAATTTTGAAACTTAGGCACGATCAATTGAGCTGTTACGGACAGGCCCGCCTACCGGACGGGCAGGGTAAAATCTTTGGTGAATCGCAGATGAGAGAGATCATCGGCCTCATTATTGAAAAAGGCCTTTTGGTTAAAACAGCCGGTGAATATCCCGTGATTGAACTTACCTCCGATGGCCAGGAATTTTTGAAGGGCCAGGAACGTTTGATACTGCCGCAGTTGCGCGCGGTTTCTAAAGATCTAACGAAGAAATCATTGGATCGAATGGACGAAAATGGCGGCTTTGATGAGCGCCTGTTTGAGGAATTACGACGCTTACGCAAACAGCTGGCGGATGAGCGCGGTGTGCCTCCTTTTGTGATTTTTGCGGATACGGCGTTAAGGCAAATGGCCCGTGATCTCCCGATAGATTCACAGAGTTTCCTTAGGGTAGCGGGAGTTGGCAATCAAAAACTTAAAGCATTTGGCCCGGTGTTTATTCAAAAAATTGCGGATTATTGCTCCGAGCATAGCCTTGTGCCAGGCGGAGGTGGTTCTGCCGTCGGGCTAAACCGTCCGTCTTCACCGAGAACAGCAAAAACGATGACCCATGAGGAAACTAAGAAATTGCTTGCACAGAAATTTTCACTTGAGACAATCGCAGAGAGCCGCGGGTTTGTGGCCGGCACTATTTTATCTCATTTGGAAAAACTGACCGATGAAGATCCCGGAATCGATATAGAGCATTTACGGCCGCCTGAGCCGCGCTATGATCTTATCAAAGCCGCTTTTGAACACTGCGGCGGCCTGGCATTATCGCCTGTCAAGGCTATGCTGGGGGATGACTTTTCTTATGATGAATTACGTTTGGTCAGGATTTTTCTGAAGAAATGACCCTTGTCCTTGCGGCAGCGGTAAGAAATATAAGAAATGCTGTCTTGGAAAGTTGATGATACCTGATGAGCTAGTGCATCGTAAAATTAATTCTTATAAGTTCGTTGGGCACAGTACCCACTCGATTTCAAGAAACAAGACTACTGAAAATTTATTTTACGGGGTACTAATCCATTGCCGAGCGATTTCTGGAGACGAATTCTTATAATGGATCGTTACAAAAATACCGGCATTGGATAATAAAACCCCGGTGCAGACTGCCAAAACAGAAAAGGGGCGTTTAAAATTAGAGGTGCTTATTAATCGTATGGAGATGATGGGCGACAGTATGCCGAATAAGCCGGAGTTTGATATGAATTTATTAAGAAAGAAATTAGGCCTATCCTGTTATAATAGACCCGCTCATGAATTTTAAGATGAAGCTGTCGGGGTCAGTCCCAAATTTTGTTAGAAGATATCCCATGGAAGAAAAACCATGCCCGTCCCCAAAAGAAAAAAACACGACTTTGATAATGATCCGGCCTATCAGAAACTGCCGGCGGATTTGTTGTAAAAATATTTTTCCAAACAAATTCTATAATTTTGCTTGACATTCGTTTTTCAAAATATTATTCTATGTTTCATTGACATAAATTTAAAGTGAACAGTTAAAGGGATTTACGTTTTAAAAAAGCACTTAAAGTCACCCATGCCCCTTCCATTCCACCAACAGACAGACAGACAGACAGACAGACAGACAGACATGTAAGCTCCACTCACGTTTTCGGAATTTTTAGCTCAGGTATCCAAATGATATCTGGGCTTTTTTGTTTGTTGAAGAGTGAAAAGATTTCGATGATAGAGATAGGCGTCTCCAACGTAAAATCACCTTAGAAGAGTTAGCAAAAAAACAGGGCTTACTACGGTAAGCCTTTTATTATAAGAAGCTGGTTAAGATGGTGAAGAAGGCTCTACATTGGAAATATAAGAAAAGGGGGATTGGCTAATGAATAAAAATGGAAAAGCAGGTGTTCTTCTTATGCTCCTTATGACAGTATTCGTTCTTCCTCTGTTTGCTGCTGATCAGACAGCACCGGCTGTCTCAACCACAGTAAAACAGGCGGGTATCGAAGGGATATTGCAGCCTACGACAAATTCTCTCACTCAAGTAAGCGCCTATTTGCCAAAACTGGGAGTATTGTTATTGATTCTGGTTATTGGTGCTTTGGCGGCAGTGGGAATCGCAGCCTTAGTCGCGTGGATCTCGAAACTTATAAAATTCGAAACCGTCTGCAAAAAAATAAAAATCCCGGGGATCCTTAAAAAGGGCGGTATCGGGCTGTCTCCTGGTGAATTAATTACCGAAATCGTGTTTTTTGTGATAATCATCGTTACCTTAATCACCGCCCTGGAATACCATGGGGTGGGAACAGCAGGATTGACCGGTCAAATTCTTACCTATATCCCGCAGGTGATCGCGGCAATGTTCATATTAATTTTAGGGATTCTTTTAAGCCTCCTCATCTCAGGGATAATCAAATTAGTTGGCGGAAATGTAAAAATCGCTCAGTCAGATACGCTGGGTAATGTTGCGAAGTACGCGATTATTGTTGTTTCCGCATTGATTGCCTTGAAAGAATTAGGATTGGGAGTGATTTTAACGGATAAGTCCAAGGATATCATTTTGGCGGGTTTAGTGTTGGGTCTTGCCCTTAGTTTTGGTTTGGCAGGTAAAGAAAAGGCAGGAAAGTTTCTCTCAGGTTTGTTCAAGGAATAAATTTTTAAGATCCTTCCCCCGCAAAGGCGGGGTCAGGATCAATTCGCCCCGACGTAACGTCGGGGCTCATTGAAAGGGGGGGAAAAACATGGCAGTAGAAAAAGCGATTGGTTCTTCCAGCTTGGTCGAGGTTATTGACCGTATCCTGGACAAGGGCGTGGTCATTGACGCCTGGGTAAGAGTCTCTTTAGTAGGTATCGAGATTCTCGCGATTGAAGCTAGAGTAGTAGTGGCTTCAGTTGAGACTTACCTGAAGTACGCTGAAGCGATTGGTTTGACCGCAACAGCAGCCTAAAGGATAAGATCAAGAGGGGTTCTTGCCGAGCCATCCTTAATCCGCCTTGAAGAGCGAGAGAAAAGCATGGCACGCCAAGATGTTCCTTCCTACCAATTATGAGGATTGAATTTCTTTAATAAAGAGAGAAAAAAATGCCGGAAACTTTAGATTTAAATAAAGTTGCAGAAGATATTATCGCCTCTTATGAGGCAAAGATTGAAAACATCAACTCTTTTTTTGAGACTACACATTTGATTTTTGGCGAATTTCAAGAGCCCCTTCTGGAGACAAAACAAGAAAGAGGGGAAATTAATTCTCAACTAGAAGATTTACTTGCTAAGAATGAACACCTCAGGAGAGCAGATTTTAACCAAATGATGCAAGGGGTTCTTTTTATCCAAGTTAACAAGGAAAAGGAAATAAGAAATTTATTAAATAGTTATCTTACTGAACAGAAACAAATGGTAAATCTTTTAAGAGATAATTTAACCAGAATTAAAGCGGCCCTGGCTAATGGTCAAGGAGTTGAAATCAAGGAATCTAAAGAATTGATCAGTCAAATTCTTGCTCAGCAAGATAAAAGGAAACTGGAAGTTAGCCTTAAGTTAAAAGAGTTTCAAAAAGAGCAAAAAGAGATGATTCAGCGGCTGCAGGAACTCTTAGCCAAAGGAAAAGAATTGAGGATCAAGGATCTTCAATTAATGCTTAGAGAATTTGATGTTCACCGTAAAGGGCGATTAGTGCGTCAAGAAGAAAGAAAAATAGAGGGCCAGAGAAGAAGAGGAGAAGTTCGCGATATGTTGGTTGATTTTAAAAAGAAACGCAAAGATTCAGTCAAGAGTTGGAGAACTAATCCGCCCAAGGCAAATCCGCCCGTTAGAAATAGCGTGCATGCCGATGAAAAGACGAAAATTTATAACGGGATTAATATAGATGTAAAAAGAGATAGTCAGGTAGAGGAAAAAGTAGAATCGCTTAATAAATAACAAGCCAGAGAGGCAGTGGTTTGGCAACCGAATAGCCAAAGCCACAAGCCAGAAAGGCAGTGGTTTGCCTTCCGATAGGCAAAGCCACAAAAAGGAGGGAGTAAAAATGGGAATAGCAGAGAGCATGAAAGGTATTACCGAAAACATCATCGGTTCCTATGATGTGCGGGTAAAGGAGTTGAAAGATCTGGTTATTGATACCCGTAAAACTATCAAAGGTTTTACCGCTGATAGGAAAGAGATGGGTGAGGAGCAAGCCAAGAATTTGGCTGATTTTGTTAATGCTTTGACAAAGAACGTAGGGACGATGCTCAAAGGGTTTCAGGCAAGCCACAAAGAGATGAGCGAGGAGCAAGCTAAGAACTTAGCGGCTTTTGTTAAGTCCATAGCAAAGGATGTAGCCGCGCAGTTAAAAGATTTCCATGCAGATCGGGAAAAGATGTCAGAGGAGCTGAAAGAGTCTCTTGCAAAAGCAGTAAAGGAAATCGAGAGCTATACTAAAAAGAGGCTAAAGGAATTTGACGATGCCCATGCTGATATGTCTGACGCCTTAAAAAAGAGCTTGGCGAAATATGTCGGTGATATAGCCAGCGATGTCAAGAAACTTTTGGGTGAGTATGGCTCAGATATGGCAAAGGCAAAAGCGGCGTGGCAGGGAATGGCCGGCTCTTTAGCTAAATCTAGAAAAGACGGAGTGATGCCCAGGATTGAAGCCGGAGAGAAGGTAACTACGGTTGAGGAGGCTGTTGAGAAGAAAGGTAAAAAGAAGGGTGGAAAGAAAAGAAGAAGCAAGAAGAACAGATAAACCTACCCCCCCTGATAACGTGAATCCAAAGGGTTAAGGAGGTGTGATACGGGAGGAGGGTTGAGTTTATGAGTGAAATAAAATGCGCGTTTTGTAAGGGTAAAGGCAAAGACCCTTTCAACCTGCTGTCTAAGCTGGCTGTGTGTCAGGTATGCGGCGGCACGGGAAAGGTTAGGGTTGATGAGCCGATGATTAAATGTGCCTTTTGTAAAGGCTCCGGCGCTCATCCTCATGAAAGGCTTACCTGTTCAGCCTGTAACGGAAAAGGCAGCGTTACAGGCCGAGGGGCTAAAGATGAATGCCCTAATTGTGGCGGCGCCGGTTATAAAATAGACGGAAACCTTCCCTGTAGCGTCTGCGGAGGTAGGGGAGTTATCCATAAAGGGGGATGATGTATGGACAATGTATCGGGTGGTATGAAGTCTCTTTGTGAAGATATTACTACGTCCCATGGAGATAGAAAGAGAAGCATAAAAGATTTAAGGGAACAAGCAGAGGCCATCAGAGACAATGCCAGGAAGTTCGTAGGCCACTGTAGAAAAGTTCATCAGGAGATGGCCGCAGGATTAACGAAAGGGCTTAAAGAAGACAGAAAAGAATTGATTAATAATGTCTCTTCTTTAAGGGAAGATTTTAGAAAGAAGGAAAAAGAGATTCGCGCCGATTTGGCCGAGGCAAGCAAGATCTGGAATAAGATGAATAAAACTTTAGAATCCAAAAAAGGGGTGAAATAAAATGATCGATGAGATGACTACAGTATTGGAACCCAGTCCTTTGTCAGACTTCGTGGAGACAAAGTATATCAAGGATATTACCAATAGGGCCCTTGCCTATATAAAGGCGGGTTTTCCGGTCCATTTTAGAGGGATATCCGGTTCCGGCAAGACCACGTTGGCTATGCACATGGCCAGTAAGATCAAAAGGCCGGTAGTAATGATTCACGGAGATGAAGAGTTTACTACTTCTGATTTGGTAGGCGGTGAGTATGGCTATCGAGTTAGAAAGGTCGTAGACCGGTTTATCTCCAGGGTTTTAAAGACCGAAGAGGATATGATAAAGCGCTGGGTGGATAACCGCCTCACCGTTGCCTGTAAGTACGGATTCACCTTAATCTATGATGAATTCACCCGCTCTCGGCCTGAAGCGAATAACATCCTTCTTTCAATTCTGCAGGAGAAAATGATGGATCTGCCTGTGGGAAGAGGCGGAGAGGAACCGTATTTAAGAGTTGACCCGGAGTTTAACGCTATCTTTACCTCTAACCCCGAAGAATATGCCGGTGTCCACAGGAGCCAGGATGCTTTAAGGGACAGGATGATTACCATGGATTTGGACTACTTTGACTATGAGACAGAGGTGGCCATCACCCAGGCAAAGTCCAAGCTTTCGAAACAACATGCTGAGATAATCGTCAATATCGTAAGGGGTTTAAGAGAGTCAGGAAAGTGTGAGTTTGCTCCCACTGTGCGCGGCTGTATCATGATCTCCAAGACCCTTAAAGTCCAGGGCATTACCCCTATAAGAAACGCCAATGGGGCTTTTACGCAGATGTGCCAGGACATATTGGCTTCTGAGACAAGCAGGGTCGGCTCAAAGACTAATCAGGATAGGGTGAAAGAAATTGTTAAAGAACTTGTCAAGAAAGAAGTCGGCACCGGAGAGGCTATTAGTGTTAACAAGGAGACGGAGAAAGAGGCCGTTATTGTTTAGGGAGGTGGAAAGTGCCACTTTTACGAGTTTTCTCGAAGATCGATGATAAAAATAAAATTACAATACCTCGCGGTATTCGTAAAGAACTTAATATTAAGCCGGGCGATAGGTTAGAATTAACGCTTGGCGGAATAAATAAGGCAAGAAAATTGCTTGTCTCAAAACAAAAAGGGAGATAGGCCAATGAAAGGGATACAGCAAGTAACAGGCATTAAAGAGGTAAAAAGCATGCATTCCGTAGGCGCCAGGTCAATTCCTAAAGCGCAAAGGTCTGCCTATCTGGACTTGTATATGCATAGAAGAGAGAAAGATAGGCTTGAGAAAGAAATCTTTGTATTGGACAAAAGAAGAAATACCGCCCAAAGACTTTTAGACTCTATCAATAAGCGGATTGAAAGATTGCAAACCGAAGCACACGAAGAACAGAAAATTAAGACTTATAGGAGTGTCCCCTCCCCGCGGGGAGCCTTCGGCACAAAACCCCTAAAAACGTTTTCCTTGCAATATTAGGGGGTGGGAAAGGTAGTTTAAAGCATGTATTGGAAGACATTTGACTGGAAGAGCCAAAGGGTATGGCGAAAAGGCGAGGTCCTTAACAAGACGAGCTATAAATGCGGATTTTGTAAAGGGACGGGGCTTATACCCTCTAAAAAAAGCACACGATGTCCTGCCTGCTTAGGCGACGGAACTGTAAAGGTTTCGTCACCAGCGGTTATTTGCGCTTATTGTAGTGGAGAGGGGCGTTCGCTCTTGAACAGAGAGCTTACCTGCATTGTCTGTAAAGGAAAAGGCGTAGTAAGCGTGAGCAGTAAAGATATCGACCCTTGCCCGGCCTGTAAAGGCAGGGGTAGAGAAAAAGGAGTGGATCTGCCATGCCTGATGTGTAAAGGGAAAGGGATTGTTCCAAAGAAATAATTTTATCGCACTTATATTGATAATTGATAGATGAGTTTACATAATTACATTAGAGGGAGGAATAAAGATGGCAAAAGAAAAGAAAAAAAAGGAAGAAGAAATAGGTTTTGATTTTGGCATTGGCGGCTTATTTAAAGGCATTGAGAAGTTGGTTGATCTTGCGGCAAAGCTGAAAGAATCAGGTGGTGAAATTAAACAAGAAGGCGAGATAGACTTAAGCCATCTCAAAGAAGGTATGAAGGGAGTTTTTGGCTTTTCTATTAAGACAGCTGTAGGCGGAAAACCCATCGTAGAGCCATTTGGGAATATCAAAAAGACTCCCAAAGGGCCCAAGGTTGAAGAGGAAAGAGAACCGATTACTGATGTCTTTGATGAGAAGGATGAAATAAGAGTTTATGCTGAGATGCCCGGCGTAAACCAAGAAGATATAAAATTAGATTTGAAAGAAGACATCCTGGATATTTCAGTCCAGAGTGGTGATAGAAAATATCATAAAGAAGTTTTGCTTCCGGTAAAGGCACTAGCAGAAAATTTAAGCTCATCCTATAAAAATGGCATTTTAGAAATTAAAATTAAGAAATGAATCGCGGATGTAAACGACTGGTTTTTAGATGTGGAAATGGACTTTTTGATGGTGTAGGAAAGTATAAAACACTTTCCTAACCACTGAAAATCGCATCGAAGTTATCGTGAAGCGATTTTCTTGTAAAACTCAATAAATGCGGGTAAATGGGTTAAAAAATTAAGGCCAAGCAGGCCTTCGACCGGACTTTCGGAAGGAAGATTATGACAAACTACATCGATATTTCTTACGGTTATTCCCAGACACGTAAGCGTAGAAATACTAACAATGGGTACGTATTCTATGCCGCTTGCTGTAAAGATTTTTATCATTTTTTCTTGCGATGTGGAGATTTTATGTCCTGTAACAATGATTTTCTCTAGCGGTATCATAGTAAGGCTGGCACCAGTGTCGAGAGCCAATTTGATTGTAGTTTTGTGTCGAGGACCGATGATTTGGGCATATACAGGAATTATGCCTTTAGGGAAGATGAGGGGAGTTTTATGTTGTGGCATAGAAAAAGGCAGCGGCATAGCCTTTAGGAAAACCGTCTTCTGAGTAAACAGTCAGGGTATGGTTTTTATATTTCATTTCCTTGCGATAGATTTCATCACGATGAGGACTGTGAGCAAGGAGTCGTCCGGTTAGAGGAGTGGTAGTTGATTCATCCATTTTATTTATTGCAATTAAAAGCCATTCTCTGTGGAACTTTTCACGAATTGTTTCGATTTTTTGAGTTTTCATATTCATCATCTCCTAAAAAATAGTATCACAAGAATGACAAAAAAGCAATTTTCTAGAGAACGCATTACTATCAAGAATTGTTCTGGAGATAAATGGCATTAACCGGACTAAAAGAAGATGCTTTAAAGTTAATTTTATTTGGCGGAAAGGGCGGAGTGGGAAAGACGACCTGTGCCTCAAGCGCAGGTCTTTATTTAGCTAAAGAGGGTTTTAAGACGTTAGTTATTTCTACCGACCCGGCGCATTCTGTTTCAGATAGTTTAGGCCAGAAAATCGGTGATGAAATAAAAGAGGTAAAAGGCGTAAAGAATTTATCTGCCTTAGAAGTAAATGCCCAAAAAGCTCTTTCTCAATTCAAGGTAAAATATGAAGCTCAGATAAAGAAGATCTTTGACACTTCTACTTATTTAGACCAGGAAGACATAGATTCTTTTTTTGCTTTACCTATTCCCGGCATAGATGAAGTCATGGGATTTAAAACTATAATTGATCTTATCGAGGAAGCAAAATTTGATAAATACATTGTCGATACCGCGCCCACCGGCCATGCCCTTCGGCTTCTAACCGTACCTGAATTGTTGGATGAGTGGATCAAGGTCTTGGCCAAAATGCGCTGGAAATACCGGTACATGGTCGAGACCTTTTCCGGCAAATATAATCCTGACGAAGGTGATGACTTTCTGGTGGAGATGAAAAAGACCGTCAAGAGAATAGAGGGTTTGCTGAAAGACCAAAATAAATGTGAGTTTGTCGCGGTCACTATCCCGGAAGATATGGCGATTTTAGAGACGGAAAGATTAGTCAATGATTTAAATGGATATGGAATCAAGGTTAAACAACTGCTGGTCAATAATGTCCTGGGATCAAAGGATTGTCAATTTTGCCGGGAACGACAAAAAGAGCAGCAAAGATATATAAGCCAAATAAGACAAAAATTTCCCGATTTAAAGATGACGGTCATACCCTTACAGCCCCGTGAGGTTAAAGGAATAGAGTCCCTGGATAAATTTACCCTTCGACTATGCTCAGGGTAATCCTGAGCGAATGAAACGAGTCGAAGGATTAAAGGTTTATTATGCCAATGAAGGTTAAAACGGATAATCAGACACTCATCCTAAAAGTAAAAGAGTCCTCACCTAAGGATGTGGGCAGGGCAATTGCCAGAATCGATCCGGAAGATATGAAGGAACTCGGATTGGATGTAGGCGATATCATAGAAATTGATGGTAAGAGAAGGACACCGGCGAAGATAATGCCCTGTTATGCCGAAGATAGGGGTAAAAAGATTATACAGATGGACGGGATATCGAGAGAAAATGCTCAAATTGGGTTGGATGAGAAAGTAAAAATAAATAAAGTCGATTCCAGGCCCGCCAATAAGATCACTCTCTCGCCACTGACGACGTCCAGCCTGCTTCGAGGAGATGGTGACGCTAAATATTTAGGTTCTCTGATAGAGGGGCTTCCGGTAATATCAGGCGATAAGATTAGGGCGACTTTTTTTGGGTCAAGGTCAAGTGATTTTAAGGTGGTAGATACTATTCCTGACGGCGTGGTATTGATAAATGCTGCTACTTTAATAAGGATGGATACGAAGAATCAAGGGGAGGCAAAAGCAACCACGGTTTCCTATGAGGATATCGGCGGGCTTGGTTCCCAAATTCAAAGAATCAGGGAGATGATAGAACTTCCTTTAAGATATCCTCAGGTGTTTGAAAGGCTGGGGATAGGCGCGCCAAAGGGGGTTTTCCTATATGGCCCTCCGGGCACAGGCAAAACCTTAATTGCTCGAGCGGTGGCTAATGAGACAGATGCGTACTTTACGCATATATCAGGCCCTGAAATCATGGGAAAATTTTACGGTGAGAGCGAAGCTCGTTTAAGAAGTGTCTTCGAAGACGCTCAAGCCCATGCCCCCGCGATAATTTTTATAGATGAAATAGACTCCATCGCCCCTAAGAGAGAAGAGATGGGCGGCGAGAAGCAGGTCGAGAGGCGCGTAGTGGCCCAGCTTTTATCTCTACTCGATGGATTAGAGTCCAGAGGCCAGGTCATAGTCATAGGTGCAACAAATATACCCAACACTATAGACCCTGCCCTGAGAAGGCCGGGTAGATTCGATAGGGAAATTTCTATCCCAATACCCGATAAAAACGGAAGGCTGGAGATACTCGGGATACATACGAGGGGTATGCCTTTAGCGGAAGATGTCAGTTTAGAAAAATTGGCTGAGATTACCCATGGTTTTGTGGGAGCCGACTTAGAGGCCTTGGCACGAGAAGCCGCGATGAGCGCTTTAAGGAAGATTTTACCTAAGATAGACTTTGAAATGGCGGAAATTCCTTATGAGACGTTGATGAAATTAGAAGTGACGATGGATAATTTCAGGGAGGCCATGAAAGAAGTTGAACCTTCGGCCATACGCGAAGTCTTTGTTGAGGTTCCGGATGTAAAATGGGACGATGTAGGCGGATTAGAGAATATTAAGGAAGAGCTGAAAGAAGCAGTTGAATGGCCGCTTAAATATTCCGATCTTTTCAAAAAAGCCAATACCAATCCGCCTAAAGGGATACTTCTTTATGGAGTTCCCGGCACGGGAAAAACGCTCCTGGCAAAGGCAATCGCTACCGAAAGCGGGGTTAACTTCATTTCAGTAAAAGGTCCTTCTTTGATATCCAAGTATGTGGGAGAAAGCGAAAAGGCGATCCGCGAGGTCTTTAAGATAGCGAAACAGGCCTCTCCCACAATTTTTTTCTTTGATGAGATAGATAGCGTTGTGCCCAGGCGCGGTTCGAGTTCTACGGATGCCCATGTAACAGAACGCGTGATAAGCCAATTCCTGACGGAAATGGATGGGATTGAGGAATTAAAGGGGGTTGTCGTTCTGGCAGCTACCAACAGGCTCGATTTGGTTGATCCCGCCATATTGCGTAGCGGCAGGTTCGATATTTTATTCGAGCTTCCGAAACCCGACGAGAAGACCAGAGAGGAGATATTTAAGATACATACCAAGAATAAACCGCTTACTAAGGAAGTGGATTTAAAAGAATTAGCCGGGAAAACCGAAGGTAAAGTAGGAGCGGATATCGAATTTATATGCAGGAAGGCCTCTATGCTGGCGATAAGAGAATATATAGAAGCTCAAAGCTTAAAGAGTAAAGCCCAGAGTCCTGAACTTAAGATTACGAAGCGGCACTTTGAAGAGGCGGTGGGGTTAATGAACCCCGTTAGAAGTAAGGCGCCAGAGGCGACAGCCGCACCTTTGGTGCGGACTTCTAACGGGGTGAATACCAAAGCCACAAAAGGAAAGGAGCTTTAAATATGTTGAAACTCATTAAAGGTTTAATTGATGGCATTAATAAGTTTTTTGGCGGCATCTTCAAGAAAAAGGCGAAACCGCCGGAACAGAAATAATTGATGGGTTGTTAGGGACAGAACATTGTTCTGTCCCTACCGATAAATATTATAGAAAGGCAAGGAATGTATATTTACGGAATTTTAAATTCGAATGCAAGCCTGCAGCTTTCTATCCCGAAGGATCTCCTTTTAAAAGAAAACGAATCTAACGGGGTATATACGATTGCCTATCAGGGCATCTCAGCCTTGGTAAGGGACTCTGAGATAGTTGATTATACCCATATGCGTAAGGATGTTTTGGCAAGGCTGTTAATTGGCCACCAAACGGTTATTGAAAGAATCATGACCGCCCAAGATACAATTATTCCTATGAGATTGGGGACTTACGCTTTAGATGAAACCGAAGTCAGGGATATCCTAAGTAAAGGATACAACCTCATAAGAGAAATTTTTGAAAGAATAAGCGGAAAAATCGAAATTGACATTACTGCTACCTGGGGTGATTTAGCCTCTATCATTAAAGAAGCAGGAGAAGAAAAAGAGATCAAAGAGTTTAAGGAGAAACTTTTGAGTAATCCCAAAGGGATTACTGCGGATGATCAGATGAAGATAGGTTTTATGCTCAAGAATGAATTGGACAAAAAAAGAGATAATTATGCCGGTCAGATACAAGAAGCCCTAAAGACAGTGAGCCTGGATTTTAAGGCTCATGAACTTATGGATGATAAGATGGTGGTTAATATCGCCTTTTTGGTAGATAAAGATAAACGAGAAGATTTTGATAAAAGAGTAGAAGAGTTAAATACTCAATTTAATGAGAAATTGAATTTTAGATGTATAGGGCCGCTTCCGCCTTATAGTTTTTATACCCTTGAGATAAAGAAACTGAAATTTGAAGAGATAGATTGGGCGAAGAAAAGGCTCGGGATTTTAGACGATATTACAAACAAGGACGAGCTCAAAAAAGCCTACCGCAGACAGGCGCTCTCTGTTCATCCGGACAGGAATCCGGAAAATCCTTGTGCGGAAAAGGAATTCGACGAAGTAAATAGGGCCTATAAGATAATCGCTGACTACTGCGTTGCCCTCGAGCAGGCAAATCCCGCCAGAGACGAAGAGTCTCTAAACGGGACAAATCAACAAGACAAGAGCCCTTTTGACAGAGAAATATTTTCACCGCCTCAGCGGGATCCCGCCACCAAGAAAGATAAGGAAGCGGGAAAAAAGAACGCGATTGTTATGGTGAGGGTGAGGGAATGATGGATAAAGAAGGAAAGTATATCTATTGTATTATCGCTACTTCCCAGGAAAGGAATTTTGGGCCTATAGGGATTGGCGGAAGGCTCGACGATGTCTTAACCATCGGCTATGAGGATCTAAGCATGGTTGTGAGCAGCCATCCTATGGCTTTGGCTATCGGAAGCCAAACCATTGTCCCCCGACCTATAACTAATCTTGCCGTTAACTCAGATAATATGCTTGCCCATCAAAGGGTGATCGAGGAAGTGATGAAGGAATTTGACAGCGTGCTTCCGGTCAGGTTCGGGACTATCGCCTCAAACGCCGATGAGATAAGGAATCTTCTGGGCAGAAGATACAGAGAATTGAAGAACGCGTTACGGGATGCGGACCATAAAGTAGAGCTGGGCGTTAAAGGTGTATGGAAGAATATGGATCGAATCTTCAAAGAAATCACTCAAGAAAATAAAGAAATCAGGAAGGCAAAAGAGGAGATTCAGAATGATGCTGGAAGAAAAAATATTCACCCCGTTAGAAACAGGACGCCAGAGGCGTCCGACGATTGCCTTCGGCAATCTGCTTCTAACGGGGTTCAGGCCAAAATGGAAGTAGGCAAGATGGTGGAGAAGGCCCTGGAAAAGAAGAAAGAGAAGGAGGCGGAAAGGATCGTAGACGCATTGAGAAGAACAGCCTTTGATTATAAACTCAATAGGACCGTAGGCGATGAGATGTTTGTGAACGCCGCCTTTTTGGTGGATAAAGGCAGGGAAAAAGAGTTTGATAATATAATGGATGATTTAGGCGAAGAACATAAAGACAGGGTGAAATTTATGTATACGGGGCCTTTGCCCGTATTTAACTTTGTCAATATCGTCATCTATCCTGAGGAATGGGAGAAATAAATGAGCCCCCACCGCTTTGATTCGCTTTGCTCATCAAAGCGAATCAGTGGGGGCGAATTTATCCCGAGGAGCGAAGCGACGAGGGATATAAAGAGATGCTGACCGGAACAGAAGCGGATATTATTAATTGTGTAGCCAGATTAAGGCTGGTAACTAAAGACCAGATAAGAAGGCAGGTTGGCTTTTCGCTGGAATATATAGGTTTTCTATGCCGGGATTTAATCAGAAGATGCTATCTTGGTTTTTCTGAAGGTCGTTATTTCCTGGCAAAAGATGGGATAAAGACACTATTGGCGGGAGAGACGCCAAAAATCGACAGAAAGTTGCTTAAAGAGGTTGCCGAGGAAGTAGCCAGGGAGATCAGTGGCGAGCTAAAAAGAACCGTAAAGGGTATTAAAATCCCCGTCCCGATGAATATCGGGATAAAAAAAGAGGCGGGATTTGAGGCGCCGCCAGGGGAACGCATAAAAATAAACACCGATTTTGATTTTCCTATAGAAGATGAAAGTCTGGTTTTAGAAAGTAATATCGATAAAATTGGAATAAAGATAGAAAAGGAGAAATCCGATGATATGGATAAGACGGTGAGATTATTTAAGGAAATGCATAAGAAAGGGAGGAAGAGATGATCAAGACTAAAGACGATAAACGCGAGATTGAAGGCCTCAAAGGACAGATACAAAAAGGTAAAGGTGTAGATATCGGCACGATGTTTGTGAAATGCGCGTATAAGGAAGGCGATGAGATCGTCTTTAAGTCGCAGAGGAACGCCTTCTTCGAGGTGGAACACACTGATTTCACTAAGAAAATACTCGACAACTCAAAAGTGAAATACATTATCAAAGAAGACAATCTTTACGTGGTAGGCGATGAGGCCTTACAATTCGCTAATATGTTTAATAAAGATACGAGGCGGCCTCTCTCCAAGGGTGTGATAAGCCCGACAGAAAAAGAAGCCCTCCCTATTATAGAGCTTTTGATAAAAAGCGTCGTAGGCGAACCTGCTCATAAGCCAGGAGGCAATGGTTTGCCTTCCAATAGGCAAAGCCATAAAGGCGAGATAGTCTATTTTTCTGTTCCCGGTGAACCCCTGGACGCGGAATTTAACGTTCTCTACCATATAAAAATGGTGGAAGGATTCTTAAAGACATTAGGATATACTCCTAAGCCTATCAATGAAGGCCATGCCATTATATTATCTGAGTTAGCCGAGGAAGATTTTACGGGAATTGGCCTTTCCTTTGGCGGCGGAATGGTCAATGTATGTTTAAGTTTTATGTCTGTGCCGATTTTTAAGTTTTCTGTCGCTAAGTCAGGGGATTGGATCGACCAGCAGGTGGCTATGGCAGTGGATGAGACAGCGAGCAGGGTTTCGGCAATAAAAGAATCATCTCTGGATTTAAGTAAGGAAGGAGACTTAAGCAAGATCGAAAGCGCTTTATCAATTTATTACAACCACTTGATCGAATATGTGATTGAAAATATAAAACAAGAGTTTGCCAAGGCAAGAAGATTACCGAGGATTGCCAATCCCATAAGCATCATCTTGTCAGGCGGCACTTCGCTTCCCAAAGGTTTCTCAGGCAGGTTTAAACAAATTTTAGACCGGCTAAAACTACCCATCCCGGTCGGCTCAGTAAGGATGGCGTCTCAGCCATTAAGAAGCGTAGCAAAAGGAGCATTAATAGCCGCAAGCGCTGATGAGTCCCGTTACAAACTGTTGGTCAAGTAACGGGCGCGGATGGGGTTTGTAACGGGATGAGAGTAAAAAATAAGTGAGCCCCCACCGCTTTGATTCGCTTTGCTCATCAAAACGAATCAGTGGGGGCGAACTTATCCCCCCTGCTTTCTTGCGAAAGCAAGAAGGGGGGGGATTAATTCGCACTTATAATTTACATCACTTCGTTCTATAAATTATGTGCTCATTAAAAGAAGGCAAGTATATATATTGCATTATCGCCTCAAATGAAGCTCAGTCCTTTGGCCTGTTGGGGATTGGCGGAAGAGGCGATGAATTGCGTACCATTCTTTATGATGATATCGCAGCCGTGGTCAGCGATTCGCCGGTAATAAGCTATTCGGTCTCAAGAGAGAATATGCTTGCCCATGAAAAGGCGATTGAGGAGATAATGAAAAAATATACGGTTTTACCGGTTCGATTCAACACAATCGCAGAAGATGAAGATAAGGTCCAAAAGATATTAGAAATAGAGCATGATAGATGCGTTGATTTATTAAAAAATATGGAAGGTAAAAAAGAGCTCGGATTAAAAGCGATATTTAAAGAAGAGGTAATATACAAAGAGATAGCGGAAAAATACGAAGATATTAAGAAACTTAAAAAAGCGCTATTGTCCGAGCCTCCGGCAAAAACCTACTATCTGCGCGTGGAAGTCGGCAGAAAGGTCGAAGCCGCCTTGCAAGAAGAGAGAGATATCTATAAAGAGGAGATTTTAAATACGCTTTCACCGCTGAGCCAAGATACGAAGGTCAATGCTCCCTATGGCGAGCTGATGATTATAAGCGCCGCCTTCCTGGTAGAAAATTCTAGAGAAGCGGAATTTGACCAAAACGTTCAGGCCCTCGCGGACAAATACGGCGATAAAATAAAATTTAAATATACAGGCACGCTGCCGCCGTTTAATTTTGTGAATTTGGTAATCGAGACAGGGAGGTATTAAAGATGTTTTTAATTGACGATATATTACTTGCGCCATTGAACGGTATAATCTGGCTGGGTAAAAAGATTAATGAAGTGGCAGAGAAGGAATTCTCCGATGAAGGGCTGATAAAAGAAAAACTTATGCAAGCGCAATTGCGTTTTGAAATGGATGAGATAAGTGAAGAAGAGTATAACAAACAGGAAACGGAACTTTTAGCGCGCTTGGATGCTATTAGAAAGGAAAAGGAGGATGTAGATTCCGCCTCGTAGGATGTGTCAAAATTTTCTTCGATAATTTTGACACATTAGGCGGAATTAATTCCCCCCACTGTTTCGTTTTGCATTCGCAAAAGCGAATCAAAACGGTGGGGGTCATTAAGGAGGTGTAGAAATGGCTAATATGGAAGAAGCGAGAATCGCAGTCAGTGAATTTTTGAAAAAGACCCTCAATGTCAAGGAGGTAAAGGTAATTAAGACCGCTAAGGTTAGCGATGGCTGGGAGGCAGAGCTTGAGGTTTATGAGGAGAGTTCATTTATTAAGTCGCTGGGGCTGGCGACGAGAGTACAGGATAGGAATATCTATGCCGTTAAACTAAACGGCGCGCTAGAAGTAGAATCCTACGAGCGCAAAGGGACTCTTAGTCCGGCAGAATAATCTTTGTGAAAGAACTCCTCTATTTGTACTGCGTTACAAAGAGCAAACCCCCAACCTGTAATTTTGAAGATTTAGGGGTTAAGACCCACCCTATCTATTTTCAGGGGACTTATGCCCTTGTCAGCGGGGTTTCGCCCAATGACTTTAGTGAAGATAATCTAAAAAAGAATTTGGCCGATATGGGTTGGGTGGAGAAAAATACCCGGCTTCACGAGAAGGTCATAGAAGAGATTATGAGAGGCCAGGCCGTGCTCCCTTTTAAATTCGGAACGGTTTTTGAGAAAGAAACGAATGTAGAAAAATTGCTTAAGACAAACAATCTCGAGTTTAAGGCTGTGCTGGCCGGCTTGGATGGCAAAGAGGAATGGGGCCTCAAGATATACTGTAACAGCGGATATTTTAAGGATGCCCTTTGCAGGGAAAACGAACGGATTAAAGAAAAAGACAAAGAGATAACTTCCGCCGGCAAGGGCAGGGCATATTTTTTAAAAAAGAAAAAGGACGAAATTATAAAAGATATCCTAAATGAAAAAATCTCTGAATATACAAAGGACTGTTTTGAAAGGTTAAAAATAACGGCTGCGGATACCAGGATTAATAAGATATTGCCTAAAGAGGTAACAGAAAGAAAGGATGAGATGGTTTTTAACGCGGCCTTTCTCGTAAATATAAAAAGGATAGGCGAATTTAATAATGTTTTGGGTTATCTTAAAACAAAATATTCTGATAAAGGGTTAAACTTCGATTGCACCGGCCCCTGGCCGCCTTATAATTTCTGCGGTCTCTTAAAAGAAAAGCTGCGCAATGAATAGGCCAATAAAAACCCTGCAGGATAAAAATAGTTACCTGGATCTTCGTAAGCAAGAAAGGGTCACGCTTTTAGAAGTCCTGGACAGGGCATTGGATAAGGGTGTGGTCATATCCGGAGATATAGTTATTTCTGTGGCTGATGTAGACCTTGTCTATTTAGGATTAAAGGTTCTGCTTAGTTCAGTAGAGACAATGGAGCGCTTAAGAGGGGCACCGTTATCGGGCGCAGCCGAGGAACCGACTTAAGGATGAGATTATATACCTACGCCATAATCGATTCTAATCGCGAGATGGACGAAGTCCCTCAACTACGATCGGGACTTCGTCCTGAGCTTTTGTCGAAGGACGAACCCTTAAGGGGGTTAGGCGAGGCCTCTGTCTATAATATCCCTTATCGCGATATAGGAATAGTGGTTAGCGGCCTCGACCCTCAAGTTCAAATCAAAACTAAAGAATCTATTTTAAAACATGAGGAAGTTGCGGAAAGATTAATGGATAGATTCACCGTTCTGCCGATGCGATTATATACGGTTTTTAGCGGGAAAGAAGATATGCTCTTAAAGATGAAAGATTATTATGAGGATTTCATAGAGAATTTAGACAGAGTTCGTAATAAAGCTGAATTTGGCATCAAGGTCATTTGGGCCGGCAATATCATAAAAGAGAGGATAATCAGCGCCCATAAGAATGAAAGCCCCGCGCATTCCGCGCAATCAGGAATGACGTTCATGAAGGAGAAGTTTGAAAGGTACAAGAGTGACAAAGAGTTCGAAGAAGAGGCGGATAGATGCATCGCACTTGTAGACGGGTTTTTAAATAGACTTGCCTCTGAAAAAAAACTCGAAAAGCTAAAAAGCAACAATTTGCTTTTGAGTGCCTCCTATCTGGTTGATAATGAAAAGAGAGTTGACTTTAAAAAGGCGTTCGAGGAATTGCGGAGCTCTCCGGGGGACCTCAAGTATCTGCTCAGCGGCCCGTGGCCGGCGTATAATTTTATTACGTTAAGCCGTTCCGTGAACGGAAAGTTTGGCGGTCCTGATTTGATTGAAACCATATTGCAGCACAAAAATCCGGAAGAAAAAGATGAGAAATAACTATGAGTAAAACGATCGAGACGGATTCTCTCGAGATCTTCGCCAGCGAGATGGAGAAGGTTAAGGATGTGCTGCCTAAAAAGATCGAGGCAAATCCCGAAAACGCGGAGAAGGGATTGGCAAAGCTGGTTCTTACTCTTATTGAACTTATCAGGAAGTTAATGGAAAAACAGGCGATGCGCAGGATAGATGCAGGCTCTTTAACCGAGGAAGAGATAGAGCGAATCGGTGAAACGCTGATGAAGTTAGAAAATAAAATGCAAGAATTAAAGGGTGTTTTTGGGCTTAAAGATGAAGAGCTGAATATAAATTTAGGCCCCTTAGGGGATTTGATGTAAATGAGGCCATATAAAAAAAAGGGGGTAATCTTATGCAAGAACAAAAAATGATGCATCCCACAAACGCAACCAATCTTGCTGATATTTTAGAGAGGGTATTAGACAAGGGAATTGTGATTGCCGGAGATATAAAAATCCAACTTGCCGATGTTGACCTTCTCAATATCAAGATACGGCTCTTAGTTGCTTCTGTGGACAAGGCGATGGAGATGGGCATAAACTGGTGGCAGCAGGATTCTTATCTTTCCTCAAAAGCCAAAGAAACTGAGATAGAAAAAGAAAATGTGGCGCTCAAGAAACGATTAGATCGTCTGGAAGAAAAGATAAAGGCGAAATAACTTATTCCGCATTTCATTATGAGCCCCGTTAGACCTTTTTCCATATTTTGTTTTATATTAATTATAGTAATTGCCACTTTATATGAACCTCATAAGATCTTTTTCTTATGGATTAAATCTACAGGAGGTCTAACGGGGTGAGAACACTGATTTATGTCCCAGTTATTCATACCAGCGCTGACCTCGGGTCTTTAGCGAAAGATGTGACTAAAAGAGGTATCGCGGATCTGGGAGAAGATATTTGGGAGAAACACCTGGCGGCAGTTGAAAAGTTTTGGGATTGTCTTTCAGACTATTTCGATTCCATAGATGTATCAGGAATGAAGATATATCAGGACGGAATGGTCGCGGATGGCGAGGTAGGACAGAAAATAGTCGAAGAAGGCGCAAAATCAGGAAGCAGGAATTACGAATTGGTCTCAAGGCTTATCAGCCGTGGCGCAATTTTGATGAGGACAGAACGTTTTAATCTGCTTAGAGAAGAACGCGATAGGCTTCTTACTATGACTCGGGCAAAGTCAATCACCCAAAAGTTATTGGCTTACCTTGCCTATAAGCTATTAAAAAATAGGATCTTAAACAAAAGGGACGAATTTATTGCTCAAAGAATAGATGAGACTTTAAACGAAGGAGAAAAAGGGATTCTTTTCATTGGGGCCTATCATAATGTAAAAAAATATTTACCTTCTGGCATTCCGATTAAAGAAATAAAGGATGTGTGTAAGGTTAGAGAATACCAGCGCCTGTTTCCCTATTGTCACAGGCATGAGAAACGTCTGGAGGAATTAACCCGATATCTTATTTCTAAAGTAAATGAAGACGCAATTTACGGAACACCGTGAACGTAAATTGCTGTCTGAATTTACCCCGCGCCAATGTTTGTAGAAAATGTGGATACCAAAGTTTGGAGTGTTGGTGCGGGGTTTAATTCGCGGACGCCGGTGACATCAACCCGGATTTTGTTCCGCCGTTGCCTGCCTGTCGGCAGACAGGGCGGTACAAAATCCCTGCCTGACCCTGCCTCGCACTGGCAGGCAGGCGCCCGAAGGACTGAACCAGACCCATCTTCGACGGGGCGGTTCAGGGTAATCCCGGTATTTTGCCCCGCCAAAAGCGGTGCAAAATACCGAGATTAAAGAAACAAGCAGCTACAATTTATGTCGTCCTTTGGGCTCCATAAATTGTCTGCTCATTAAAGGAGGCGCTAAGGCATGCCAACGATAAACTTAAACTCATTCGTCAGGCCAAAAATATTTTGGCCCATCATGGCTATCCTTTTAACTCTATGCGTCACTTTTTATATGCAGAAGGAAAAAGAGAAATCCATAAGGATAGCTAAAGAAACAGAGTTATTGAGAACAGTTGAGGCAAAGAAAGTAGTAGAGAATAAACTTACCGAGGCTGAGAAACAAATCACTGCCCGCGATGAGCAGATTAAGCTTACTCTGGATAAATTAGAAAAGGAAGTCACAGCTAGAAAAGACATAGAAGCGCAGCTGGTTACAGTAGTAAAGGAAAAGCAAGACCTCGCAACGCAGATTGAGGAATTGGCGGCAAAACTGCCCAAAAATATTGAATTAGAAAAAATCGTAATTAAATCATCTACGGAATTAAAAGGGAAAATCTTGTCATATGATAAAGACAATAACTTCGTGGTAACTGATTTAGGCAGTCAGAACAACTTAAAATTAGGCGATATCTTATCAGTTTATCGCAATGATGTATTTGTTGGAAGAGTACAAATTGAGAAATTCGAAGGAACAAGTTCTGCTGCAGTAGTTTTGTCTCCTTGGAAGAACGTAGAATTTCAAGAGAACGATGTGGTGAAAAAACTATGAAAAGGACAAATTTAAAATCAACCCTTAAACTTTTTTTGATGGTCTCGTTGATGGGATTTGCCGGTATAAGTTTGGCTATAGCAGAGGAGTTAACCGAACAAATCCCCATTACTCCGGTAGTTCAAGAAGAATCCAAGGGGAGTATAAGAATAGTCATTACGACCTCCGGTCCGGCCCAATTTACCTCTTACTGGTTAGATAACCCGCCTAGCTTAGTCGTTGAGTTTCAGACCAAAAATGTTGTCAGTACAATAAGAAGCGAACTCATTGTTAACGAAGGCGCAATAAAAAGAATAACCAGCGAGTATTACAATGAGAGTCAAAATAAAACACTCAAATCATTAACCTTTGAGTTGCTGGAGAAAGTTCCTTATAAAATATGGCAAGAAGAAAACAATATTATTTTAGCTATTCAGCCCTCTTCAGGAGAGGCCCGTCTTCTTAACAATGAGGGAAAGGAAGTTTTTGTCAAAGATGAATCCCGGGAGCAAATCCGTAAAAGATTAGAAGCCATGGGGGCCGCCCTCAAGCAGGTGGGAGCAGGGGAAGCTTCCATTGAGGCCAGCCATGAGACCCCAAAATTGACAACCAATGAGGTCAAAAAATCAGGAGCAAAAACATCCCCTCCGAAAAGAAAGACTGCGCATCCTTTTATATTCTGGCTTATAGGAATAACCTCGATCTTAAGCATCGGACTCTCAGGTTGGTTATTCCGGCGAAGATACCGGTTAAGTCTGGATAAAAAAGACCTTCCGGTTCAAGAGATCGCCAGGCTTAAAACGCAACTACAGGAGCGGAATCAACTTCTTGAACATGAAGAGATTATCCGCAAGATCATAGAAAACACCTCGTTAGAAAGAGAAAAAGAATTCGGCCACCTCAAAACAGAATTACAGGAAGAAAAACAAGTTTTAGAGCAAGAACAAGAAGCTCGTAAAATAGCTGAAGAAGGGCTATTGCAAAAAGAAAAAGAAATTGTAGAGGTCAAAGGTTCTCTTGAATCTCTAAAAGAAGTGCTTGTGGAGAATGGCCTGGCCAGGAAATTGTCTACGCCGGGAAGAGAAGATGAACTCTGGATTCTCGGTAAATCCCCGGAAAGAAGACAAATTCCACGCTTGAATTTAAGTAAAGATTATAATCAGACTGTACTTTTAAGAGTTGAATCCGATGGCCAATCTAATCCCTCGACCGCGCCCGGGATTGCCCTCAAGCAGAGTCTAAAGCCTAAGAGTATAAAATCTTTTGCCAACAATATCGGCTTGGAAGGGCTGTGTTTTGAGACAAGACATGAATTTAAGGAAAAGGAAAGGATAAAGTTGAGATTATTCTTTTTCGGAGATAGGGTTCCCATGATGCGAATCCAGGCAAAAGTTATTCGGGTGAAGACGGGCTCACCTGTAAATCGGCATGGGATTTCTTTTACCGGGTTGGAAGAAAAAGACAAAACTGAACTCAGTCGCTATATTGAATCAAAATTTGTAAAGTCCTGATAATTTTCAATGATCTTGTTTTACTCTGCAATTTTGACCCTCTCAATATGATTTTTGTGATCTTCCCCGAAAAAGTGGACGCTTTAAAGAGTTGGCGATTGGCAGGGGCGCTCAGCATACTGCGCCCGTACAGCGAGTGGGGTGATAGGTGCAATACATATGTATTGACAAATAATTGATGGATTGTATACTTAAATCATGAACAGAAAGAATAACAATAGGAGTTTCGCGGTTGAATACCATCCCTGTGTCTTTGCGAGCCATGAACCATCATGGTTCATGGTGAGGCTGAATATTTTGACCGGAGATCGAAGCCCCGCCATGGCTGGGCTTCACCCCGGCAAAAGACGTCGGGGTTCGCAATGACACCAAACGCGAAAGTCCTAAAAACATTACAGCTTCAGATTCGGGTATCTCCCCGGGAGAAGGCCGCCATCGTTCTCTATGCTCAAAAAGCAAAAATGGGGGTCTCGCAGTGGGTCTTAAGTAAAACGTTCCCGTCTCCACAACAGGCATTTCAGGATCGGCTCGCGCAATTCAAGAATACACCCAACCCCAGGTATATTCTCGCTGAGATCCATGATTTGCTTGGCGCCGCCGCGGCGGATGAATTTGAACTGATGGTTGCCCGGCCCCCGCCGGCTTCTCTGACGCCTTTTTTAGTCAATTATGTTGCGGCCATGGTGGAATATACAGCGGCAAAAAAAGGGAGAAGGGCGCCGTCATGGACGCGGGAGATCGCCCCCCTGGAACAACCTTTCTTTGGTTCCGATCTGGAAAGCCTTAAGCTGCATCTTTTGACGCATTCTCCGCCTCCTTTTCGCCGCCGTAATCTTTTTATTGATTCAACCATCGGACAAAGAGTGTAAGTGCCGATGTCTTCCTTCACCAAAAAAGATATTGAGCGTTTATTCGAACTTCTCAATGGCCAGATGCGCCTTGAATCGCTGGAAGGAGAAGTCTATCTCGTCGGAGGGGCGGTGATGTGCCTGGTCTTTAACGCTCGTCCGGCCACAAAGGATGTCGACGCGTATTTTCAACCCGCTCAAAAAATCCGGGAAGCCGCTGCCAGGGTAGGTGTCAAAACCGGCATTAAAGAAGACTGGCTCAATGACGCAGTTAAAGGGTATTTTAGCGACAAAGGCGAGTACGACACGTTTCTTGAACTCAGTCATCTGCGGGTGTTCACGGCCCGGGCGGAATATCTTTTAGCGATGAAGTCTTTGGCCATGCGTATCGGGGAAGAGTTCCATGATCTCGATGATATCCGTTATCTCATCCGGTATCTGAACCTCAAAACGTACCCGGAGGCCGTCGATATGATCAAGCGGTTCTATCCGCTGGAGCGTTTCCCCCAGAAAACGCTCTATGCCCTGGAAGAAATTTTTGAGCGAATACACAACTTGAGCTGACTTGTGACTTATGCCTAAACCATCCCAACCCTCCAAAACAATCTACCAGCACCTCTTGAGCGAAATCGCGGCAATTCATGATACGGCCATGCGCAAGCTGGGGGTGGCGGTCGATGCCATCTTAAAAGACGCTTACTGGCAGATCGGCAAGAGGATCGTTGAGGTCGAGCAAAAGGGCGAGGCGCACGCGCCTTACGGGAAACATCTTATCGAAAACCTTTCTACGGATCTGACCGCCATGAACCGTAAGGGGTTTTCTGAAAGCAATCTCAGGAATATGCGGCAAGTTTATACCGCTTTTCCAATTCACCAGTTAACTGGTGAATTGACCTGGACCCATTATGTGGCCCTTTCCTCCATAAAGAAAGGATGAGAAGGAGCGAAAGGTTTACACGAAAAAGGCGGCGGGCAAAAAATGGAACGTCGAAGGGCTAAAGCACACCCTTCTGAAAAACAACGTAGCCCTCAATACCATCGACCTTAAAAGTAATAAGGTTTTACCGGCGCCGAAAGACGCAAGCGTCATTCGCCTGGCGGTCAAGCGCGGCATCCTCAACCTCTACAAGGTGGTAGAGGCGCACGGCCGTACGCCCTTACAAAACCCCGCAGGCCCTTTGCCCGGGCCGGGGGACATCGTAACGATGGCCCGGACACCCGAAGGATATACTTTCAAGCGTTTTGAGGAAAAAGATATTCAGCCAAAATCCGTTTTGTACACCTATGCCGCGCGGGTCATGAAGGTCATCGATGCCGATACGATCACGGTCCTGGCGGATCTGGGTTTTGATATCCTTTCCAAACGGAAGCTCAGGCTTCGCAAAATCAACGCGCCGGAGCCTTCTACGCCGGCGGGAAAAAAGGCCAGGGATTATGTCGTTAAAAGGTTGAAAAATTGCGGCCGCTCGCGGACCTCTGGCAGCGGCCGGACCCCGATAGGCTGGCGTTTTTGAATTAACCCGAATTTTGCAAAGCAAAATTCGCCCGTAGGGCCGCCGGGCAAAATCTCGAAGAGATTTTGCGTTTCAGGCGGGGTAATCCCGGAATTTTGCGCGCACAAATTTGTGCATGATTTCTGTGTGAGCGCAAAATCCGGGATTAAATTTCTATTCTTTTTTTTGCCGTTGCATCGCATCTATTTAAGCGGATTTCTTTGCTTGACGACCGAGCGTGTTGATTGTATAATCGCCGTGTTCGTTTAAAAAGAAACTTATACGGAGGAACGGAAACATTGGCATTACGTAAAGAGAAAAAGACGGAAGTTATCGATAATTTCCGCAAACATGCGAAAGATACGGGTTCTGCATCCGTTCAAGTCGCGCTGTTGACCGAGCAGATCAATCATTTAACCGACCATTTTAAACTGCACCGCAAAGATTTTCATTCCCGTCGTGGACTTTTGATGATGATTGGAAAACGGCGCCGTCTTTTGGCCTACCTGAAGAAATCTGACCCTAAAAAATACGAAGAAACACTTGATCAGCTGGATCTTCGCAAATAACGAGGCTTGCCTAAAATGAACTTTGGCCGTGTCGAGATCCCATTCGGGGATCAAAATCTTATTATTGAATCCGGAAAATTTGCCAGGCAGGCCGACGGCGCTGTGACTGTCACCTGCGGGGGGACAGTTGTTTTAGTGACGGCTTGCATGTCCGCGAAAAAAAGGGAGGGAATTGATTTTTTCCCCCTCATGGTTGAATATCAGGAAAAAACATATTCCGCCGGACGTATTCCGGGCGGATTTTTTAAAAGAGAGGGACGCTCCTCCGAAAGTGAAATTTTAGCTTCTCGCATGATTGACAGGCCCATCCGTCCGCTTTTTCCAAAAGGCCTTTACAATGATGTTCAGATCGTAGCTTTGGTTTTAAGCAGCGATGGCGAACATGACCCGGATGTCCTGGCGATTATCGGGGCCAGTGCGGCTTTGATGGTCTCCGATATTCCTTTTGAAGGGCCTATTGGAGCTGTCCGCGTTGGCATGGACGGGGAGCAATTCATCGTTAATCCGACCTATGCCCAGCGCAGCAAAAGCCCGCTGGATCTGATCGTCGTCGGTTGGCAGGATTCCATTGTTATGATCGAGGGTGAGGCCCGTGAAGTCCCCGAGGAAAAGGTTTTACAGGGACTTGAATTTGGCCTTGAAAAACTCAAACCTGTTGCCAGCATTCAAAAAGAGCTCGCAAAATCGATCAGTAAAAAGAAAGCCAACGTTGCACTTGAAATTCCCAGCCCCGGACTTGTCAAAAAAATTCATCAACTGTCCATCAAACGATTGGATGAGATTTATCGCGTCGGAAAAAAGGAAGATCGTGAAAGTGCGCAGGCGGCTCTCCTTTCGGATTTAGTCAAAGATTTGAGCATTTATCAGGAATTTGCATCCCCGGGAAAAGAGATCAAAGAAAGCGACATCAAGCGTGTTTTAGACGAGGTCGAGCAGGATGAAGTCCGGCGTCTTATTTTAGAAGAAAAACGCCGCGCGGATGGCCGAAACTTCACAACCATTCGTGATATTTCTTGCGATGTCAGCGTTTTACCGAGAACTCACGGGTCAGGCCTTTTTACGCGCGGTCAAACGCAGAGCCTGGCGATTGTCACGCTGGGAACCGGCAGGGACGAACAAATGGTTGAAGCCTTGGAAGGAACGGCCTATAAAAATTTTATGCTTCACTACAATTTTCCGTCTTTTAGCGTGGGAGAAACCGGTCCGATGCGCGGGCCCGGACGTCGAGAGATTGGCCACGGAGCTCTGGCAGAAAAGGCGATTCGTCCCGTTCTTCCTTCCGCCGAAGATTTTCCATACACCATCCGTGTTGTTTCAGAAATTTTGGAATCCAATGGTTCCTCAAGTATGGCGAGTATTTGCGCAGGGACTCTGGCACTGATGGACAGCGGTGTTCCGATCAAAGATCCGGTTGCGGGCATTTCGATCGGCCTTGTGACGGGAAGTAAAGAGCCGGTTTTACTCACGGATATCATGGGCATTGAAGATCATTTTGGGGATATGGATTATAAAGTCGCCGGAACTCGCAAAGGTGTTACAGCCATTCAACTTGATTTAAAGATCCGCGGCATCAGCATCGATCTGTTACGAAAAGCGACAGAGCAGGCGAAAGAAGCGCGTTTCATTATTCTCGATAAAATGCACGCTGTTTTATCGAAGCCTCGGGAGAATTTGTCCGGTTATGCACCGCGCATCGTTACCCTTCGCATCAATCCTGAAAAAATTGGCGGAGTCATTGGGCCCGGTGGAAAAATGATCAAGAGAATTATTGAAGAAACCGGTGTGACGATTGATATCGAAGATGATGGCCGCGTGCTTATCGCTTCGAACGATGAAGCCAAATCCAATCGGGCGATTGCGTGGGTCAGGGGCTTGACGGAAGAGCCGGAAGTTGGCAAAATATACGATGCTAAAGTCATGCGTGTGACCAATTTTGGCGCGTTTTGTGAATTCATGCCCGGCAAAGAAGGCCTTGTCCATGTCTCGGAGCTTTCGAAAGAATTTGTGAAAGATATCAACCGCGTTGTTAAATTGGGGGATGAGTTTAAGGTCAAGGTCATTGAAGTTGACGAGCTCAATCGTGTCAATTTAAGTAAAAAACAGGCGGAATGAAGCGCGAACAAATTATCAATGAAATTCAAGGGATTGTCATTTGGGCGGTTGCGTTAATTTTATTGGCCAGCCTGATATCCTTTGCCCCCGATGACCTCTCGTGGTACAGTTCTCATCCTAATATCCCCGCAAAGAATCTTGTTAAAATATTTGGCGCTTATGCCGCCGGCGGCCTTTTATGGACTATCGGCTACAGCGTTTATGTCGTTGTTTTTATTTTGTTTTTCTGGGGTTGGGATAAATTTATTTCCCGTAAACTCGAATTTTCCTGGTCAAAACTAATCGGGTTCATTTTGCTTTTTTGCGGGGCAAGCGCTCTTTTCGCGATGTGTGGAGCACAGGCGACGACCCTGCAGTTTCAAAGGGCAGGAATGGCCGGGCTTATCATTTCAAAAAATCTGATCCTTTATTTCGGCCGTTTTGGCGCATTTACGATTCTTTTTGCCCTCACGCTTTCATCTCTTATCTTGATTCGCGAGTTTTTGGTGTCGCCCTTTTTAGCAGAAATTCCAAGCGCCTTAAAGGACCTCTGGGGTTTTATTCGCGGCCGCCTCTTAAACAGAAAAGAAAGGCTCTTTAACGTTGCAAAGTCCATTAGCGGAAAAGCAAAGCTCCAGGTTCCCGAACCAAAACCCGCTAAAAAATTTGATTTTAAACTTCCGCAACCAAACATCAAAAAAGAAGAGCCCCTTGCGAAACCTCAAATCCGTGTTGCTCAGCCGGTGAAAGAGGACAGGCCGCCTATCCGCGATACAAAACCGATTGTGATCGGGGAATATCATTTGCCGACGCTGGATCTCTTAAAAGACGCACCCGCAGTATCATCGAGTAAACTGGAAGATGATCTTAGCCTCGGGGCAAAAATTTTAGAGGAAACCCTGGCGGAATTTGGCGTCATCGTGCGTGTGGCGGATGTCGAGCGCGGGCCCGTCATTACGCGTTATGAGCTGGAACCGGCTCCGGGAGTTAAGGTCCAACAGATTACAACGTTGACCGATGACATTGCTTTGGTGATGAAAGCACAATCGATACGTGTTGTTGCTCCCATTCCAGGAAAAAATAGAGTCGGCATCGAAGTTCCCAATTTATCGTCGAGCCTGGTTTTCTTAAAAGATGTTTTAGCCAGTAGCGAATTTCGCTCATCAGGCTCAAAATTGTTGCTGGCTCTTGGAAAAGATACGGCGGGCAAATCCCTTATTGCCAACCTTGATGACATGCCGCATCTTTTGATTGCGGGAACGACCGGCTCGGGGAAGACCGTTTGTGTCAATAGCATTATCATGTCCATCCTTTTCAACGCGGCGCCGCATGAAGTGAAATTTTTAATTATTGACCCCAAGATGGTTGAGCTTTCCAATTATAGCGCTTTGCCCCACGCTCTTTGTCCGGCGATTACAGACCCTAAAAAAGTTGCGCCGGCCTTAAATTGGGTTGTCGGTGAAATGCAGTCGCGTTATGTGGCCCTTTCAAAAGAAGGCGTACGTAATATTAAGAGTTATCATGCCAAGGGGAAAAAGATGCCTTATATCGTCATTATTGTCGATGAATTGGCAGATCTCATGCAGGTGGCGGCGAGACAGGTGGAAAGCGCCATAACCCGCCTGGCTCAACTTTCCCGGGCCGTCGGGATTCATTTGATCCTGGCGACTCAAAGGCCTTCGGTGGATGTTATTACGGGTGTTATTAAAGCGAATTTTTCGGCGAGAATTTCTTTTAAAGTGGCTTCCAAAGTGGATTCGCGCACGGTTTTGGATATGAACGGAGCGGAAAAACTTTTAGGAAAAGGCGATATGCTTTTTATGAAACCCGGCGAATCGAAGCTTATCCGCGGACAATGCTGTTTTGTCAGCGATGAGGAGATTCAAAAAGTTATCGATTTCATCAAGCCCCAGCAGCAACCATCTTACGATGAGGGAATTACCAAATCGGCCAGGGCGACAGGCGAGAGTGATCTGAATGACGATGATGACATGTATGAGGAGGCGCTTCGCGTTGTTCTGGAAACCAATCAAGCCTCCGTCACAATTCTTCAACGCCGGCTTCGTTTGGGCTACGCCCGGGCCGCAAGGCTTATTGATATTATGGAACGCAGAGGAATTGTCGGGCCTTACGTGGGAAGCAAACCGCGCGATATTTTAATCAACAGGGAAGAATGGCTTTCTAAAAACACAGTCGAAAATGGGCAGTCCAATGGATGATCGGTTACAAAAAGGGAAAATCTTAAAGCAGGCGCGCGAGACAAAAGGAATATCTTTGGAAATTGTTCATGAAGCAACCAAGGTTCCTCTGGATGCCTTAAAGGCCATCGAAGAAGGCTATACGATCCGTTCGATGTCGCCGTTTTATTATCGCGGTTTTTTAAAGATTTATTCCCGCTATCTGGGTGTTGATGTCGGAGAGGTCACCAACCCATCGGTGATTGTTGCGAAAAAGGAATCCCCCGTTCCTTCGTATTTCTCGAGAAAAAAAGAAGAAATTCCTCGTAAGAAAGTTAGATTTACCATCACTCCGGAAATGAAGCAAAGGTTTTTACGTATGGTGATCGCCCTTGTTGCCTTATTGATCATTGTGAAAATCGGCCAGGCTTTCGGTCATTGGCGTGTTCAACGGGCGCAAAGCGTGGACCTTAAAAATCAAAAAGTTCGTGATCAGAAAGTCAATGCGAAATCAAAAAAAGCTCCCAGGGTTGAGAAAACAAAAGAATCCGTTGAAGAATCCGCTCTGGTGCGACAGCCTCTCATGATTCCCAAAGTGGAACCGCGGCAAGAAGAGCGCCGGGCAGAGGAGTCAGCAAGAGAAGCTGTCATCGCACATCATTTGAAATCCCATGAATCCCAAAAGAAGGTTGAGCTAACCGTTCGCGCCAAGAAAGACAACTGGCTTCAGGTTAAAGCCGATAATGAAACTATTTTTCGCGCCATCCTTCGAAAAGGCGTCGTAGAAACTTGGAACGCGAATAGCTCTATTGAAATAACGGGAAAAGATTTAACCGAGCTTGATTTTGAGCTTAACGGTAAAACGATAGGCCCCATTTCGAAATCCAACCGCCGCGCCAAAAAAATTCTTATTGATCAAAACGGTTTTTCCGTTAAGTAATGATCCCCGCCCAAAAGACAACGGTTGCGCTTCGCAACCAACTCCTGAGTAAAGGCCAAAATCCAAAACCCACCGTTGGTGTTATTAATTTAGGTTGTGCCCGCAATCTTGTGGATTCTCAGATCATCTTGGGCGGCCTTAAGAAAAAAGGATATTCCATTGTTGAAGCCGAGGGTGCGGATGTGGCCATTGTCAACACCTGCTCTTTTATTGAAGAAGCCAAAGCGGAATCGATCGATGTTATTCTTGATCTTCTTGAACTTAAGAAAAAAGGCAAGATTAAAAAGATCATCGTGGCCGGTTGTCTGGCGCAGCGTTATGCCCATGAGCTTTTACCCGAGCTAAAGGGTGTTGATGCTTATGTTGGGGCACTCGCCCTGGAGAGGGCAAAATTCCATCCCCAGGTTTCTTTAACTCCAAAACATTTTGCGTATGTCAAAATTTGCGAAAGCTGTTTTAATCAATGCAGTTTTTGTGCTATTCCGAAGATCAAAGGAAAATTCTCATCGAGGACCATCGAATCTGTTGTGGAAGAAGTGATCGCGCTTGATAAAAAAGGCGTTAAGGAAATTAATATTATCGGCCAGGACATCACGGCTTATGGAATGGATATTTATCGAAAAAAAAGTTTGGCCAGGCTTCTTCGTGAGATGGCCGCAAAGACGGCAAATGTGAAATGGATCCGTCTGTTATACGCTTTTCCGGCCCACATGGACGATGAGTTGATCGCAACCATCGCCAGCGAGAGAAAAATCTGCCGGTATATCGATATGCCCGTTCAGCATATTTCCGACAAACTCTTAACAGCGATGAATCGAAGCATGACAAAGGAACAAACCATTGATTTGATTGCGAAAATTCGAAAACAAATTCCCGAAAGCAAATTGCGAACAACCTTTATCGTCGGGTTTCCCGGAGAAACGGATAAAGAATTCAATGAGTTGTTCAATTTTATCAAAGAAGCAAAATTTGAGAGGGCCGGCGTCTTTGTCTATTCAAAAGAAGAAGGGACGCCGGCCCATGATTTTGAAGGCCACGTTCCGGAGCCGATCAAGAAAAGACGGCTCGATATCTTGATGAAAGAACAAAGGGATATTTCCAAAACGCTTCAGAAAAATTTTATCGGCAAGACCCTTCCCGTCTTAATCGAGCAGAAACAAAAAAATGCCAGGGGTGTTTATCTGGGGCGTACGGAATATGACGCTCCCGATGTGGATGGTTTGGTTTATGTTTATTCCCAAAAAGAATTGACCGTTGGAAGTTTTGTCGATGTGACCATAACGGATGCCCTGGAGTATGATTTGTCGGGTGAGGCCCTTTAAATGAATCTTCCCAATAAATTGACATTGTCGCGCATGGTCCTGACATTCATTTTTATTTATTTCATTTCTCAATCCGGTTTGATTGCGATGATGATTGCCACTTTTGTTTTTATCTTGGCCTGTTTGACCGATTTCTTCGACGGATATCTGGCCCGCAAGAATAACTGGATCAGTGATTTTGGGGCGCTGATGGATCCGATTGCGGATAAATTCTTAATTCTGGCGGCATTTTTAGCGTTTGTGAGAATGAACATTATTGCCGATTGGATGGCGCTTCTTATCCTGGGCCGGGAGATCTTAATCACGGGCTTAAGGCTTTATGCGCTGACGAAAGGAAGAGTCCTGGCGGCAGAAAAGGCCGGGAAACATAAAACGGTTTCGCAGGTTGTTGCGATTTTCATGATTCTAAGTTTTGTGATTTTTAAAGAGGCGTTTACGATGATGTCACGCTGGTCACCGGTCGTTGAAGCCTGGTGGCGGGCGGGGATCGAAGTTCTTATGTCGATCACTCTGGTATTGACATTGATCTCCGGAATTTCGTATTTGATCAACAATCGAAAGCTTATCCATGTTCAATAAACTTTATTTGATCCTGGGAAGTTTTTTGGGAGCCGGATATTTTCCTGTTGCTCCGGGAACAACGGCGAGTATTTTTGGTTTTATCATTTACGTCATGCTACGTGGGAATTTTCCGGCTTACGGATTGGTGTTTCTTATCATCACAGTCGTTGGCTTTACCGTCGCCGGACAGGTTGAGAAAATTTTCAACACAAAAGACCCCTCGTGCGTTGTGATCGATGAAGTGTCGGGAGCGATGATCGCGGTTTTTATGCTGCCTGTCACGCCTTCGATCATGATCACAGCGTTTTTCTTATTTCGTGCTTTTGATATGTTTAAGATCTATCCGATGAATAAGCTCGAAGAGATACGCGGGGGTGTGGGAATTATGATGGATGATGTTGTGGCCGGATTATATGCCAATCTTACGATGCAAGCGGCGCTTTATTTAAAAACAAAATATCTCTTTTAACAAAATATGATGCGACTGTTTATCCTATTTTCCGTTTTTGTCGTCATTTTTATTGTTCAGCAAAGCCATCTGTTTGTCTCTGAGAAGACGATCAAATCCGGTAGCATTACGGTCGAAGAAAATCACATGAGGTGGGATAATGTTTCGTTATATTTTAAGAAAATTCGACTTCAAATCGACCGCACCATCCATCCCCGCTGGCGACGCTAAATTTATTCAAAGAATTATTTTAAACCCAAATTTTGCCCCGCTTTCGGCGGGGCAAAATATTGGGATTACCCTGAACCGACCCGTCGAAGACGGGTCTGGTTCAGCCCTTCGGGCGGATTTTGCTTTGCAAAATCCGGGTTAAAGGAAAGATTTCCAAAGGTTCGTAGATCGGGCCCCGGGGCGTGAGCGTGCTTTTAAACAGGGTTAAGCTGTGGACATTTTGGATAATAGGCGAGTCCATTTGAAATGTTTTAAGCGTTTTTATAAGAGAATTCTGATTCAAATTCGACCGCAGGCGCCCCAGCGTTATATGCGATTCAAATTCCCGTTTTTCTTTCGCAAAGCCAATCTTCTCTAATTCTTCCTCCAATCTTAAAACAAAACCTTTCACTTCGGATCTTCCTTGATTTGCTCCGACCCAGATGATTTCTGGGTGTTCAATCTCTGGAAAAGCGTCAATGTCCGTCAGGGATATGGAAAACGGTTTAAGAACCCGGGATGTTTCTTCAAGGACTTGCGTAATAGCTTCGGCTTTATCTTTGGTGATATCGCCTAAGAACTTCAAGGTCAGGTGAATATTCTCAGGTTTGATGAAACGGATGTCAGCTTTGGTTTCTTTAAGTTCGTCTTGGATCCGGCTTAATGCTTTTTGGGTTTTATCATCCAGATCGATGGCGATAAAAGCGCGGAGTATTTCCATACTACAGAAGTTTTAAAAGAAGTTTTAAAGCATTCGTTGCGGCTTGGGATTTGACCGAAAGGCGGTTTCCTTTTAAAAGAAATTTCTTAATGATGGTTTTAGTGCCGCAGGAGGCCGCGATATAGACAAGGCCAACGGGTTTGGTCTGGGTTGCGCCGGTTGGCCCTGCGATTCCCGTGATTCCAATGCCAAAATCACATTTGAATTTATTTTGAATGCCTTTGGCCATGGCCTGCGCAACTTCGGCGCTGACAGCGCCGAAGTTGCGCAGCAGATGCGCTTTGACTCCGAGCAATCGTTTTTTAGCCTCATTGGAATAAGCGATAATACCGACTTTTAGGAAATGGGAACTTCCCGGGATATTGGTAAGTCTGTGGCTGACAAGCCCTCCCGTACAGGATTCCGCAATCCCCAGTGTCATTTCTTTTTTAATAAAAAGGATGGCAATTCTTTTTTCGATCGGCATGAAACGCATTATACGCAGGGACAAAAGCCTTGACAAGCCATAATAATTTCAATATATTACACTCCAGCTTTCGGGATTCGCAACTTTTCCTTAGGAAAAGTTGCGGCAAGGGTGGAAGTCCCGGCTGGTAGTAAGCTCCGTTAAATGGGGTTAAGCCTACGAGCGCTCGCAGAAGACCAAATTTTCTGCGGGGTCAGCAGATCGAGTGAGATTCTCGAGCCAATAGTCCTGTTTTTACAACAGGGATGCGCGTTTTTTTGCGCGTCATAGCCTAGATGGGAGAAAGCAAACCAAGGGAAGAAATCTATCTTCTCAATCCCGAGAGTTCTCTTGGGATTTTTTATTGTGCGCCAGGTAAAACATGGACTTTCCAAGAATCAAAACCTATAACATTGAGGAAGTGTATGTTAAATTCTATACATGAAATTATCAAAGATCTTCAGGCGGGAAAAATGGTCATTGTGATTGATGATGAGGGCCGGGAAAACGAAGGGGACCTCATCATCGCCGCGCAGTTTGCGCGTCCGGAAGATATTAATTTCATGGCCAAAGAAGCGCGCGGTCTTATCTGTATTCCCATGCAAGAAGAACGCCTCAATGCTCTTGAGCTTCATTCGATGGCTGATGACACCTATATCAATCGTAAGCATCAAAAATGCAACACCGCCTGGACCGTTTCCGTTGACGCTGTTAAAGGTGTGACAACGGGAATTTCTGCGTTTGACCGCGCGCAAACAGTCAAAGTCTTAATCGACCCGGATTCAACACCGGCGGATTTGGTTACGCCGGGGCATTTATTTCCTCTGCGGGCTCGTAAAGGGGGAGTCCTGGTGCGCGCAGGTCATACGGAGGCTTCTATCGATTTGCTTGTTCTGGCGGGCCTTTATCCGTCTGCGGTGATCTGTGAAATTATGAATGAAGACGGGACCATGGCTCGAACAGAAGAATTGATTACGTTTTCTAAAAAGCAAAAACTTAAAATTTGTACAATCGATAGTCTTATTGAATATCGTCGAAAATATGAAAAGCTTGTCGAACGGGGCGTTGAAGCTTCCCTGCCAACGAAGTTTGGAAAATTCAAAGTGGTCAGTTATCAATCCAGGGTTGATGGGGTTTGTCATTTGGCCTTGGTGATGGGAAAAATCAGCAGGCAAACCCCCTGCCTTGTCCGTGCTCAAAGCGAATGTTTGACCGGAGATGTTTTTGGTTCGAAGCGTTGTGATTGCGGGGAACAACTTCATGCCGCGATGAAAAAGATCAATGAAGCAGGTTCGGGCGTTATTCTTTATATGCGCCAGGAAGGCCGCGGCATCGGATTATCAAATAAAATCAAGGCCTATCACTTACAGGATACGGGCCTCGATACGGTTGAGGCTAATGAAGCCCTGGGGTTTTCTGCGGACTTGCGTGATTATGGGATCGGAGCGCAGATTTTAGTTGATCTGGGAGTCAAAGAAATTAAACTCCTCACTAATAATCCCCGTAAAATTGTCGGCCTTGAGGCTTACGGTCTCAAAGTCGTCGAAAGAATACCGCTAAAAATTCCGCACAATCCTTCCAATGAAAATTATTTGAAAACAAAGAAAGCCAAGATGGGGCATCTTTTGTAAAATCTATCCGATTCCTTAATCCCTTATGAAAACGATTGAAGGTCAAAAGAATATTCGCGGTCAAAAATTCGGGATTGTTGTATCCCGGTTTAATCATTTCATCACCAAGCGATTGCTAAGCGGCTGTCTGAAGGAATTTAAAAAACGGGGGATCAAAGACAACGATTTAACTGTTGTGTGGGTGCCCGGATCTTTTGAAATTTCCGTAACGGCTTTAAAATTAGCCGAAAAGAAATCTTTGAGCGCTGTCGTTTGTTTGGGGGCCGTTATCCGCGGAGAAACTCTGCATTTCGATCTCATTGCCAGAGCCGCTGCCGATGGAATTCGTGACGTATCGCTTAAAACCGGTAAACCCGTCGTCTTTGGCGTTATCACAGCCGATACGGTTGACCAGGCTTACAGGCGATCTGATGATAAAGGTGATCATAAAGGACGTGAGGCAGCGCGATGTGCCATGGACATGGCGAGTGTTTTTAATCAACTTTCTTTAAAGAAAATGTAATATGAGAAAACGAACCCTGGCCCGCGAATGGGCTCTTAAAATACTTTATCAGGCGGATATTATCAAAGGGTCTATTGTCAAATCTGCCGAGCAATTTTTAACGATGGAAGAAAATAAAGACCCTGAAAGCGAAGCGTTTTGCCAGAGCCTCATCAAGGGTGTTGAAGCGCATAAAACCGATATCGATAAAAAAATCGTCGAATATGCCAAGAATTGGGAATTTCACCGCATTGCGCTCATTGATCGCAATGTTCTTCGATTGGGGATTTATGAATTAAAATATGAAGCCCGGGTTCCGCCGAAAGTCGTTATCAATGAAGCCGTGGAATTGGCCAAAAAATATGGCGATCTGGATTCCAGTAAATTTGTCAATGGCATTCTTGATCACATTCACAAAAAAGAGATCGTCGTTTCAGAAGATAAAAAAACGCGTGATTAAATTTGCCGATCTTCATATTCACACATATTTTTCCGATAGCACATCATCTCCGCAAGAAGTCATTGCCGATGCTTCTGGCGCGAATCTTTCCTGCATTGCCATCACGGATCATGATACGCTCGATGGCGTTGAGCCAACCCGTATTGCTGCGAAAAATTGCGGCATAGAAGTTATTGCGGGCATTGAATTATCGACAGAAATGCATGACAAAGATATTCATATGCTGGGATACTTTATCGATCTCCATGGTGGTGAATTTAAAGAAATGATCTCTCAAATGCGCATCGCCCGAATTGAGCGCATCAAAGAGATGATTCAAAAGCTAAAAAACTTAGGGCTTGGAAATATTGATTTCGAAGAATCGTTTGGAAGCCTGTCCGCCAGTTCGCTGGGGCGTCCTCATTTGGCCGCTGTGCTGCTGCAAAGGGGTGATGTCTCTTCTTTGTCAGAAGCGTTTGAAAAATATTTGGGAGAGGGTTGCCCGGCTTATGTTAAGAAATTTAAAATTTCCCCTTACGATGCTATCGCACTTATCCGACGAGCCGGAGGTGTTGCCGTTATGGCGCATCCGATGATCACGGCCAAAGATGAACTGATCCCCGGTTTTGTTGAGGCCGGGTTAGAGGGAATTGAAGCGTATTATCCCTATTATTCACAGGCCTCAATCCGTTTTTATGAAGGAATTGCTAAAAAGCATCATCTGGTTACGACCGGCGGGTCAGATGCGCACGGCAAAGCCAAAACCAATACCTTCATCGGAAAAGTACGAATTCCTTACGATCATGTCGAACAATTAAAAGAGCGAATCAGCAAGCGATGAACGATTTAGAATATATGACAATGGCTTATCGGTTGGCACGGAAAACAAAGGGGCAAACATCACCGAATCCGATGGTCGGCGCTGTTATTGTGAAAAATGATCGCGTTGTTGCGGCCGGTTATCATCAGCGTTGCGGCTCTGATCATGCGGAAGTGATTGCTTTAAAGAAAGCCGGAAAGAATGCAAAGGGCGCCAGGCTTTACGTGACGCTCGAACCTTGCTCGCATTTTGGACGGACGCCGCCCTGCGTTGATGCCATCATTCAAAGCGGGATAAAAGAAGTGATTGTCGGCATGATGGATCCCAATCCCATTAATCATGGAAAATCCATGAAGCTCTTGGGCCGTCGCGGGATCAAGGTCAGGGCCGGGTTTTTAGAAAATGAATTAAAGATTCTCAATGAAGTTTTTATCAAATTTATCAAATACAAGATGCCTTTTGTCGTGGTAAAATGGGCACAGACTTTAGACGGGAAAATCGCCTCCGCGGGCGGACAATCCAAGTGGATTACAGCGGCGCGCGCCCGGGATTTTTCACGCCGTCTGCGCGCGCAGTTCGATGCCATTTTAGTCGGCATCGAGACGGTTTTAAAAGACAATCCCGGTTTAAATGCCGGCAAAAAGAGCAAACTGCTAAAAAAAGTGATTGTTGATTCTTCTTTGCGTATTCCTTTAACGGCAAAACTTTTTCAAGGGGTACCCGCAGAAGACATGATCATCGCAACGACCAGCAAAGCATCTTCAGCGAAGTTAAGGATTTTAAGAAAAAAGAATTTTAGGGTCATTGTTTGTCCGCAGGCCCATGGCCGGGTCGATTTAAAATATTTACTGAAAGAATTAGCGCGCCTGGAAATCACTTCGATTTTTGTTGAAGGGGGATCACAAATTTTAGGGTCATTATTTAAGGCCAGGCTGGTTGATAAGGTGTTGTGTTTTATCGCTCCGAAAATTATGGGGGATGAGCAGGCTCTCAGCGCGGTGAGGGGGTTTTCCATCGGGAAAGTCGATGAATCGGTCAGGCTGTATAATATTTCAATGGAGAGAATCGGCGACGATTACTTGATGAAAGCGTATGTTTACCGGAATCATTGAAGAAAAAGGCAAGCTTGCTTTTATCAGAGAGCGGGAAAACCTTTTAATCCTGGGAATCAAAGCGTCCAAAACTTCTTCCGGAACAAAGATTGGAGACAGCGTGGCTGTTGACGGTGTTTGTTTAACCGTTATCAAACGTCAAAGAGGTGTCCTGGTTTTTGAGGCCATGAAAGAGACCATCGATAAGACAACGCTTCATTTATGGGAAGCCGGCGACGAAGTAAATTTAGAACGCTCGCTCAAGGTCGGCGGCAGGTTTGGCGGGCATTTTGTTTCGGGGCATATCGATTGTGTTGGAACAATCAAAAGGATCGTTTCGGAAAAAAATAATGTTCGCTACGATATTAAGATCCCATCCGCTTTCGAGCCTTTTGTCGTGCCAAAGGGATCCATTGCCATTGATGGCATGAGCCTGACGGTCGGTGAGGTTAAAGGGGATGTTCTCTCTATTTATATCATTCCGCATACGCTTGAAGTGACAACGTTAGGGCATAAAAATCAATTTGATAAAATCAACGTCGAAACAGACATGATCGCTAAATATATTTTAAAAAATAGATGAAAAAACGAGTTCTCATAACAGGTTTAGGGATTTTAGCGCCCAACGGAAAAGGCAAAGACGAATACTGGCAGGCGCTGGAAGAGGGAACAGCGGGTTTTCGGCCGGTTACGCTTTTTGACGCGTCGCAATTTCGTGTTAATATGGCCGGCGAGATCAGTGACTTTGATGCCAGGGTTTATATGGGGATTAAAGGACTGCGCAATCTTGACCGTAGCACAAAACTTTTAGTGTCTGCCGCTAAACTCGCCATTGATGATAGCAAATTTCTCATCACGGAAGAAAACACGGACGATGTTGGTGTCTCCGTTGGAACAACGCTCGGAAGCATTCGAAGTATCGCAGAATTCGATGAGGTCACATTAAAAGAAGGGCCGCGTTATACCAATCCGGCGCTTTTTCCAAACACCGTCATCAACTCTCCCGCGAGCCAGGTTTCCATCTGGCATCATATCAAAGGATTCAACTCGACGATATCAACGGGATTTACGGCAAGCTTAGATGCGATGAATTATGCCTATGATTTCCTTCAGTATGAGCGCGCAAAAGTCATTTATACCGGCGGCGTTGAAGAAATGTGCTGGCAGACTTTTTTTGGATTTTACACCATTCAATTTATGTCCGGATCAAAAGATGGCCAGGCCTTTATCAACTGCCCTTTTGATAAACGGCGCAATGGAATAACATTCAGCGAAGGGGCTTGTCTGATCGCCATGGAAGATTATGATCATGCGATGGAAAGAAAAGCGCCGGTCCTGGCAGAAGTTTTGGGGTTTGGAACAAGTTTTGATCCTTTTAAAATCAATCAATACAATCCGAGAGCTGAAGGTTTAAAACGCGCCATGCGATTTTGCCTGGAAGATGCCGGTTTAAAACCCGAAGATATCGATTATATCTGTTCCAATGCGAATTCTACAACGATTGCGGATGTTGTTGAAACGCGTGCGATCAAAGATGTCTTCGGTGAGTACGCTTATAAAATTCCGGTCAGCAGTATCAAGTCGATGGTTGGGGAAAGTTTTAGTGTGTCAGGGGCATTTTCCGTCGCAGCAAGCCTGGGAGTTTTAAATCGCGACTTCCTTCCGCCAACGATCAATTATCACCAAAAAGATGAACGATGCGATTTAGATTATGTTCCCAACGTTTCTCGAAAAGCAAAGCCCGATCATATTTTCATCAGTTCCTTTGGGCCCAATGGTTCTAATACGTGTATGATCATCCGGAGATTTCACCCATGAGGGAATTTCAAGATAAAGTGGCTATTGTGACAGGAGCTTCGCGTGGCGTTGGACGCGCGATAGCGCTCATGCTTGCCAACGAGGGATGTCAGGTGGCTTTTAATTATCACAAAAGTCAGGATAAAGCGCTCGAACTTCAAAAAGAAATGACGGAACGGGGGAGCCGATGTACCGCCAGCTGTGTTGACATCAAAGATTTTGAAGCTGTTAAAAAATGGATTGAAGAAACGAAAGAAAAATTTGGGCGATTGGATTTTCTCATCAACAATGCCGGCATTATTATTGATAAAGCTTTGGTCATGATGACAAAATCGGATTGGCAGGACGTTATGGATACCAATTTAACAGGGACGTTCAACGCGACAAGAAACGCAATTTTTACTTTTTTAAAACAAAAAAATGGTAGTATTGTCAATATTTCTTCGGTCAGCGGAGTTATTGGTTTGCCGCGGCAGACAAATTATTCCGCAACCAAAGGCGGGATCAATGCCTTTACAAAAGCCCTGGCGAAAGAAGTCGCTCTTTACGGGATCAGGGTCAATGCCGTTGCGCCGGGATTTATTGATACGGACATCTTATCCGGTTTTAGTGCAAAACAAAAAAAGAATATTCTTCAAGAGATCCCTCTCGGAAGATTGGGAAAACCCGAAGAGGTTGCCGCCTGTGTTCAATTTCTCTTAAGTCAAAGATCCGAATATATGACCGGTCAAGTTATTCAAATCGACGGTGGTTTGGCCATAAGATAGGGGGAGTAAAGAAAAATATGCAACTCGACATTCAAGAGATCAAGAAAATCATTCCGCATCGATATCCGTTTTTACTCATTGACAAAGTCATTGATTTACGACCGAATGAAAAGCTGATCGCGATTAAAAATGTTTCGATCAACGAAGAGTTCTTTACCGGACATTTCCCCGATGAAAAAGTCATGCCGGGTGTTTTGATCCTGGAGGCCATGGCTCAAGCGGGATGTATTTATTTTTATTATTCAAGGAATTTGATAGGGAAAAAACTTGTTTATTATTTAGGGAAAGTCGAAGCCAGATATTTTGCGCCGGTTGTGCCAGGGGATCAATTGCGCATTGAGATTGAAACAGTTAAATTCCTGGCAAAAACGGGTATTTTAAAAGGCAAAACTTTTATTGGCGAAAAGGTTGTCTGTGAAGCTGTGGTTGCTTTTAGCGTTAAGGAAGTTTAAGGTTTTTAGGTGCCTCGCCCTAAAGGGCTCGATACTGTTTTGCCGATAATTTGCAAGGCATTTCGCCTTTCCGGCTCAATGCTGTTTGCCAATAAAAAAATTTTAATAGCAAACGGGGAGTAGCGCAGCCCGGCTAGCGCGCAACGTTCGGGACGTTGAGGCCGAGGGTTCAAATCCCTCCTCCCCGATTTAAAAGGTTCCTGACAGCTTTCCTTGAGTTCTAAAATCACTCCATGATTCAAGCACATATCTTTTATTCCGGAACAGTTCAGGGTATTGGTTTCCGTTATATCCTCCGGGGTTTTGCCAAAAATTTAAATCTCACGGGCTGGGTCAAGAATCTTTCCGATGGAAGAGTAGAGATTCTCATCGAAGGCTCACGCGAGAAAATCGAACTTCTTATGGAGCAAACCCAAAAACATTTTGACGGCTATATTCGAGACAGGTCCGTAAATTTTAAATCCCCAGAAAATCTTTTCAAAGATTTTCAGATTGCTCGTTAAGGCGGGTTTATCACATCTTATGCGCTATGGGATCATTTCAGATATTCACGCGAATCTCGAAGCCCTGACGGCGGTCATTGATGCGCTGCAGTCCCAGCGGATTGATGGCTATCTCTGTTGCGGGGATATCATCGGATATGCGGCCAATCCTCACGAATGCATGGAACTTGTAAAGTCATTACATGCCCTTTGTGTTGCGGGAAATCATGATTGGGCGGCGATTGATAAAATGGACATGAGTTGGTTTAGCTTTTCAGCTCAAAAAGCTCTTGAATGGACGAAACAACAATTAACAAAAGACGACGGTGATTTTTTAAGAAGTTTAAAGCTTATTGTAAAAACCGATGATTTTATTTTGGTCCATAGCGGATTACAGGAAGCCGAGAGGTTTCATTATATTTATTCGATTAATCAAGCCCTGGGTATGTTTTCATTGATTGATAGAAAACTTTGTCTGGTTGGCCATACACATGCTCCAACAATTTTTAAGAAAGCGGCGTCTTATATTGATATGGTTGGTTCTTTCGAATTTGCCCTTGAAAACGATTGTCAGTATATTGTCAATGTCGGCAGCGTCGGACAGCCGCGGGATTATGATCCGCGGGCGGCATTCGGGATATTTGATAGCGTGACAAAAACAATAAGCATTAAGAGAGTTCCTTACGATATACGAAGGGCTCAAGAAAAAATTATTGCGGCAGGCCTGCCGCAATCCCTCGCCGAGCGGTTGGCGATTGGACGTTAAAAGATGAAGACATTCAGAGTCAAGCAGACAGTCGAACACTTACGGCAAGACATTGAAAATCATAATTATCGATATTATGTTCTTGATGAGCCATCGATTTCTGACAAAGAATACGATGATCTTATGAAACGACTCATGGAACTTGAAAAAAAATATCCCAAATTTCAATCCATCGATTCTCCAGCAAACCGTGTGGGAGTTAAGCTTCAGGAAAGCGCGGCAAACGTGACACATCAGGTTAAAATGTATTCGCTTGATAATACGTATTCCATGGACGAGTTAAACGATTGGAAAGCGCGCGTTGAAAGGGGATTGCCGGGTGAAAAGATTCAATATGTTGCTGAATTAAAGATCGATGGCGTGAGTGCGGCTTTAATTTATAAAGACGGGATTTTTACGTTGGGCGCGACAAGGGGGGATGGATCAAGCGGGGAAAATATTACCGCTAATTTAAAAACAATCCGATCGGTTCCCTTGAGACTTTTTTCTAAGAAGGGCAGCATTGTCCCTGGAATGCTTGAAGTCCGCGGTGAAATTTATATGGAACGCAAAGATTTTGAAGAACTCAATCGGGAAAAGAAAAAAAGAGGAGAAGATGTTTTTGTCAATCCGCGTAACGCGGCCAGCGGTTCCGTGAAGCTCCTGGATTCGACTGAGACGGCAAAGCGAAGGCTCAGTTGTTTTATTCATTCGTTTGGGCTTCTGGAAGGCGGGCAAAACTACCCATCACATTGGGATTTTCTATTAAACGCAAAGGTCTTGGGATTTCGTGTCAATCCTCATAATCGTTTGTGTCAAACGTTTAGTGAGGTTATTGCGTTTTGTCAGGAATTCCAACAGAAACGTGATTCCATTCCGTATGAGGTTGATGGTGTTGTTATCAAGGTCAACTCGCAGGGCCAACAAAAACGATTGGGAGCGACGTTAAAAAGTCCCCGCTGGGCCGTTGCTTATAAATTTCCAGCCCATCAGACAACCACCACCATTCGTGATATTGTCGTGCAAGTCGGACGCACGGGAGTATTGACTCCCGTTGCAGAGCTTGAACCGGTTGAATGTGCCGGCGTGACCATTTCACGCGCGACGCTTCATAATTTTGATGAAATCAAACGGCTGGGAGTCAAGAAAGGTGACCGGATTTTGCTGGAGCGCGCCGGTGATGTCATCCCAAAAATCGTGAAGGTTATCGAAGGGTCGAAAAAAGATGCACGGCCCCTGTTTAAAATTCCTGAGAAATGCCCCGAATGTGGCGGCGGAATTACCAAAGTCAAAGAGGAGGATGTTGCGTATCGCTGTATCAATCCCTCATGTCCCAAGCAGCTGGAAAGAAGCCTCGTTCATTTTGCGTCACGCAAGGCCATGGATATTGAAGGGTTGGGTGAAGTGGCTGTGGTTCAACTTTTAGAAAGAAATCTTGTGAAAGATTTGGCGGATATTTATTTTTTAAAGAAAGAAAACCTGCTGACACTCGAGCTTTTTAAAGATAAAAAGGCGGGAAATCTATTGCGGGCCATTGCAATGAGCAAAAAGCAGCCGCTTGCAAGGCTGCTTTTTGCTCTGGGAATCTCCAATATTGGCGAAAAAGCGGCATGGACATTGGCTCAAAATTTTTATAGTCTCGAAAAGGTCATGAGCGCGTCGGCTGAGGATTTTGTGAAGATTCACGAGATAGGCCAGGTGATGGCGGAGTCAATCGCAAATTATTTTCGTCAACCGCTCATTAAAAAGCTCATTGAAAAGCTACGAAAAGCGGACGTGAATATGACAGAACCCGAACGTACCCTGGCACCATCATCAGAAAATATTTTTTCCGGAAAAAAATTTATCTTTACGGGAACGTTAACCGATCTTTCACGTGACGAAGCCGGCGAATTTGTAAAACGTTTAGGCGCGGAAGTTGTCAGGAGCGTTAGTAAGAATACCGATTATGTTGTTGCGGGAGATCATGCGGGATCTAAATATGCAAAAGCAAAACAGTTAGGTATTAAAATCCTGACAGAGAAGGAATTCAAGGAGATGATCAATGCGAAATAATGTTCGGTGCCCTTCGGGCGCCCGCCTGCCGGACGGGCAGGGATTTTGTCCCGCCGACGGCGGGACAAAAGTAGGGTTTATTTATGGATTATGCTTTTGCCTGCTATCCGCATCCATTGTCTTTGGCGGATGTGAATCGTTGCATAGAAAATTCACTCGAAAAAAGAAAAAAGAAGTAGAACAGAGCCAGGATATTCCTGTTCTGGAGCCGATGGAGTATCCCCAAAAAATTTCTACCCCCGAGGATGTGTATCGGCAGAATTATTCCATGTGGAGAGCGTGGCAGAGAGAATTGTCGGATAGCTTTACAGATAATACTTATCGCAAGCGCCAGGTTTATTTGATCAACCAGGTTATCAATAATCTTCAGAAAATGATGGGCATGCTGCAAGAAGATCAGGCATCCGCGATGGCTCCTTTTATTGCCCGGTTAGAAAAGATCCGCAAAGAAATTGAATCGATAGTGCCGGTGCGCAGTAGTACAACCTGGAAGATTGAAGTTGATCGCGTCGAAAAAGATATTAAAAATCAATTTTCTTTCCTTAAGGTTCAGAAATCGATCAAGAAGGAATAGGTCAATTTTTTCGATGGGATAAAAAATGAAAGCATTGATCGAAGAGTTTCTCAATTTTCTTTCGGTGGAGCGCGGGCTGGCTGCTAACACGATCAGCGCCTACCGGTTGGATTTGTTAAAGTATGCGAAGTTTCTAAGTAAAGATGGCGCTGGTGATGCCAGGCAAATTAAACGCGAACAGATTACCGCCTTTATGTACAAGGAAAAGGAGAAGGGGATATCCGCAACCTCCATTGCCCGGCGTCTTGCCGCGATAAAAATGTTCCATCGTTATTTGGTGCGTGAACGCCTGGCCGTAGAAGATCCGACGGATTTGATTGAAACACCGAGACTATGGAAGCGTATTCCTGATGTTCTGTCGCAGGGTGAAATTGAACAGATGATAAAAGCCTCTTACGGCCGGCATTGGCAGAATATTCGGGATCATGCTATCCTTGAGCTCCTTTATGCCACGGGAATGCGTGTTTCCGAACTCGTTGATTTAAAGCTCGAGAGCATTAATCTGGAAGTTGGTTATGTCCGTTGCATTGGAAAAGGGAGCAAGGAGCGGATTGTTCCGGTTGGAAAAAGGGCTCAGGAAGCAATCAGGAAATATTTGGATCAGGTCCGAGGAAAACTTTTAGGTTCGAAATTCTCCAATCATCTTTTTTTAAGCCGACTGGGAAAACGCCTGAGTCGTCAAAGCATTTGGAAGATCATTAAGTGTTATGCGGATAAAGCCAACATCAAGAAAGATATCAAAGTTCATACGTTGCGGCATTCGTTCGCAACGCATCTTCTAGAACGCGGAGCGGATTTGCGTTCAGTCCAGGAAATGCTCGGACATTCGGATATCGCGACAACACAAATTTATACGCACGTCGATAAAGAGAGGCTCAGGATGGTTCATAAAAAATTTCATCCACGGCCTTAAGTTAAAATATTATGAAAGTCGATCTCCTCCCATTAGATAAGAAAATCCAAAGGATTGTTACAGCTATCCGTCACTCTGCAGATAAGAATAAATTGCAGGTTTATTTGGTAGGCGGCATCGTCCGCGATCTGCTTTTAAAAAGAAAAAACTTTGATTTGGATATTGTCGTCGAAGGCGATGCCCTCACGTTTGCTAAATCGATGGCTGTCCTCATGAAGGCACGCCTTGTCACCTATGGACAGTTTAAAACAGCAACTTTAATGTTATCGGACGGTTTTCAATTTGATCTCGTGACAGCCAGGCAAGAAAGCTATTCGTTTTCCGGTGCGCTTCCGGTTGTTGAACCGGGAAGCTTAAAACAAGATCTTTTTCGAAGGGATTTTACGATTAACGCGATGGCGATATCAATCCATAAGAATTCCTATGGCCAGCTGGTCGATTATTATGGCGGCTGTGATGATTTAAAAAAAGGTATTATTCGCATCCTTTATGACAAAAGTTTTATTGAGGACCCGACACGGATTTTGCGTGCCGTGCGCTTTGAACAAAGATTTGATTTCTCCATGGAGTCAAAAACGTTGAGCCTTTTAAAAGACGCTTTAAAAAAAGATGTTGTTGGGAATGTCAAAGCTCCTCGTTATTTTGAAGAATTTAAAAAGGTTTTAAAAGAAAAGGAACCACAAAAATCCCTTAAACGTTTGCGAGACTTAAAAGCGCTTGCATTTTTAAGTCCGAAAATTCAATGGAATATTCAAAACTATAAATCGATTAAGAAGATCCATCGATGGGCTGACGATCATTTGCCCGAGAATATTCACCGGGAACCATGGCTGATTTATTTTATGGAAGTCTTGCGAGGAGTTTCTGCGAAGAATAGGGTGATGATTTGTCAGCGTTTTCAATTATCACGAAAAGACAGCCTGAAAGTTTTGCAGAGTTCACTCAAAGATAAAATTGTCAAAAATCTTTCAGCAAAAAATATATTGCCTCATGAAATTTATGGGATTTTAAAGCCAGTGAATCAGGAGGCTTTATTGTGGATATTATCATCGGTATCATCAAAAAAGATTTTGAAGCATATTGAAAATTACCTGCTAAAATACGCCGCCATTGAACTTAAAATAAGCGGCCATGATCTTAAATCTCTCGGGATCAACCCCGGAACAAAAATGGGATGGATTATGAAAAAACTTTTAGAGAAGAAAATTGACGGACAGATCTGTACTTATCACGATGAAGTCAAGCTCGCCGAACAATTCGCTTGCTCTTAACAATAAAGGAAACTCTTATGGACCGTATCGATAAAATTAATGAAGCCATGAAAAAAGAAGTCAGTCTTATCATTCAAGAGGAGATTCACGATCCTCGTCTTGAGTTCATCACGATAACCAGTGCGGATGTCAGCAGGGATTTGCAGCATGCCAAGGTTTATTTTAGCGTGCTCGGTGATGCAAAAAAAGCGCAAGAAGCCCAGGCGGGCCTGGACAGTGCGCGGGGATTTATCCGAAAATTGGTCGGTCAGCGCATTCGCATGCGTTATACGCCGGAAATTGCATTTTTTTATGATAAGTCCATTGAATATAGCGCGCAGATCGATGACGTGATCGACAGGATCAAAAATGAGCTCAAAGAAAATCATTGAGGCCATCAAGAAACACAAAACGTTTCTTTTGAGTACGCATATCAATAGCGATGTTGACGGGATTGCTTGTGAATTGGCATTGAGTCATTATTTAAAATCCCTGGGAAAGAAAGTTTATATCATCAATCCCGATAAGATTGCACCCATGTATCGATTTATTAATGGCACAAAAGCCATTGAGGAATTTCATGGCCAACACAGGAATTATGATGTCGCCGTAACTCTTGATTGCGGGGATTTGGACAGGATCGATCGTGTCCAAAAAATGATCGATTTTAAAAAACCTCTTATTAATATCGACCATCATATTACCAACGATTTTTTTGGGACTATCAACTTGGTCAAGCCTTTTGCGTCATCAACAGCGGAAGTGATTTATGACCTCATCAAAGAGGCTCGCGGAACTTTTTCAAAAAACATGGCCGTTTTGATTTACCTTGGGATTATGACCGACACCGGATCATTTCGTTATGACAATACAACCGCGCGTACTCATAAAATTGTCAGTGAGCTTATGCGTTTTAAGCTTCCCATCGGAGAACTTTACCGCAAGATTTATGAGAGTATTCCGTTAAAGGATATTAAAGAATTTTTAAAGCTCATGAATCGTTTTCAAATGAGTCATCACAACAAAATTGGAAGCATCGATTTGACAAAAGCTCAGCTTCAAAGATTCTCGCAGGAGTTTGATTTGCGTGAAAAGATATTTTCATTTTTAAGGTCCATCAAGGGAATTGAGGCGATTGTTATTTTTACTGTTCAAAATGGCCATGAAACACGCGTTAATTTTCGGTCGCACGGTCACATCGACGTCGCAAAATTGGCATCCTATTTTAAGGGCGGGGGGCATAAAAAAGCGAGCGGTTGTCGCATGACAGGCAATCTTGTAAAGGCAAGGCGAGAAATATTTTTACAGCTTGATAAAATTTTATGATGACAGCATTAGATGGTTATTTTATTGTTGATAAACCAAGCGGAATGACATCGCATGATGTCGTACAGGTTATTCGGCGCAAGATCAACATGCGCCGCGTTGGTCATGCGGGTACGCTTGACCCATTGGCGACCGGAGTTTTGATCGCTTTGATCGGCCCATCGACAAAACTCTTCGATAAATTCTCTGCTTTTGATAAAGAGTATGAAGCCACTTTATTGCTGGGAACTGTGACGGATTCCGCGGATATTCAGGGCAAAATTTTGAAAGAGTCACCTTTTGACCATATTACAAAAGAGCAAATTGAAGATGTTTTTAAGCAATTTGTAGGTCACATTGAGCAAATCCCACCGATGGTATCTGCTGTCAAAGTCAACGGCAAACGGCTTTATAAGTTGGCCCGTAAAGGGATCGAAGTGAAAAGAGAGCCTCGGCAAATTCATATTTCTTCAATTCAGTTGTTAGAATTTAATCCGCCATATGCCAAGTTTCATCTGGCGTGTTCAAAGGGAACATACGTACGTAAATTAGCCGAAGATGCTGGTGGCCTATTGGGATGTGGCGCGTGTATTTCTCAAATCCGACGTACTCGTGTGGGTCAATTCGTTATCACAGATTCCGTAAACTTAGAAAATCTGAATGAAAGTCATATCCAGCGTTGGTCAGCTTAGAAAGTCATTGCGGCCCTCGCTTTTAGCTATTGGTGTTTTTGATGGCGTGCATTTGGGGCATCGTTATTTGATTAAGAAAATGGTCGCCGATGCCAAAATTGCAAAGGCTCGTGCCGTTGTCATAACCTTTTATCCTCATCCTGTTCACGTTATTCATCCGCATGTTTCTTTACCCTATCTTGTTTCGTTAAAACATCGCTTAAAGTTGTTTGCTGATCTCGGGGTCGATATCTGTATTGTTATAAAATTTACAAAGAGATTTTCCCGGCTTTCACCCGAATATTTTCTAAAGCATTATGTTTTTGACCGACTGAATCCCGTAGCAATCTTTGTTGGTCATGATTTTCACTTTGGAAAAAATCGAAAAGGAAATATTAATATCCTTCAAGAAATGGGGGATCATCATCATTGTCAAATTTATGACCTTGCTGCAGTTAAAAAGCATGACCATAAGATCAGCAGTACTCATATTAGAAAGCTGATATCTGATGGTCGTTTGAAAGAGGCGCAAGTATTGCTGGGTCGAGAAATATCCGTCTTTGGAAAAGTCATTAAAGGTGATAGGAGAGGAAAGACATTAGGATTTCCAACAGCGAATATTCACTTTGATAAACATCAGGCGTTACCGCGGGGTGTTTATTTTGCAAAAGTTATTTTAAAAAAGAAAATATTTTACGCCATGGCCAATATCGGGTATCGTCCATCATTTGCAAAAAATCAGAAGATTCATGTTGAAGTTCATATTTTTAATTTCCAAAGGAATATTTACGGCCAAGATATTGAAGTGGTGTTATTAAAAAAACTACGCGCTGAAAGAACATTTTCCTCTGCGCAAGAGTTAATTGCTCAACTCAAAAAAGACCAACAAAAATCCCTCTCCATTTTAAAGCGTCTCCATTTTCAGCGTTAACTCCTCTTACAGGCAACATTTCTTATTAAACCTACTTACTTTCCGCTTTATCTATATCTAACCATTAATACTTCCTGATGACTCATCTCCATTAAAACTACGCAGTTTTTTAGTGAATTTTTATAACGATTAGCCCAAATAATGTGTTGACAAACCCAAAGGTGTTTACTATACTGCCAAACAAGTGGAGGAAAGTGGAGTAAAGTGGTTTAAGGCTCTGAAATTCTATGTTTTACGGAGAATACGCACATAGCATCGATCGTAAGGGGCGGCTTATCTTGCCGTCGAGATTTCGTGAAATTGCGAAAGAAGGCGGGATTGAAAAGTTCTTCTTAACACGGGGTCTCGATAAATGTCTTTTTATGTTTAGCGAAGAAGAGTGGAGGCCGCAAGAACAAAAATTCAAAAGCATTCCTTTTACAAAACAAGAGGCGCGATCATTTAACCGTATGTTCTTTTCCGGGGCAATTGAAATTGCTCCTGATAAACAAGGGCGATTTATTATTCCGCAATATTTAAAAGATTTTGCAATTATCAAGCGGGACACAATGATTATTGGCGTCTCAAGCCGTATTGAGATTTGGGACAGTGAAGTTTGGAAAGAATATTTTGCAAATTCAAAAAATACGTTTGAACAGATCGCAGAAAAAGTTTTAGATGTGTCCTGAAAGTTGATATTGCCATGGAATCCGAAAATCAAGAAAAAGTTGTTCATGTGCCGGTTATGATGGCCGAAGTTCTAGAAACATTGCAATTGAAAAGCGGTGATTGTGTTGTTGACGGAACCTTGGGGATGGGAGGGCATGCCTTAGAAATTCTAAAAAAAATTGGACCTCAGGGATCTTTTATTGGAATCGATCGCGATGAGGAATCGCTGTCCCGGGCAAAAAATCACCTGCGTGATTATCAGTCGCAATGCCGTTTCCTTCATGAAGATTTTCGTAATTTGGATAAAGCGTTGGATCAGGAGGGGATTGGACAGGTTGATGCCATGTTTTTTGATCTGGGGATTTCGAGTTTCCAATTGGAAAATTCCGAACGAGGCTTCAGTTTAAAAAACGATGGTCCTTTAGATATGCGCATGGACAAAAAAAGTTATATCTCCGCCTACGACCTCATCAATTCTTTGTCAGAAAAAGAACTTTCATCGATCTTAAGGAATTTTGGTGAAGAGCATTTTCATAATCGTATTGCCCATGATCTTGTGCGTGAGCGACAGAGAAATCCCATTGAATCAACCAGAGGGTTAAGCGAAGTGGTCTTAAGGGCTGTTCCGTCCTATTACCAGCATCAGCGTATCCATCCGGCCACACGGACGTTTCAGGCGTTTCGTATTGCCGTTAATCGTGAATTAGAAGCTCTGGAGATTGTCTTAGAAAAATGTCTTCAGTTTTTAAAAAACAATGCGCGGTTGTGTGTCATTTCATTTCATTCCCTGGAAGATAGAATCGTTAAAAATAAATTTCGTGATTTCTCTCAAAAAAAGGAGTTAAAAATCATTACAAAAAAACCACTATGCCCTCAAGACGAAGAGATGAAGATCAATCCGCGTTCAAGAAGCGCGAAGCTACGAGTTGCCGAAAGGATTTGCTGATGCATTTAAAACGCTTCATGATAACCGTTGGCGCCATCACGTGCTTATCCCTGGTTTATATTTATCTGCAAATCCAAATTTATGATTTGGGTTATCAGGGAGAATCCAAGCGGACAGACTTGCAGAAACATTGGGATATCCATGGGGACATTATGAACGATATTTATCAATTAAAGTCGGCAAATCATTTAGGGGAAAAAATTTTATCAAATAATTCTCACATGAAGTTTTTAGACAGCCGGCACATCGTAAAGTTAGAAACCCCTGTTGAAATCGCTCAACACAGTGGCCTTGAGTCAAGGAAGGAAAAATCATTAACACAGAAAATGAATCCTCTCGTAAGTCTGTTGACGCTAAAGTCCCAGGCGGAGGCAGAGCCCGTTAAATAATTTTATTTGAGAAATTATAGAATCCAAACGCTTGTGCATATCCCAAGAAATTCCCTTCGTTTTGTCCTTGTCATCCTCGCATTTATCTTTTCTTTAGTCTATTTTTCAACGCGGCTTTTGCTGATACAAGTTTTTAAGTCCTCCTATCTTGAGCGGCTTGCCGAAACTCAGCATAATCACTCGATACACCTGGAGCCAAAACGTGGGACGATTTATGACCGAAACTTGCGTCCCCTGGCACTCAATTTGCCGGCCTATTCGTTATATGCACAACCACGAACGATGAGGGAGAAGGATAAAAAGGAAGCTTTACGCCAATTGCCGAATATCATTGACATGGACTTTCGTACACTGAGTGATCGTTTAGGAAAAAATAAATACTTTGTTTGGCTTGAGCGAAAAATATCTTTGAAGGAAGTCAATGAAATCAAGGCTCTTGGCATCAAGGGATTAGGTTTTATCGATGAAAGCAAGCGTCATTATCCCAATGCCGAGCTTGCGGCGCATATCATTGGATTCGTGGGGGTTGATAATAATGGCCTGGAAGGTCTTGAAGCGAAATATGACTCTTATCTTAAAGGGGAATATGGGTGGGCTCAAGTTTTGCAAGATGCCCATCAGAGAAAACTGATGATTGAAAAGGATTTCATGCCCGCAAAGGATGGGTTCGATATTGTTTTAACAATTGATGAAACGATTCAATATGTGGCTGAGAGTGCGCTTGAAAAAGCATTTCAAAAGTACAATGCCAAAGGCGCGACCATCATTGTCATGAATCCCAAGACGGGTGAGATCCTCGCGCTGGCTAATCGTCCGACTTTTAATTTACTGAAATCATTCACGAGCACTGTCGATGCACGACGCAACCGTGCGCTGTGTGACATGTATGAGCCGGGGTCAGTTTTTAAGATTGTGACGGTTACCGCAGCATTGGAGGAAGATAAATTTACCGAAACGGATAAATTTTTCTGTGAAAACGGTGCTTATCGTATTGGAAACCATGTGTTGCATGATCATCAAAAGCACGGAACTTTAACCTTCAGCCAGGTTTTTGAACAATCGAGCAATATTGGCGTTACCAAGATCGCGCAAGCGTTAGGGCCATCGATAATTTATAAATACGCGCGTCTTTTTCGGTTTGGAATTTCCACGGAAATTGGGTTGCCGGGAGAAGTTGCGGGGATTCTAAAACCGGTGAGCGCCTGGTCAAAAACGTCGATCGGGGCCATTCCCATCGGCCAGGAAGTGACAGTGACTGCGATGCAACTTGCGAGTGCCATTTCCGCCATTGCAAATGATGGCATTTATATGAAGCCATTTGTGGTAAACTATATTAAAGATCAAAAAGGTGAAATCATCAAGGAGTTTAAGCCCCAAGAAATCAGTCGTGTTATGAATAAAACAACGGCAGATCGCGTCAAAACAATTTTAGCGGGAGCCGTTCAAAATGGAACAGGGAAAATGGCGCAGATCAAAGATGTGTCCGTTGGTGGCAAAACAGGAACTGCGCAGAAGGTTGTTGGCAACACATACTCTCATGATAAGTTCTATGCAACATTTATTGGGTTTGCTCCTGTCGAAGATCCGCAGCTTGCAATGGTCATCGTCTTTGATGAACCCTATCCAAGTCATTTTGGCGGAACGGTCGCGGCCCCTGTTTTCAAAGAAGTTGCCGAAAGTACGCTGAAATATCTTGCGTCACAAAACCCATCCTCTCTAAAGGAACTGGCACAAAATACCCCGGCAGTACAAAATCGATGAGACTGAAGCATTTATTAAAAGGGATTTATGATGGCAATATTCCAGAAAAATTCCAAGATTTAGATATCCACTCCATTTGCGTTGATTCCCGCCAGGCGATCCCAAATTCTCTTTTTGTTGCTCTCAAAGGAACCCTTAAAGATGGCCATCAATTTATCGCCGACGCCATAACACATGGTGCCCAGGTCGTTATAAAAAGTCATGATGCACCGATGGATTCGCTCACAAATGATGCATTCATATTCAATATCGCGAATCCTCGCAAAGCCCTTCTTGATCTGACCAATCGTTTTTATGATCACCCTTCAAAGAAAATCAAAGTCATTGGCATTACCGGGACCAATGGAAAAACTACGATCACGTATCTGATAGAATCCATTTTAAAATCCGCAAATAAAAAAACAGCTGTTATTGGGACAGTCAACTATCGTATTGGCAATAAAACCATTCCCGCAAAGAACACAACACCCGGATTATTGGAGAATCAGCAACTCCTTTTTCAAATGGTTCAAGAAAGGGTTGAGTATTGTGTTATGGAGGTTTCGTCTCATGCCCTTGACCAAAGTCGAGCGGAAGCGATCGATTTTCAGGCGGCCATTTTTACAAATCTGACGGGGGACCATATGGATTATCATCAAACCATGGAAAATTATTTTGACGCCAAAACGAAATTATTTACAACGCTTAAATCCCAGGGGGCCGCGGTCATTAATGTTGATGACGATTATGGCCAGAAACTTTGCCTCCTGACAAAAGGGAAGTTGTTAACGTATGCCTTAGACCATGCGGCGGATTATACCGTTGACGATCTAACGATGAGTTTAACAGGTTCGAAATTTCATTTGGTTTCACCGGATGGCTCCATTGACATTCAAACGCCGATCATCGGGCGTCATAATGTTTCAAATATTGTGGCAGCAGCGGGGGTTTGTTGTTCTTTGGGAATTGATTTGAAAGTTATCAAAAAAGGAATTGAATCTCTGGCAACCGTTCCCGGACGGCTTGAACGGGTGGATTGCGGACAGTCCTTTCATGTCTTTGTGGACTATGCGCATACCGATGATGCGCTGAAAAATGTTCTGGAAGCTCTGAGGCAGTTTGGCAAACAGAATATCATTGCTGTTTTCGGCTGCGGAGGAGATCGCGATAAAACAAAGCGTCCGAAAATGGGAAAAATTGCCGGTGAACTTTCGGATCACACGATTTTGACAAGCGACAATCCTCGCAGTGAAAACCCCGAGGCGATCGTTAAAGAAATTGCCGCTGGCTTTAACCGTCAAAATTTTACGATTGAATTGGACCGCCAAAAAGCTATTGAAAAAGCGTTAAAGCTTGCAAAGTCCGGCGATATTATTCTTATCGCCGGAAAGGGCCATGAGGGTTATCAAATCTTTAAAGATAAAACGATTCATTTTGATGATCGTGACATGGCACGAAGGCTTTTAAATGTTTAACGTAAAAGAAATTCTGAGGGCAACGAAGGGAAGTTTGCTTCAAGGGAAGCTTTCACAAAAGATCAGCGGGGTTTTTATTGATTCGCGAAACGTTAAGAGGGGGCATCTTTACATCGCCATCAAAGGCGACCGTTTCGATGGACATGATTTTGTAAACGATGTCATCAAAAAATCTGTTTCTGCCGTTATTGTTGCCAAACATATTTCTTTTTCAAAGTCTCATGTTGCCGTCATCAAAGTTTCTGATACAAAGAAAGCATTGGGTGATCTGGCGAGATATCATCGCGATCGTTTTCGTATTCCGATCATGGCCATAACAGGGAGCGCCGGCAAAACAACGACAAAAGAAATGATAGCCGATGTTTTAAGCCAGAAATATTGTGTTCTTAAAAATATCGCCACCCAAAATAACAATATCGGTGTTCCGTTAACACTTTTGAAACTTCATAAGCGCCATCAGGCTGTCGTTATCGAACTGGGCACGAATCATTTTGGAGAGATCAAATCTTTAGCAAACATCGCGAATCCAACCGTTGCGGTTTTTACCAATATTGGTGATTCCCATCTGGAGTTTTTAAAATCCCGCGCCGGAGTTTTCAAAGAAAAATCTGATCTTAGAAAAGGTTTAAAGAGGGGTGGAACAATCATTTATAATGCGGATGATGTGTTTTTATCGAAGCTTCGCAAATTTTCTAAAAAATACCGGCTTATCAGTTGCGGGATTAAAAACCGGAGTTGTTTTCAGGGAACAAATATTGGGATCAACGACGATCTTAAACTGAGGTTTCATGTCAACCAACAAATATTTATGCTTAATTCGCCGGCTGAGCATAATGTTTATAACGCTTTGACCGCACTTGCGTGCGGGCGATTATTAAATGTTCCGTTTGATAGCATCAAAAAAGCGCTCAAGAGTTTTAAATTTCCTGAAGGCCGATTGCTCGTCCGTCAGTTGGGCTCAATAAAGGTGATTGACGATACGTATAATGCCAATCCGCTGTCCATGGCCAGCGCCATTAAAACATTAAACTTTGTAAATTATCGATTTCAAAAAGTTCTGGTTTGTGGAGATATGCTTGAGCTGGGAAAACAATCCCAAAGACTTCATCGCTTGGTGGGAACATTGATTGCAGCGACAAATATTCAACGTGTTATTGCGGTTGGGGCGTTTGCCAAAATAATCCATGAAGAAATTCAAAAAAGAAACAAACAAATAACAAGTTATTACTATAATAACGCGGAAGCACTCTGTCGTGATATTCATAAACATTTTCATGCCCAGGATATTGTTTTAATCAAAGGTTCGCGCGGTATGAAAATGGAGCGTGTGATCAGTGCGCTTAAAAAGAATTTCCAATCTTAGAATAACGAGAATCCTGGAAACGCTATAAGGAGATTCATGTTTTATTTTTTAGCCAATTTTCGAGATGTTTTCTTTGGCTTCAACATTTTTAAATATATTACTTTTCGAACCGGTATGGCCGCTATCACAACATTTCTTCTCTGCATCATTTTTGGCCCCATCTTAATTAAGAAATTCCGGGAATTCAATATCCGTGAAAATGCGGGGCGTAAAGATACGCCGCAATTGGGAAACTTTCATAAGCCCAAAGAAGGCACGCCGACAATGGGGGGCATTTTTATTATTGGCAGTATTGTTGTCTCAGTTTTGTTATGGGCGGATTTAAGCAATCGGTACATTCTTCTGACGCTGTTGACGTGCGTATGGTTGGCTGTTATTGGTTTTATTGATGACTATAGGAAGCTGACCCAAAAAGGGCCGCACCGGGGTTTGCGGGCACGGGTAAAATTTATCTGGCAGGTCATCCTGGGTTTGATCCTGGGGGCGTTTATTTTTACCGACCCCCATGTTTCCACCAGGATGGATATTCCTTTCGTAAAAAATGTTTTTCTCGATTTTGGAATATTTTATATCCCCTTTATTGTCATTATTATTGTTGGCGCTTCCAATGCGGTTAACCTGACAGATGGGCTTGATGGCCTTGCGATCGGTTGTGTTTTGATCGTTTCGATCGCGCTCAGTATCTTATGCTATGTTTCGGGCCATTTAAAATTCAGCGAATATTTGTTTATTCCTTATATCAGCGGGGCCGGGGAGTTGACGATATTTTGTGCGGCGATCCTGGGGGCGAGCCTTGGATTTTTATGGTTTAACTGTTATCCAGCGACAATTTTTATGGGAGATGTCGGATCGCTTGCCCTTGGCGGAACATTGGGGGTGATCGCGGTCTTTATAAAGAAAGAATTATTGCTTGTGCTTTTAGGAGGCATTTTTGTTATCGAAGCATTGTCTGTTATCTTGCAGGTGGCGTCTTTTAAAACAACGGGAAAACGTATTTTTAAAATGTCGCCGTTCCATCATCATTTGCAGCTCTCCGGATGGAATGAATCAAAAATTATTATCCGTTTCTGGATTATCGCAACCATCCTTGCCATTGTGACTCTGGTGACCCTTAAGATTCGTTAAATGCTCGATTTAAAAAATAAAAAGGTCACGATCATCGGTTTTGCCAAAAGCGGTATGGCCTGCGCCGAATTGGTTATTAACAAGGGCGGCAAGGTCAGGATTTCTGACCTTGCCGCCCAGGAGAAATTAAACTCGCTTCTCAGTGACTGGCCCTGTTTCAACGATGTCCAGCTGGAATGCGCAGGCCACAGTGAGGCTTTTATTAAAGATAGCGATCTTATTGTTTTAAGTCCCGGTGTACGTAGTGATGCGCAACCGATCTTTTGGGCACGCCAAAAAAAAATCCCTGTCATTGGTGAGATTGAGCTTGCCTGGCAGTTTTGTGATAAGCCTGTTGTTGCGGTGACGGGCAGCAATGGCAAAACAACCGTCTCAACACTCATTGCAAAAGTCCTTGAGAGATCCGGACAACGCGTTTGTCTGTGCGGTAATATCGGGCCTCCCTTCTCAAAGTATGTTTTAGATTCTAACGCATATGATGTTTTCGTCTTGGAAGTCAGCTCTTTTCAATTAGAGTCAACCGTTGAATTTCGGCCCCACGTTTCTGTTTTTACCAATTTCAGCCAAAACCATCTTGATCGCCACAAAGACCTCCAGGAATATTTGGATGCCAAGAAACGAATTTTCTTAAATCAACGCAACGATAACTACGCGGTTCTCAATTATGAAGACGAAACGGTGCGCGCGGTTGCCGCTGGTCTTAATTCGATCATTTCTTTTTTTAACCCTCCCGGAACAGCAAAGAGAACTGGCATTTCAAATCCGAACTTTCTGGCTGCGATGGAAGTAGGAAGGATTTTCGGCGTTTCTCCAGAAACGTGCAAAGAAGTCTTTGAAGACTTTAAAGGTGTTGAACATCGTCTTGAAGTTGTCCGCACACTTGACGGCGTCGATTTTATCAATGATTCCAAGGCGACAACGGCCGAATCGGGACGATGGGCGTTGGAGTGTTTGCAAAAACCCATTCATTTGATTTGCGGCGGACGCGATAAGAATATTGATTTTTCTGTTTTGAAGCATTTGGTTAAAGATAAAGTTAAAAAGATGTATGTCATCGGGGAAGCGAAAGAGAAGTTTAAGGAAACTTTTTTTAATGTTGTGAATATTGAAGATTGCCAGGATCTGAGTGATGCGGTCAGTTGTGCGCGGCGTAGCGCCAAATCCGGCGACTGCATCTTGCTGACACCGATGTGTGCCAGTTTTGATATGTTCGCGAATTTTGAAGAGCGGGGACGCATTTTTAAAGATATCATCCAGAAATTAAAGTAAGGTTTTTATGCGAGAACTCAGAATATCATTGGCTGTTGTGACGATCCTTTTGATTTGTATCGGGGTCCTCATGATCTTTAGCTCAAGCAGTGTTTATGCGATGAAGGTGTTGGGTTCGAGTACGTATTTCTTACACCGGCATCTTTTGTTTTTATTCATGGGGATTATTTTAATGGGCGTTGTCATGACGGTGGATTATCGCGAGTTGCAAAAATATGCCAAACCGCTTTTGATGATGACGGTTATTTTATTGGCCCTCGTTTTAATTCCTGGGGTAGGTTGGGAGAGCAATGGCGCCCGCCGCTGGTTTAAGATAGGGATGTTTAACATTCAACCATCTGAGTTTGCAAAAATCGTAATGCTCATTTATATTTCCGATTTTTTATCGCGCAAACGGTCTCAGTTACGTGATTTTTTTAATGGATTTGTTCCGATGATGATGGTGCTGGGCGTTGTCTGTCTTTTAATTTTAAAACAACCGGATATGGGAACAGCTGTCTTTATCGCGGTGATGTCATTGCTGATGATGTTTATTGCCGGTACGGATGCGCGGTATGTGGGTGCGCTCATTTTAGCTGCGCTCCCGGCCATTTATCTTCTCATTGCGCATGTTCCCTACCGTCTGGCGCGCATCATGGCATTTGTAGACCCCTGGCGCGATAGCCAGGGAATTGGATTTCAATTGACCCAATCGCAGATTGCTTTAGGTTCGGGAGGCTTATGGGGTGTCGGATTAGGGCAGAGCCGGCAAAAACTGTTTTATTTACCGGCGGCGCATACCGATTTTATTTTTTCCATTATTGGAGAAGAGCTGGGGCTTATCGGCACCATGGCTGTTATCATTCTTTTTATTTTCTTTATATGGCAGGGGGCACGCATTGTCAAACGCACAACGGATAGTTTTGGATATTTCTTGAGTTTGGGTGTTGTCCTGATGATCGGCCTGCAGGCGGTCATTAATGTTGGAGTGAGCATCGGAGCGCTTCCGACAAAAGGATTGCCGTTGCCGTTTATCAGTTACGGCGGTTCAGCGTTAATGGCCAATCTGATAGCGGTGGGATTATTGTTAAACGTTTCGCGTACACAGGAATTATGAGAATCCTTTTTGCGACGGGAGGAAGCGGCGGGCATATTTTCCCGGCTTTAGAAACAGCTTTATCTCTTAAGAATTCCGGGCATGACATCATTTTTGTCACAACAAAAAGTCCGATATCCGAGAAGCTAAGGGCCAAAAAATTTTCGACCCATTTTGTTTCCTCGCGTGGGTTATCAACAAGTTCTTTGAAAAACATTTTTGTCTCTTCTTTTTGTATGTTTCGTGCATTGGCGGAATCGTTTTCCATTTTAAGGAAAACACGCCCCGATGCGGTTGTTGGTTTCGGCGGGTACGGAGCTTTTCCGGTTGTCCTTGCCGCAGTCCTTTTAAGGCGGCCAACCCTGATCCATGAACAAAATGTCGTTCCGGGGCGTGCGAATCGCCTGCTGGCAAAATATGTTTGTGCGATCGCGATCAGTTTTAAAGAAACAGAAAAATATTTTCCCGGGAACAAAACGATATTAACAGGTTGTCCATGCCGGGCCGTCGCTTTGAATAAGGATAGGGAACAAATTCTTACAAGATTTAATTTATTCAAGAACAAATACACCATGCTTATTCTTGGCGGAAGCCAGGGAAGCCAGCGGATGAATGGGAAATTTCTAAAAACAGCCGGGATGTTACGGGGAATTATTGATTTTCAAGTCATTCACATGGCCGGGCCGCACGATTATGAACTCTTAAAAGACGAATATCGAACATTAGGAATTGGCGCTGCCGTTTTTTCATTTCTTGATGATATGGATTTGGCGTATGCGATTGCTGATCTGGTGATCTCGCGTGCGGGAGCAGTGACAGTCGCAGAAATCATGGCCAATCGTATTCCGGCAATTGTTATTCCTTACCCATTTGCGGGTGGACATCAAAAAGAAAATGCAAAAATATTAGCGCAGGTTGGAATCGCGAGTATAATCGAAGACAGTGATCTGAAAAGTGAAAATTTGCGCGATGAAATTCTCAAAAATCACAAGGACCGCTTGTCGAAGGATAATATTGCGGAAAAATTAAAAGATATTTATACTTCCGATTCTGCAAAACGCCTTGCAGAGGCAATCGTTACCTTTTGAAAATGATATTCAAAATTCTTATCCTCTCCATGGCATGTTCTCTCTGTCTTATCAACCGTGCTGAAGCGGAAGACAAAGACAGCTGGAAAGAACACAAGTCCTATCATTTCATTATTTATTACAAAGATGCTCCCGAGGATTTTGTCAAAAATGTTGAAAAAAGTGCCGAGGATTATTATCAGGAGATCACGCGGAATTTAGGGTTTACCCGTTATCAAAGCTGGACATGGGATCAACGGGCCAAGATTTATATTTATCGGGATCAGGATGATTACATTCATATGGGCAAACAGATGCAGTGGTCGCACGGTGTGGCGTCTTTTTTAGAAAAAGAGATTCGCACGTATCCATCGGATAGCGGATTTTTTGACTCCCTGTTGCCGCATGAATTGGGGCATATCATTTTCCGGGAGTTTATTGGCATGAATCCTTTTGTGCCGATCTGGCTGGATGAAGGCGTGGCCATGTATCAGGAAAAAGCGAAACGCTGGGGTTCCAACAAAGATGTTAAAAAAGCCATTGCGGAAAATCATTTTATTCCTCTGGCAGAATTGTCCTCGGTTCGACTTTATTCCAATACGGACAAAGAATTTGTTCAGCTTTTTTATAGTGAAGCTGCAAGTATTGTGTATTACATGATCACGGAATTGGGAGAATATCGGTTTGCGGATTTTTGCCGGGAACTCAAATCCGGAAAAACGATGGAAAGTGCTTTAAGCGTGACGTATTATCGTTTTAAAAATCTTGATGAATTGGGTAAAGCCTGGATGGATTATTTAAAGAAGTGAAAACACATTATCATTTGATCGGTATCGGTGGCGTTGGGATGGGGGCGATCGCCACACTTTTGTTGGCGAAAGGTTTTAAAGTCAGCGGCTCCGATGTCAAAGAAAGCGAATATACGCACCGTCTGCGCAGTCAGGGGGCGTCTGTATTGATCGGACACGATGCCCGCAATATCCATCGCGATACAAACATTGTTGTTTATTCTTCTGCGATACCCAAAAATAATCCTGAACTTGCTTTTGCGCTTGAGCATAATATCCCGATTCGGATGCGCGCACAAATCCTTGCCGGGCTCATGGAAGATAAGATCGCCATTACCATTGCCGGAGCCCACGGAAAGACAACGACAACATCCATGGTTGTGAGTCTCTTAACGGCCGCGGACTTAAATCCAACGACGGCCGTAGGGGGGATCATCAACGGATCAGGTTTTGGGGCCAATCTAGGGCAGGGCGAATATTTTGTCGCTGAAGTCGACGAAAGCGACGGATCATTTTTATATTTTTACCCCCGTTTTTCCGTGATCACCAATATTGATTTTGAACATGTGGATTATTACGGAAGCTGGGAGAAAATTTGTGAAACCTATGAACGGTTTATCGCGAAGACAGACCTCAAAGGGTGTCTGATCGCTTGCGGCGAAGATGAGAATTTAAAAGGACTTTTAAACAAAAGCCGCCGCCGGTTTTTTCTCTACGGATTTTCTCCTTCCTATGATTGTTACGCTCTTAATATTCAAACGCAGGGATATTCTTCGTCATTCGATTGTTATATCAAAGGAGGGCGTTGGGGGGTTGTTCAATTAAAGGTCCCAGGCCAGCATAACATTTTAAATGCTCTGGCCGCGGTCTGCCTTGGCTGGCAATTGGGAATCGGGTTCGATAAAATTCAGGAAGGTTTAAAAAGTTTTTCAGGAACCAAACGGCGCATGCAGTTGAAAGGTATTTTTAACGATGTGATGGTTGTGGATGATTACGCCCATCATCCCACGGAGATCAAAGCCACGCTTAAAGCCGCCAGGACTTTTGGGCGCAAACGCCTCGTTGTTGTCTTTCAGCCGCATCGTTATACGCGAACGAAATTTCTTATGGATGATTTCGCCGAAAATCTTTGCGATTGCGATCATTTGATCCTGACCGATATTTATCCCGCCAGTGAGCCGTTTATTCCAGGTGTGACAACGCAAGTTCTCTTTGAAAAAATCAAACGGCAAACATCCATTCCCGTTATTTATTTAAAGAAAGACAAAATCACTCCGTATCTTTTAAAAAACGTAATAGCGGGAGATCTCATTTTAACCCTGGGGGCCGGAGATATTACACAGATCTGCGATCAATTTGTCCATCGGCTTGATTCCCAAGCAACGGAAATCTTGGAGCCTTCAGCCAAAGAAAGACACCCATGAAAGATGAGATGAGTCTATCAGAGCATATTGGTGTTTTAATGGGAGGCCCTTCGTCCGAGCGGCCAATCTCACTCAAGTCTGGCAAAGCCGTTTATGAAGCGCTGGGGTCATCAGGGTGTCATGTCAGCGCGATTGACATTCCGTCTTCGGATGTTGATGAGATCATTGCCATTTTAAAAAATGCCAAAATCGATATTGCTTTTATCGCTTTGCATGGGCAATTGGGAGAAGACGGCGTTATTCAATCGATCTTAGAAAAACTTCACATTCCCTATACGGGGCCCGGGGTAAAATCCAGCCAGCTTGCGATGAATAAGATTTTGGCCCAAAATATTTTTAAGCAGAATCATATTCCGGTTCCCCCCTTTCGAGTTGTCAACAAAAATAATAAGCGCAGCTTGCAGACCGCTGTGATCACCATTGACAATTATCCTGTGATGGTCAAGCCCGCCAGCCAGGGTTCGAGTATTGGGATTACCCTGGTGGAAAACAAAAATGATCTCGCCGCTGCGGTTGAAAAAGCGCTTGAGTATGACGGGGAAGTCCTGATTGAACGATATATCAGAGGAAAAGAATTGACGGTCGGGATTTTGGATGACAGGCCGCTGCCGGTCATCGAAATCCGCCCGCACGCGAAGTTTTTTGATTTCACGGCAAAATATGAATCGGGAACGACGGAGTATATAATTCCCGCGCAATTACCGGATGATGTTGCCCGGCGCGTACAAAAAATGGCATGGGATGCTTTTTGTGCTTTACGTTGCCGCGATCTGTCGCGCGTTGATATTATGCTTGATGATGAGCAAAATCCATTTGTCATCGAGATAAATACCATTCCGGGGTTTACCGCGACGAGTCTTTTGCCAAAAGCCGCAAAGGTTATGGGGATTGATTTCCCGCAGTTGTGTTTGACAATTGTTCAATTGGCGTATCGCCGTAAAAAAGTTCCGGAAACATCAGGTGTTTGATTGGGTTCTAAAAATAAAAAATCATTTTTCGCGATTATCTTTTTTCGCTTTCTGATCATGATCATATTTTTGGGGATCATCGGTTATTTTGTGAATGATCGTATTTTTGATGCGATCAAGAATTCCGATTTCTTTGCCATCAAAGATATCTGGTACGAATCGTCCTTGAAAGCCATCGATAAAAGCGAACTGTCATCCCTGGAAGGGAAGAGCTTGCTGACCATTGATTTAAAAAAGATCCAGCGCCAGTTGCAAACGCGTTATCCGCAATATAAAAATCTCAGAGTTCTTCGAAGATTTCCCGATCAAATTCTTGTCAGCGCCTATCGGCGTTATATTGTCGCTCAGGTCAAGGCCGGTAACGGGACGTTTTTTGTCGATGAAAATGCAACAATCCTTTCGCAATTAAAGGCGGTTGATCAAAAGCTGCCTGTTATTACGGGAATCAGTTTTGGCAAAAAAGGATTAAACGCCAATAATGCCGCGAGTAATTACCAAATGCAAGTGGCTTTGAAGATCATCAAGGAATTCCAGAACGACAAAGCGTTATCAACCTGCCCTATTTTGCGTATTGATGTCAGCCATTTGTCTGAAATTCACGTTGATATCTTGGAGGGTTTGCCGGTTTTGTTTGATCGGGACAATATTGAACAAAAGGCGAGGATCTTAAGCCTGGTTTTGACACAGGCGAAAGTCGATCCGACGACCGTTCGCTATATTGATTTGCGTTTTAAAGAACCGATTTTAGGAACAACAGAACTCGAGAAGAAAAATGATCGATAAAATTGTTTGCGGTGTGGATATTGGGTCGCAGCAGATCAAGGCAACGCTGCTTAGAATACGGCGCAGTGGCCAGATCGATATTCTGGGGATAGAAGAAGCGCCGATGCGAGGCTTAAAGAAAAATGGTTTTTCGGACATGACAGAATTTTCTCAGAATATTCACATGATCTTGTCGGGGTTATCCCGTAAAACAGGTTTTAAAATGAAAGACGTTCAGCTGGGCATCGGAGGCCCGTGGGTGGCTTCCCGGTTTAGTCGAGCCGTCATCCCCCTCCTTGATCACGCCAGCAAAGTTGTGACCGAAGCCGATATCAAAAAGATCAATAAACAGGCGCGGATGCTCGGCGTCAAAATGGAAGAAGAAATTCTTCACGATTTTCCTCAATATTATATTCTCGATGACGGCAATAAAGTTTTAGACCCCCTGGGGATGTATGCCCGCAAAATGGCGGTCGGGTCTTTACTCATCGTCATGCCGGTCAATTTGCTCATGAATATTCGAAAGGCCGTTTTACAGGGCGGATATGAGATTGCCCATGTTTATTTTTCACCCCTGGCATCATCCTATGCCTGTTTGACTGACGAGATGACAAGGCGGGGATGTCTTTTGATCGACATGGGGGCGGCGACAACAAACATTCTTTTTTTTAAAGAAGGTTTTTTAAGAAGTTTGGATATTATTCCTTTTGGCGGGGATCATTTGACGCAGGCCCTCAGTGAATCACTGCATCTGCCTTTCGAACTCGCCGAGGACATTAAAAAATCCAGCGCCATGGTATTGAAAGAAGATCTTAAGTCAGCGGAAGAAATTCTTGTGAAGAAGGACGATGGATATTTGCACGTCAAACAAGATGTTGTTTTTGAAACTGTCGAATCGCAGGTGATGAAACTTGAGGAATTGATCCAGGAGATTTTACAGTTTTCCCATGTCCGGGAAAAACTTTCGTGCGGTGTTGTTTTGTGCGGGGGGGCATCTCTTCTGACGGGCTTGATTGAACGGTTGGAAAAAGATTGGAAACTGCCTGTTTCATTGGGGAAGCTGCAATCGAATGTTTTTAAAAATGCCTGTCTTTACGCGGGCGCCGTTGGGCTGGCCATCTCCATTCAAAGAAAACAATACAGGGGGTCGCCGGGAGTTTTAAAGCCAAAAAATTTTCTTGGCCGCGTTACAAACCACGTTCAAGTCTTGTACGAGGAATATTTTTAAAGAATTATTTATTGCGTTGGGGCCTGGTTAAATGAAAGGTAAGTTCTTTAAGGGATGAGCGGATGCGGATAATTTCACCAAAAATATAAAGCATCCAAAAAGAATTTAAGAAAAGCAAGAAGGTTAACATTAGGAAGTTGTAGGATTGCAAAACCATCAGATGCTCGGATGGTTTTTCGTTTAAGTCGGTGCTAATGTCGATGGTATTAATGGTCAAAATGAAGAAAAAGACGAATAAAGCCACGAGGACGATTTGAAAAAACAAGATATAGAAATGGCGGATCATCCACTTGTTAAAATGATTATCCCAATATCTGACCCTGGACATAAAATCATTAAATGACATACACTCTCCTTAAAATTCAGCAAGTGCATTGTACCTTAAAATTGACGTACGACAAATTATTTTTTAACCTGAATTTTGTCCCGCCGTTGGCGGAAAAAATTCGCCCCCCAGGACCGCTACGTCCCGACGCGATCTATAAAAGAATGACAAGCGTCGGGACCGGCCTCGCCAGAGGCGGGGCCGGTTGACGGTCAAAAGCAAAATTTGCCGCGCACTTTTCTGTGCGCGGAGGCTGGTTGTAAAATCATGGCCAATGCAAATTTTGGGTTTAAAGAACTCATAAGAGCAGGGGTTGGCTATAAAATATTCTTGGTGAATTTGAGCTTTTCAATATTTTTAAAAAGTGATATAGTGGGGCGGTTTTGAATTGTTGGCCTGTCCCGATGGGAGAAGCTCATCGGGACTGGCGCAGACTTTGTTTGAGGGTGTTAATTGTTGGCCTGTCCCGATGGGAGAAGCTCATCGGGACTGGCGCAGACTTTGTTTGAGGGTGTTAATTGTTGGCCTGTCCCGATGGAAGAAGCTCATCGGGACTGGCGCAGACCTTTCTAACGTATGAATTAAATTTAATGGTCGTCTGCGCCTGTAGCTCAATGGATACCTGCCTGCCGGCAGGGAGCATTTGCCAAAGACATGTATATCGTTTACTCATTGAAATCAAAAAAAGATGGCCGAATATATGTTGGAATAACTGGTGATCTTGAGAAGAGAATTGTTGAGCATAATGCCGGAAAAACAAAATCGACCAAAGGTTTTCGGCCATGGGAAGTGCTTTATGTTCAAAATGTTGAAACCAGAATTGAAGCACGTCAATTAGAAAAGAAATGGAAAAGCGGCTCAGGAAAAGAATTTTTGAAAAATATGAATATATGCGCTCGTAGCTCAATTGGATAGAGCATTAGTCTTCGGAACTAAGGGTTCCGAGTTCAAATCTCGGCGAGCGCGTTTAACTTGACGATACGTCGAACTCTTCGGGGTTCGACTATCACCAAAGAACTCGCATTTTCCCTTGATACTTCGACGGCGCCAAACCCTGCCTTAAAAGGTGGGTTTTGAGGCGCCGCTCAGTATCAACCCTGAGCGATTAGTCGAATGGGTTGATTTTATTTCCAGCAATTTCCTTTACAACATAATTCGGTTCTTATAAGATAAGAATCAATTTGAAGAAAAACGTCTTTATCTTAAGAACTTTAAACAGATCCTATTCCGCGTAAATCGCTTTTCGAATTCATGCCATCAACAGCTATCCTTAAACAAACCCCTCTTCTTGCCGAGCATCTCAAATTAAAAGCAAAGATTGTCCCTTTTGGTGGTTGGGAAATGCCTGTGCAATATATGGGGATTTTGCAGGAATACGAGCAAACACGCAGCAAAACAAGTATTTTTGATACGTGCCATATGGGGGAGTTTATGATTAAAGGGGATTGCCAAAAATCCGGCCTTGATCGCATTGTGACCCAGCCCATCAAGGATATGCCTGTTAAAAGTTGCCGGTATGGATGCATGCTCAGTGAGTCCGGCGGGGTAATTGATGATTTGATCGTCTATCGGTTAGCTCAGGAAGAGTGGATGCTGGTGGTCAATGGCGCGACGACAAAAAAAGACGAGGACCATGTTTTCGGGCAATTATCTTCGGATTCAGCCTTTAATAATATTTCGTCTGCACTGGGAAAGTTAGATATTCAAGGGCCTTTGGCCAGAGAGGTTGTTGGCCAATTCGTCAAGGGGATAGAAAAATTAAAGTTTTATGAATTTGATGTTTTTGATGTCTTGGGTGAAAAAAATATTGTCAGCCGCACGGGTTACACCGGCGAATTGGGTTATGAAATTTATTTTTCCTGGCAGCGAATGCCTGAGCTCTGGCAAACGCTCCTCAAAAATCCATCTGTGAAAGCTGCGGGCTTAGGCGCGCGTGACCTTCTACGTATCGAAATGTGTTATAGCCTTTACGGCCATGAGCTGGACGATACGATTTCTCCGCTGGAGGCCGGCCTGGAAAAATTTATAGATTTTGAGAAGGACTTTATCGGGCGCGAAGCTTTGCGGAGTCAAAAGAAGAGTGGTGTCTTGCGAAAACTCGTTTATGTTGCCTCCCAAACACGTCAATCGCCACGGCACGGGCAGAAAATTACTGATTCCAACGGAAAAGAGATCGGCATGGTGACAAGCGGGACATTTTCTCCCCATTTAAAATGCGGCATCGGGATTGCTTTTGTTTCAACGAAGGCGGATTTGAAGGATAAAAACTTTTTTTGCGGCAATGAGAAAACAAAAATTCTTTTAAAACTTGCAAGCCGGCCATTTTATAAGGACGGTTCATTAAAAAATTAAGGAGATCGTCCCATGGATATCCCTCAAGAATTTTACTACACAAAAGAGCATGAATGGGTGAGCCTTTCTGGAAAAGTCGCAACCATTGGCATTAGCGAGTATGCGCAGTCCGCTCTTGGGGACATTACTTTTATTGAACTTCCCAAGGTTGATGCCGAGGTTGAACAGTTTGAACAGGTGGCGTCCGTTGAATCGGTGAAGGCGGCCAGTGATATTTATTCTCCGCTTTCGGGAACTGTGAGGGAGGTCAATGACAAACTCTCCGAAGATCCGGGGCTTATCAATCGTTCTTGTTATGAAAAAGGATGGATCACGAAGATTGAGATTTCTGATAAAGACGAGATTTCGAATCTCATGAATGCTTCGGAATATGAAAAATTGCTCGAAAGCTTAGAGGAGAAGGAATAATTCGTGAATCCTTACATTGCCAATACCGATGATGATGTTGCGCAAATGCTAAAAGCGATTGGCGTACGTTCCATTGACGATCTTTTTGTCGATATCAAACCGCAGCACAAACCGAAGTCCTTTGCTTTGCCGCCGGGAAAGTCGGAACAGGAAGTCATCGATGATCTCAAGCGTTTATCTTTTAAAAATCGCACCGACTTAATTCTTTTTATCGGTTGCGGCTACTACGATCATTATGTTCCAGCGGCCGTTAGCGCTCTCATTTCCCGGGGAGAATTCGCGACAGCGTATACGCCCTATCAACCGGAATGTTCTCAAGGGACATTGCAGGCGCTTTATGAATATCAGAGCATGATCTGCTCTTTGACGGGCATGGATGTGGCCAATGCCTCGCTTTATGATGGGGGAACAGCTCTTTATGAGGCGATGATGATGGCCATAAGAATTTCCAGCCGCAATAAAATCATCATGGACGGCGGAGTCAGCCCCATTTATCGAAAGATCTTAAAGAGCTATACGACGAATTTGGCGATTGAATTTATTGAGACTCCGGTCGTCCATGGGCAAAGCGATCGCAGCCAGATTCAAAAGCTTCTCGACAATAAAACCGCGGCGCTCATTTTACAAAACCCGAATTTTTTTGGCGTTATCGATGATCATTCGGACTTAATAAAAAAGGCTCACGATGGTGGTGCGCTTGCCATTTCCAGCGTTTACCCGATCTCTTTAGGGATTTTAAAAACACCCGGCCAGATGGGGGCGGATATCGTGACAGGAGAAGGGCAGAGTCTGGGATTGCCGCTTAATTTTGGCGGCCCCTATTTGGGATTCATGGCCGCCAAAAAAAAATGGGTGCGCAAGATGCCCGGCCGTATTGTCGGGGCAACCGTGGACTCCAAAGGCCGGCCGTGTTTTGTGAATACCTTACAAGCCCGCGAGCAGCATATCCGTCGGGAGAAAGCGACATCCAATATTTGTACGAACGTCGCGCTGTGCGCGACTCAATCGGCGATGTTTATGACGCTCATCGGTTCTCAAGGATTAAAGGATTTGGCACAGCTTAATTGTGATAAGGCCGAGTATGCCCGGCAGATGATTTCAAAGATCAAAGGCGTTGAAGTGAAGAGAAGCGCGCCCACATTTAATGAGTTTACAGTCTGCCTGCCCGAGGATGCATCGGATGTTGCCGCGGAAATGATCAAACGCGGGTTTGTCGCCGGGTTTCCTCTGGGGCGATATTATCCAGGAATGGAGAAATATTTATTGGTTGCGGTCACCGAAAAACGCACGAAAGCCGAAATTGATTGTTATGCGAAAAATTTAAACGAGATTTTATCCGCCTTCGCCTAAAATAATTCCAAATGATTTGGGCAAATAGAAAAGGCGGATAGATATCCTGCGTAGCCAAACGCGGTTCTCCTTCGCTAAAGTGTTTTCACCTTTAGCTTCGGAGGAACCGGCCATTCGAAGCTCAAACGTGATTCTACTTCGCTAAATTACTTTCGTGTTTAGCTTCGTAGGAATCAGCCCTACGAAGTTAAAACGTGAAAACATTTTAACGAAGTAGGCTGAAAAACATTTGAGCGAAGAAGGCCGGAAGCAATTTGGCGAAGCAGGATCGGCTTCGGCGGATTTCGCCGATAAACCCGAATTTTGCAAAGCAAAATTCGCCCGTAGGGCCGCCGGGCAAAATCTCGAAGAGATTTTGCGGTTCAGGCGGGGTAATCCCGGAATTTTGCGCGCACGAATTTGTGCATGATTTCT
>OBEQ011766247.1_pt1 | contig 76007 bp, 85 predicted proteins | sample 1670901 | NCBI WGS metagenome assembly OBEQ01 (sample SAMEA104232315, study PRJEB22302) | groundwater metagenome | biome: forest; feature: aquifer; material: groundwater | place: USA | collected 2011-08-07 | depth 5.4 m | reverse complement strand
TTCGCTTCCAACTTGTATCTCAGCATTAAAACTTTTCGGGATTTGCTTATTGGACAGATCTCTGGCCGATCCAATATTTTTCACGGTCACCGAATGGCCTTTAACCATTTTTGTTTCGCTTAACCCGATCATAAAATAATTCTCACCAATGATCACTTTTTCTATCTCCTCGCGCGTCTCGGCGCGGCGGGCAACAGCCTGCCACTTGTCCAAAGCGGATCTTATTCTTTGTCTAAAGGTCTCCGACAACCCGAGATATTGCTTAGGATCCAAAATATTATTGAGCTGCTGAATTAATGATAATTTTCCATTTTCCGTAAGATCATTTAATTGTAACAAACCATTAAAAACGAGATTTTCCCTGGACTTGAATTCCAAGGCAATAGGAAGTACAAGCGCGTCCTGATCGTTTAATAAAGGTCTAATGTTTCCTTGTGCAATAAAATTTCCTCTATACCAATTCGTAAGAACGCCTTTGCCAAGTAAGTTCTCGATTACTTTTGGATCGGAATAATCACTGTCAGCGTCTCCTTCGTGACCATGCCGAAAATCCCCTGTGCGGGCCCACCGAGGATTCATTACGTTCCGGGCATCTCGCTCATTGTTTGCGGTTTTCATTTTAATTTCAAACGGATTAAATTCGAATTTTCCTTGTTCCATAGCAAGGAGCAAGAATCCCAGATAAGGCGCGGAAAAAACCGCGCGCGTCTCGGCGCGGACTATAAATTGAATTTGTTTGCCCTGCAACTGCGCGGTACCTGTGAGAGATTCAAATTTGCCTTTTAAGAATTCGGATAAAGACTCTCCGGCTTCTACAGAATCGATAGGATAAGCGATTTCAATACGCGTGCCTTGATCTTTGTTGCTGAACGCAATGCGCGCTCTGCCGATTTCTTTTTTACCTTGTCTTCTAAGTTTATAACCAGAAACTCCAAAACCTCTTCCACGGACGGAAACTAGATCTCTCGCAAAATAATCACCCGTATCCGGATTAATTCTTCCGCTGATGGGAATCGCAGGGTCTCGGTCAAAAAGAAGTTTAGACAGATTGTCAATGGTTGTGTGATCAATGAATGTCTTCAAAAGATCTCGATTAGCCTGTACATATTTTTCTGGATCCACTTTCAAACTCGCCGCAGATTCTTTAACATTTTCTTGGAGGAAGCTTCCGGCTGCAAAATCCGGATCATCCGGATTCAGTGCAGGATCCAGCATATGGTAAATAATTTCCGATACTTTTTTGAAATCTTCGACCGGAAGGCCGGGACCCGCATCTTGAAATGAAAAATGAACCATCTTTGTGTTCGGATCATAGGCAATTTCAATTTGCATCGGACCTTTTTCGGCGGATGAAAAAGAAAGTCCATTTACGCCGTATTCCTCAACAAACCAAAACAGGTCCGACATTTCTTCTGCGGTCAAATGAATTTGCGATAATTTCTCAAGCTCCTGATCTAAATTCCGCGTCTCGGCACGTTTGAATTTCTCATCAGCAGATACCTTCAGCAAAGGGTATTCATCCGTACGGTAAACTTGCGCTTTAAGTCCTTCTGTTGAATCAATGATATAGGTTTCGGACTTTTCAGGATCGCCGGTCAGCGTCAGCAGACTTGTTTGAAAATTTTTGTGACCGATTATTTCGTCTCTTTCATTATTTTTAAATCGAGACATCCAATCGTGGATATTGGTGAGATAAACTGTATCTAAATTTGCTTGATTGCGCGTGAGCCAATCCGAAATTTTCTTCAACGAATTTTGGTCTCCGAAATCAAGCGGAATTCGGAAAATGCGGCCTTGGCGGAATAAAGTTTGGATGTGGTGAAATTTTTTTGGATCATTAAGCCATTCCATTTGATCTAAGGATCGGGTTGGGCGGAGTTCTTTTGCATAATAGAGGTTGACCATTTCGTCATCTGAAAGAAACCGGCTCTTAAAACTTTCCAAATTCGTTACGTCTTCGGAATTCATGATCGCTTCTATTTTGTCGTGAACGTGAAGTACGCCCAAATCAATATCAAATAAAATCACAATGTCGCTTTCTCTTGCTGCCGCAACTTCGTAATTCACAAGACCTGCTGCGCCCATATGAACTCGGATGCCATTAGGCCTCGGTTGCCTTTGAAGATCCTCGATAGCTTCATCCCATCCGATTTCATTGGTTCTGGCATAAGGTTTCTTAGTAGTCGGAAAGGAGTCGGTTTTCACTGCCTGGACCAACTGATCTAATTGTGTCAATGCGACGTCAATTTGAACCGGAAGTTTTGTAGTTGATTCTTTCACGTTTCGTGTCTCGGCGCGGGGACCCATTATTTGATCTAATAAATATAAAATGTAAGGATCAATATCCATTTTTTCAGCTGGCAATCCTAACTTTTGGTTAAGCGCGCGAATATTTTCTTCCGCTTCCTGTAAAAATTGGCCGCGGAGATCATAGTGAATCAACCTTTCAAGAACTTGCCGGTTTGGATACTGAGCAGAAATATATCTATCTGGATGGGTTTGAATATCTTCGGCTAGTTTGGTTAAGAAGAAGCGCTCAAACTGCCAACTCAAAAGTTGCAAGTAATCTGGATTATTTAAATAGATCGGATTTAATTTTAATGCTTGGTCACCTAAAACGAGTTGCTGAACCACTTTTCCGCCGGCGCCACGCGCAACGTAATGGGTCAACTCAAAAAGATCGCGAAAATGAATACTTTCGCCGGTTCTGAATGCATCCGTTGGAATTAAAGTGCCAACAATCATGCGCCGGCCGGCATCAGGAAGCAAAATTGATTCCCGGTATCGATCGGGCGCAAGAATCATTTCGCCAACGGAATAGACCATTTTTTCTCCAGTTGGCTGATAGCTCATAATATGCGATGCAAAAATAATTTCATCGGTCGTCGCCTTCAGAACATCCAAGAAACTGAATGTCTTACGTTTACCGGTGGCGGGATCTTCAATTTCAAAATTGAGCGATTCAAACATGAGAGCAAGATCAGCAGGTAAATTATTGGGGGCAACGGCCAAACTGGTTGTCCCATTTTGAACGCTTAATTCATGCATCTTATTCAAGTCCGCTAAGGGTTGAGTCACTTTAATTGCGGGACTTATCTCGATTTGCCCGCCATTACCGATTTGGATGGTTTGGATTCTGAGCGGAATTCCCGCTCTTTTTGAATCCCGATCTGCAATCACTCTGAGTTTTTGTTCTGCCGCCGGTGTCGTCGAATGACCTAAAGCAATCGCGGCAAATTCATGAATCTCAAAAACAGGCTGACGGTTGAGTACTCGTGAATGCGCATCGAACATCGCGATCGGTAAAGAAACAAAGAGCCTTTTCGTCGATGAATCATAAAAGGCCGCAGAGTGGGTTTGACCGTCCGAATAGAGTTCAGTTTGAGAAAGCGGCGGCATGAAAAAGACTTTCGGAGTAGTTCCTCCCTGAGAAACGATAGATCGAAATTCCGGCAGAGACTTTATTTCTTGCCTGATTCGCTGAAGATAATTTAATTCCGGATCAGAGATAAATCCAAAGTGCTTGAGCGCCAGGTCCAATCCCTGTTCGTCAAAAACATCAATTTGAGAGCCGAACATATTTTGAAGCATTAAAAACTGTTGATTGAATTGATCTGTTAAATTTCTTGTTTCGGCACGACCCGTTGCCGGCGCGTCTTCTAAAAATCCTGTTACAGTCTTTATTTTGCTTCCGGCGATTTTTTCATTCCGTGTAATCAGTATGTTGGGAATTTCATTAATCGGATATCGGACTACTTGTCCAGGCAAAGCAACCAATAAGCTGTCATCGGTTGTATAAAGAGTTGTGGGTCTTGCGTTGCTGGGCGTATTAAAGTAACCCCAATGTTTTTTGCCGATGGTATTTGGATTGCCCACATGAATGGTACCATCCTCATTGCCGATATAAAGCGTTCCTAAAGAATCAACTGCGGCGGTAATACTAGAAAAAGCACCGTCAATGGTCTTCGCATCACTAATTTCATGTGTGTCAATATGAAATCCTCGAACCCGAGCGGATTTGTTTTTTAATCCGGCAAAACCGCCAAATCCCGAATCAACGATATACAAAACTCGATTTTCCGGATCGACATTGCTAAGTGCCATTTCTCTAGTCTCAAGCAGAACTCCATCACCCTTTTCGAATACTTCATCGCCTCGAACCGCTTCCGGTCCAAAAAAACGTTCTTCTTCGCCGGTTTTTAAGTCCCGGATAACCAATTGGCCCGTTTCCACAATCGTAAAATACATTTTGTCTTCAAATACCGTCATGCCCTGAATATTGACGTGTAAATCTTCCCGTTTTAAATCAACTTGTTTTTCAGCGTTATCCAAACCAACTTCCAAGGAATGTAAAATGTCATCCAATATCCCAACCTGACGAGCCGCTTTTGCGGCGACAGATTCCCTGTTCGGGAGAGAAGCGGAAACAAGATGTAACGACTCACCCATTTCGGGATCAAAACCTAAACTTCTAATTTCATTTGTGCGCACTCGATTTAGAGGAAGCCGGCGATTCTGCGTTAAATAATAAAGACGCTGGCCAAGCTCTTCCTGAAACGGTTTAACAATTTCATCAAGATGCTCGGAGATTCTAAAATCAGACATTCCTTGTAACCGATTTTCGATTCCCGATTCGGCTTGATACAATCGAAAAGCCGATATAATTTGCTGCGCGGAGGCATTCTTTGGATTTCCGGTGAGCAAGAGTGAATGAAGTTCAGCTTTTTTCCCAATAATCTGATCAAATGAAAGCTTTTTTTCGGTTCCTTCTTCATCGATGATTGTAATTTGCCGAGTTTCCATATTAATTGTCAGAACCAGGCCAATCACGGCATTACCATTAATCCAGGCTTGAAGGAGATGGCGGTTTTTTGATGTTTGCACAATTCCGCTGGGTATCGCTTTCAAAGCAGGTTCTCCCCATTCTTGATTTACCAAATATGAAGTCGAAATCGAATCAATTTGAAAGGGCAATGCATTTAGTTGCGTTACAATATTTTTTAATTCGGCTTCAAGTTTTCCATCCGAACCTTTTATTTCAGCTTGTACTAGTTTGGTTTGTTCCAGAGCTTTACGAACTTGACTCATGGCCGAATCAAAAACACCGCGCTCACCTTGCCACCTTGCTCTTCGCCTTTTATTGACATCCACTAAGTGCTCCGATAAATCAACTTCTATATTTTTTTCCGGCGTTAAATTGCCGTCATGTGTATAAGCCCTGATAATTCCTTCCGTTGAAACAATATAAATGTGATTGACGTCAGACGTAGCTTGTTTGACCGTGCCATCGGCCAAATCTCTTCCTTTTTCATCTTTCAAAAATTTTATCTTTCCGGAAGGCTCGTAAAGCGCCGCACCAGAAAGATGACTACTATCAACAACAAGCATATTTCCATTGGGTAATTCCAAAATCGAATTGGCATAAATATCGTGGCCCGCATATTTACGTTTGTTTCTTGAAATTAATGGTTGTGATTCCGGTTTAAACTCGGAAATTCGAGTATCTGTCAGTCTGTTTGCGCGAGATAATGACGTACTAACGGGCGAGATTTGATTTCCACGATCGAATCGATTTAAAAATTTTGTTGCGAGTCGCGCCCAAAAGCCTGAACGGGATTCCAACCATTTTGAGAGCCTGTTGATCTCGGAATTTTCCCGCGTTTCAGCGCGACGAGCCAAATCTGTCTCTTTGATGCCTGGAACTGCATCTACCATGGGAAATAGAAGCGTAAAACGCGTTTTAGTTCCGTTCTCATATTCCACTTCGGTGTAATTATTCTCAAGTTCGGGATCAATCAGGTAACCTTTTCCATAATGCCGTTTTGGTGAATCCGGATAAATAATCTCATTGTTCTGCGCCTTTGACACCACCACCTGTTCCTGGTTAAATTGTTTTCCGAGGCTAATAATTTTGGGCAAATCCGCGTCAGTGATCCAAACCAAAAAGCTTATTTCCGGATCAACTTCATCGTAGACATCTGCCTTATAGAATCCTTTAGTCTGCATAAACTTAAAACCCAGGGCTTTTAATTCATTGCTCAAAGCTTTGGTTTGCTGTTGACTATCAATTTTCAAAATATTATTTTTTTGAAGTGGATTAACGCCTGCGCTAATCAGAGCAAAATGACCATCATTAAGAAGATCCAGCAGATCTTTGTAGGAAGATAATTTTACTCCTTCGTCAACAATCTCCTTGGCAGGAGTTAATGTTGCGTTCGTTCGCGTCTCAGCGCGGTGGACGGAATTGACTCGGAGATTCGCAAGTGAATCGTAGAGGTCAGAAATTTGTTCTTGATAAATTTCTTGTTCAATTGGATCTTTTATATTACCCCCGATCCTTTCGAGGACAGCTTTTGTACCCTGAAATCTATCATTTTGATTGATCACATAGTTGCGTAGTTGATTTTCGGTCATGGGCCTATCTGGATCAGGAGGAGTATCAAATTGGGTATAAGCATAAAAAATATCTTCGAAAAGATCGGAGGCTGGATGTCCCTTTCGCAATCCTCTGTCTTCCAACTTCTCTTGAAACTTGATAGACAAAGAAACAATCCGGTCCAAATCCGGATCCTGAATGTCGCGCGTCTCGGCCTTGGCAGTGTTTAATACTTCTGCCGATTTCTGTAAAAAATCTCTCAATTTTTGTTGATCCGAAACTTTAATGCGGTTATCGTCAACCAAACCCGAAAGATGCGTTAACACCTCAGAGACTCGGGTTAACCATCCGGTATATTGAGGAATGTGGGGGCTGTTAGGCTTTGTAAAATTCAAAACTTGAACCTTCTCATAATCTTCATTGGTAAGCAGCGACAAAGTTACCTCAGGATGATCAAGAGACGAGAAATTAATTTTGAGCGTGTCTGTCTTCTCAGAATATCCGCCAAAAGTTTCGATCCGTTTCCACGTAACCGAAGCAATTAATTCGTTATCGTAAAGAGAAATTTCATACCACTGACGCGCATTATGGATATCTCCTCTACCGTAAAGAAGTTTGTAATAGCCTCCCTGATCCTTGCTTTGTTCTTTCGTAACACTGTAAATTTCCGGTTCCGGTTCTTCGGGCCTCGGAATTAATATTTCCAGTATTTGCGTAATCTCAAAAACGTTAGGATAAGTCATACGATTAAGAATATTGGATAGAAAACCAAGATTTAAAATCAAACCAAGAGAAGCGTAGAGCGCCAATAGTTCTTGCGAAAGAACATTCGGAAACTCTTTTTGAAAACTTTCAAGATTCTTTAAGAGGACTAATCCATTTTTGAATAAATATTGCTTAATTTGTTCTCTCGAATTTTCTTCGTTCGCAGGATCAAAACCTTCGACAATTTGGACTGCCAGATCAAGCGACTTCTCAGCTTCTCTGAATGCGACATTCTGAGCGGAAGACCATTCACCGCCCGATTCATCGCGACTCATCTTCATTGCTTCCAAAAGAACCTTTCCAATTTCTTTAAACTGCTTGGCATCTTCTTCAAAATTCCGCGTTTCGGACATGGCCATTTGGGTTTTCCGAAAATTTATAAGGTCCTGCCCGGAAGGCCAGACATTCTCTGCCGCTACGCGGGATAAATCGGCAAAAGAACTAATTCGGTCCTGTTTCGCCAATACAATTGAATTGGTTGGCGCGACAGTAGATGGAGATAACAATTTCAATACGTTTTCTTTGCTGAGCTGATTGTCGATTTGGAGACCGCGGAGACCTTCGATGAAATGATTAATTTTTTGGAGTTCAGACTGAAGATCCGGCTCGGTTTCTTTTTGAAAACGTTCGTCAATAAAACGCGTGTAATCGCCGGCTTTTGCCGCTTCTTTTTGGTTCACTAAATCGCGCACAATTTGATCGCGCCATTCTTTGGCCAGTTTTTGCTGAACATCTGTGGCAAGATTTAGAAGTTTGTCCCGCGTCGCACGGACGAAGGCCTTGTACATATTGATTTTTCCGTTTTCAATTTCAAAATAACTCTTCCAGGAAAAATCGCCCTGCATTTGCTCCCGGTAATGGGTTTTTCCGGGAAGCGAAGCGATTGCAGGCATGACCATTAAGTAGGAAATATTTTCTTCTTTCAAGCGTTCGGTCAAACCATGCGCGTGAAAACCGCCTGCCACTAAAAGTCCGGATTGCGGCGCGGTTTTTGATTTCTTTTTTTCCATTAAGGAAAAAAGTTTCTCAAGCAGAGCCTGGTCTCTTTGCTCGGCATTCCGGTAGAAAGCCAAATGCAAACTCATGTCCCAGTTTGAAACAAAGGTTTGTTTTTGTTCAAATGAATTTTCTGGGTCTTTTAATTCACGCCAATCCTCGCGACTGAGTTCAAGCCGGCCTAAACGGGAGAGCAAATCCAAAAGATGGGATTCCTGGTCTAATTTTTTCTGCTCGCCGTTTTCAATGAGTGAATCTTTCACCGTTTGCGCATAAGCCTGAAAACCTTTGAAAAATTGAGTGCCTTCTATTTCAGAAATCATCTTTTGGTTTTTCATTCCGGTTAAAAGTTCGCTCGAGATATGGACCGGCAGCGATTCCTTCTCAGTCAGCTCATTTAAAAACAAGGCGAAGGCTTGGGCTGAGAGCCGGGAAATATTAAATTCCTGCTGCTTGGCGTAAAACTTTTTTAGGTCCTCAGCCACATCAGTGGAGGGTTTTTGGGATAGAAGGTGTTTTTTGACTTCTGCGGCGATTTGTTTTACTTCAACTTCGGCCGAAGAATTGTCTTGGTTTTGCTGTGTGACCTCTTGAATCACGACGGCCAATTCGGAAGTTTCCGGCGGTTGAATTTCGGCAAGAAATTTCAGAACGGTCAATAAATCAGTTTTGTTTTCTTGAAATGAAATCAGTTTTTGGTCGACTTCCAGGAGTTTCGTCGAATAGTCTTTTTGCTTTCTGGCGTCCAAGTTTTCTTTCCATTTACCGAGTTTCTCTTTTAATAATTCATCGTTTTTCATCGCGGCCAAATACAAGCCGACACCTTCTTCATACAGTTTCCAATTTTCGATCCCGTGAAATATTCCCGGCGAATCCGAAAAAATTGCGGCGGCGGTTCCCCCGGTCAGTTCTCCCTCGTCGTAATAGCCATCGAAAGCTTTTCTGAGCAAGTCTTTGTCCGGAAAACTTTTAAAAATCTGCGGATCCAGCTCGGAGTTCGCACCTTCTATTCCGATCAGGCTGACGCCGTAATTTTTTTGAAAATGTTCGATGATTTTTTCAATATTTCGCTGGGCATCCGGAACGGCGTGCGCGTCCTGAACAACGATGATTGTCTTTTGACTTGTCCCTTGGAAGCTGTCCTCAATCTTTCCGATGGAAGCCGGGACTTGAACGGCTTGAAGTTCTTTCGGAAATGTTTGCGCTACAGAGGTTTGAGACGCCGGATTTTCGGCGGCATATAGAGGAATATTGAAATGGTTGGAGACAAAAAATGTCGCCAAGACAACTAAAGCGACAATTCTTTTTGAGATGCGCTTAAAGGTCATCTTTTTAAACTGAATTTTTAAAAGCTCTGCCCCCGCTCGAAAGGTTGCTTAATTGTTATGAACACACGACTTCTGTTAAAAAGTGCCTGTCTCATAGCGTTTATTCAAGAGGACAAACCGGGACATAGATAATTAAAGCGCTTTAGAAAGACGAATAAGGTGAAGGAAAAACGGGGAATTTTGGTGCGCCCGTCGAGATTTGAACTCGAAACCTTCAGCTCCGGAGGCTGACGCTCTATCCAATTGAGCTACGGGCGCAAAATTACATTAAATGTCTTGAGAATATTGATAAAAATTTTGCGCCAGGTCCGCACGTTTTTGCGGACCGGGCGGCAGTAAATTTAAATCTTTTTCACCTGGCTGCCGGGAAAATAGTATTCTAAAATTTCGCCGTATTTTTTTCCAGAATCAGCCTGGCCTTTGGAGCCCCACTGACAAAATCCGATTCCGTGTCCCCAGCCGTAACCATTGAAATAAACCAGGCCATTCTTAACGTCCACGTTCGCCTTTAAGCTTCTCAGCCGGTCATAGCCGATCCAGGTCCTGAATTCATCCGCTTTCAGAACGAGTGTCGAATATTTAAAAGTCAAAATCACGCGGGCCGCACGGCCTGATTTATCTCTCTGCGCAAATTGAACGCCGGACAAATTTTTAGCCGGATAGCCTTGCTCGTGCAATATTTTTTCTATTTTCTCAAGCGGCATTTTGAAGGTCCAATGCCAATATTTTGATTCCTTACAAAAATTGCAAGGCACGCCTTTTAATGCCGGATTCGGCTCGACTGCCCAAATTTGATCCGCTTGAGCCGTATGGCCGCCGCAAACGGAATGAAAATAGGAAGGAAAAAGTTTTCCGTTCGACGTTAAAATTTCACCCCGTGTCAGCTCAACGGCACGGTTTGTCGTTTCTTTATGAAAAATCGATCCGCCATAAACTTGGCTTTGGACCGTGTCCACAAGCGCGTAATCCTGGTCTTTTTTCTCCAAAGCTTTGAACAATGCAAATGTCCGCGAGATCACGGCATGGGCTTTGAGTGATTCCTCGGGCCAATCCGCCGGAACTTCCAGCGGCAGCACCCCTTTTAAATATTCTTCTAAATCAATTTGGTTAACAACGGTGATTTTCCCGCGGCGGTTGATGATTTGAATTTGGCGCGCATATTTTCTTTTGCCGACGTGAATTGCACCGCCCGAAACCGTAATCGTGACGCGGTCGGCCAAATAAATCCGGTCATGGATTTTAATTCCCTTCGGGTCCGGTTCAACAATTCCCCGAAGCGGCTGGGATTCATAGCTCGCTTCGCTGCCCGGCGTTTTAATCCGGTACGGCCCTTCGGTATTAATCTCCGCGGAAGCGCCATCTACAACGAGCGCAATATTAATGGAATGCGGAATTTCACTCGGCAGCGGAAGCGAAGTCGGCAACAGCGCGGCATTTGAAAAAACTTGGGGCGGAAACAAAAGGAACGAAACGCATGAGGCGAGAAAGTGAAAGGTCCTTAAATTCATGGAGCTTCGAATAATTTTGTCATGCGCTCAGTTAAATAATCGAGGTCGATTACTTTTGTCTTCAGGGATTGCTGCAAGGCAATGAGAAAACCGATCATCTTCCGGTAGTCATCCAGAGAATTTTTGTTTCGTTCGAGGCATTGATAAAGAACTTCCACCCGTTCATCCATCTCGGTAGAAGCATCATCAAAAAATTCGTGCGCCGCTTGTTTGTAATAGCGGACCAAATGTTTCAGCTCTTCGACAATTTCATCTCGTTCTTGCATGTCATTTTCCTGAATTGAACAGTGAGTTTAACACGGGGGCCAAAAAAACAAAAGGCGGGATTTGTTGACATGTCATTGCGAAAGAGCGAAGCGACTGAAGCAATCTCAGATCTTAGATTGCTTCGGCATTCATGGAACGCCGCCTCGCAATGACGGCGTTGTTAAGCTAAATGGGTTTTTAATTTAGTCCAGGTCTGTTTGCCGCAAACGCCGTCGGGTGTAAGACCATTGTCGCGCTGGAAATTTCGAATCGCTTCTCTGGCATCGGGCCCGATTTTGCCGTCCATTTCACCGGAGTAATAACCCGCACCTTTCAGCGCTTTTTGGACATCAACGGCCGGAATTTCAAAACCCGTCGGCGTTCTGTAGGTAGCGCCTTTGTACGATTCTTTGGGAACCTGATTTGCTCCGCTTAAGGCATCTTCAAGCGCTTGGCTTTTTGCCTGCTCTGCTTGGAGCGCTGCTTGAGTTTGCGCCAATTGCGACTGCAAACCATTGATTTGACTGTCGTAATTTGTGGTGGAAGCGCATCCTGTGGAAGCAATCAACACGCCGCCGAGCAACAACATGAATGTTACGATCCTCATTTTTTCTCTCTCTTTCCTTGCCGGCTTCATACCGAATATGGGCAATATCCTAGTCGTCCTCCTCCAAATGTCAACCCTGAAAACTCAGAGCGGGGATTTTAAGAATATTTTCAATTGGCCGATAAATGGAAGCAGAGGTCAGCATGTCCGCAAATTATCTAATCATTTCAACGCTCATGGTACTGAGCGGTTTTCTCGTCTACCGCATTCAGCGATTCGTGAGACTTCACCGCACGTGGGAATTGGCCGGGGCCTTCACTGTGTTTGCCATCGGCGGAATCGTCATGATTCAAAACCCCGCTCTTGCGGCGAATTTCAAATTCGGGTTTTATTCCGCACTGTTTTTGTTTCTTTCCGTATTGGCCTTTGAGCCGGAAATTGCCGGATTTCTGAATCAGATTGCCGAGCGCTTAAATCCCGTTTCACAGACTCAGAAGAAAACAGCGCTCAGTGAAATTGCGCAAGCGGCGGCCGCTTTGGCCGCAACCAAGACCGGGGCGCTGATTGCATTTGAACGCAGCGATAGTTTGCTTAAATTCGGCGAAACCGGAATTGAAATCAATGCGGACATCAAAAAGGAACTCGTCACCACTTTGTTTTTTAAAGACACGGCCACGCATGACGGCGGGCTTTTAATCCGTGAAGGGCGCGCAACCCATTGCGGCGCGGTATTTCCGCTGAGTGAGCGGAAGCAAATTGAAAATGGCCTCGGAACACGCCACCGTGCGGCGCTCGGACTTTCGGAACGGACCGATGCGGTTTGCCTGATTGTTTCGGAAGAGGAAGGAACTATTTCGCTGACGCGCGACGGTGAACTTTTTTACGCGGTGCCGACACAGCAAGTGGAAGCAAAGCTAGCCAAGTTACTTTCCGGAACCAGCCGTTTCCGGTTTTATCCGTTTCACTACATCAAACATCTTTCGCCAAAATTAGTCCAGGCCAACTATATACAGTTCCGGAAATCGTTAACCGAAAAAATTTATGAACTCTCAGCCGTTTTATTCTTCGCCGTCTTTTTTTCTCTCTTAGCTTCGGACGGAACGATTCGGCTGGCTGAGCTTCAAACGCCAAAAGCCCTGCTGCTTGGAACGCCTTGGATGCTGATTCCCGCCGCCCTGCTGGCGCTGAACGGAATTATCTTTCTGAGCAACCGCATTGTCTACGTCAACGGTGTAATCAATGAAATTAAAATTGAACACCGGTTTTTGTTTTTTCCGCTGTTCCGGAAAACAATCCTGAAGGAAAGTTTAAGAGGTGTGACGCTCAAACACGAAAAGACCGGCACTAATTTGTGGTCTCTTGAGCTGTTTAATAAAAAGAAGAGGAAGTATTTGCTCGACCGGAGCTCTTCCCAGAGGTCGTTAAGCGATTACGCCAAGAAAATCAGAGAGATTTTAAGGATTGATTTGGTGAGTTAATGTCATCCCCGAATGTCTTTATCGGGGATCCACTTGTAGATTCCCGCTTAAAGCGAGCGGGAATGACGGGCTTGGTTTGATCGCGAACACCAGAAATTCCGTATGTCCGATCATCCGCTGTTCCGGCCTCGTTTTTCCGCTGCGGGCCAAAATTCCGCGGACTAAAATTTCCATCGCTTCAATCCGGACAAAACCTGCCTGTCCAAACACCTCTGCCGCTTTTTCAATCTGATTGTAAGTCGGATTCAGCGAAGCCACGCGGCCGCCGTTTTTCAGGCTGGCCTTAATGACTTCCGCTTCATGCCACGGTTCCGGAACATCTGAAACAATCGCATCAACTTCTGTCTGAAGAAACGGTTCGTGTTCGGTGCGTCTGAAAAATTCCACGTGATTCAGGAGTTTTGCTTTTTTTAAATTGCCTTCGGCCAGCTTTTGGAAATCTTCGCGCTTGTCATACGTATAGACTTTGCCTTCGGGCGCCACTTGCTGGGCGAGGGCCAAAGTCAGCGCGCCGGAACCGGTTCCGATTTCAATGACACGGCTCCCGGATTTGATTCCGAGTTTCATCATTAAAACGGCTGCATCTTTGGGATAAATAATTCCGCTCTCACGCCGCGCCTTCATAATGAAATCTTCGATCGTCGGCTCCAAAAGCAGCGCTTTGGAATTTCCCACTTCAAGCCAATCACCGTAAAATTTTCCGATTAAATCAACCAGCGCAATCGGCCTGCCCTTGTGGATTGCAAATTTCCGGGTGGAATTGACTTCCAATAAATAAGTAACGTCATCTTCAAAACAAAGGAGAACGGGATCTCCTTCCTGAATCATATTTTCGGAAACTTTAAGTTCAATCATAAATTTATTCCTTTCAACCCTCACCCTAACCCTCTCCCAGAGGGAGAGGGAAATTTTTGATATAGCATCTTTTCCTCTCCCCTTTGGGGAGAGGACTAAGGTGAGGGGAAATTATTTTTCAGAATCTTTTCACAGTGCAGCCGACGCTTTTTGTTTGCGGCGTTTTGACCGGCTCGCCTTTAAGAATTTGATCCAGCGCATTTCTAACATAGGATTCGGTTGGTTTTTTATCTTCACTCCAACCTTGATCGTCAACGGCCCCTTCATAAGCCAACTTTCCATCCCGATCTACAATAAAAACGTGCGGCGTCGTGACAGCCCCAAATTGATCGGCAATCTTATTTCCTGGATCAAGCAAAACGGGATAATTGACTTTCCGGGCCTTGGCTACTTTTTCAATATCCAGCAAGGTTTCATTTGTATTGGAATCGATCGCTAAGCTGACAACGCCTTGTTCTTTGTAATCTTTCGTAATATCTTTGAGCCGATCATCATAGCGAAGAACAAATGGACATTTGGCCGACCAAAAATGAATCATCACAACTTTTCCGCGATAATCAGAAAGTTTATTAATGATGTCTTCGGTATCATGAAGACTGAAATCCGGAACAGGTTCGCCAAGCTTGACTACCTTTTGTTTCAAAAAATCAACTTCGGCGGCCCAAAGAGACAAAGATCCGAACCACAAGGTGAAGATGCAAATCGCAATCCGTTTCATTACAGTCTACCTTTCGATTTAACCATGAATTGTTTTTTTATTGTAATCGCCGGGGCCAAGTTTTTTAAAGTCAATTTTTTGACGCCGAGCTCGGTCAATTCTTCAATAAATTTTTTTGAGTCGCCGCGTTTGGCTTCCAAATACCGGGTCCCGTCCGCCAATAAGCAGACTTCGAAACCCGCTTTTAATGCGGAAACGACCGTTTTGTGAAAGCAATCGCCGATGGCCAAGCCGCCCAGAAAAATTCGCTTCACATTTTTTTCTTTAAGTCTCGCTTCCAAGTCCGTCCCGGAAAATGCCGAATGCGAGTCTTGTTCGACTAAAAACCCTTTGGCAATCAACGTCGCTCCGTACGGAAGCCGGAGTGCGGAATTCAGATCCGCACCTTTGGTTCCCTGAATACAATGCGGCGGCCATTGGCCTCCGCGTTCTTTAAATGAAACGTGATTTTTCGGATGCCAGTCACGCACGGCAAAAATGGGTGCGCCGATTCCTTGAAAATGCGGCATGTACTGATTCAGAATTTCGATGGCTTTTTCCGCGTCTTTGACCGGAAGCAGTCCGCCTTCTGAAAAATCATTTTGAACATCAATAATTAATAAACAAGTTTGTAAATCTGCTGCGACTAATGCGGGCATTTAAACCTCTTGACGGTCCAGAATCTTAATTAATTCCCGGACATATTTTGCGTGACGGGTTTCATCGGCAATCAACTGTTCCAATTTGTCTTTGACGTCCTTGGCCCCTTTTGATTTGCCGTATTCTTTCAAAACGTTCTGGTACTCCTTGACGCCCTCTTCTTCCAATTTGAGCATCTTCTGAAACCTCAGATTCCATAAATCCTTATATAGCTTTCTCTGCATTATTCTGCCGTTTCAAGAATCGATTTAAGAAGCTCCGAATGCTCTTCGGTGTCGTGTATGAGCAAATCTAAAATCTTTTTAACGCGTTTGCGGTCGGAAGGAGGAAAAAAATTCAGGTCCCCGTCATTCCGGTAATGAAGCGTCAGAAGAAACAGATCCATTTCTTCCTCTTGAAGCAAACGCGACAGCTGAGATTGAATCGGTTTAGATAATGGCATTAAGCTTAGGATTATCTCACGTATCTAAGAGGGGCTCAAGCTTCGATAAATCGGTCACGGGCAAATCGCAGGCGTAATTCTTACAGATATAAACCGTTACCTGTTCATTGGTTGGCGCTTGGCCTTTGAGAAACGGGGCGTCCCGCTGAAGAAGTGTGACTTGATTCGGAATAAAGCGCGCATAAATTTGTTTCGCAATTTTTTCAATTCCCGGGTCCTCCGGCTTTCCGCTAATGACAATTTCCCGGCTCGGACCTAATGCAAAATCGAGCGCAATTAACATTTCGCCAAACGCAGACGGATAAGCGCTGAGCTGACCCGAAAAAGCAGCCAGTGTTTTCTCGGCATAGGTGCTTAATTCCTGATTCATCACAAGACGCGAAAGTTTGAGGAGAGAAAGCACAGCTACCGAATTTCCGGAAGGGACGGCACCGTCATAAGCTTCTTTTGTCCGCGAAATTAATTGTTCTCCGTCCGTTCCCGTTAAGAAAAAACCACAGCCGGAGGCGTCCCAAAAAAGCCGGATCATTTCCTCGGCCAAACGCTTCGCCTCATCCAAGTAACGCCGTTCAAATGTCGCTTCGTACAAATCAATTAATCCGTACACGAAAAATGCGTAGTCTTCCAAAAATCCGGAAATAAAAACATGTCCGTCCCGGTAGCGGTGCATCAATCGTCCGTTCACGTTCATTTTTCCAATAATGAAATCTGCCGCTCGTTTGGCGGCGTTTTTGTAACGCACATCATTTAAAACGCGCGAACCGAAAGCTAGAGCAGAAATCATGAGGCCGTTCCAATCGGTCAGAACTTTATCATCTAAATGCGGTCTTGGGCGCGCGTTTCGGATCTCAAACAGTTTTTTCTTTGAATTCTCGATAATTTTTTGGACCTCATCCGGTGATTTTTTAAATTCATGGGCTGTCTCTTCAAGCGAATGCTCCCGGTACAGAATATTTTTCCGGGTAAATTCTCCATGGGGATCTTGAATTGCATTCCCTTCGGGCAAAACGCCAAAATGAAAATTGAAAATCATGGCATCTTTTCCCAAATGCTTCTCAATTTCCTCCTGGGACCATATATAGAAGGCCCCTTCTGTTTTTTGGGCCGGATTCGACGGATCTGCTGCGCTATCTGCGTCTTCGGCGCTGTGAAAGCCGCCCTCCCGGTCGGTCAAATCGCGGAGTATGTAATCGAAAACCTCGCGGGCTGTTTGTGCATAGCTTTCTTTTTTAGTCGCTTGATAAGCTTCCAGGTAAGACTTGGATAAAATCGCCTGATCGTAGAGCATTTTTTCAAAATGAGGGACGCGCCATTCGCTGTCTGTCGAATACCGGTGAAATCCTCCGCCGAGCTGGTCGTACATTCCGCCTGCGGCCATTTCACTTATGGTTTTTTCAACCATTTCAAGGGCTTCCGCCTCGCCGGTCCGTTTCCAATAACGAAGCAAGAAGGAAAGAATGTGGGCTTGTGGAAATTTTGGCGCATCGCTGAATCCGCCTTTGTTCGCATCAAACCGCGCATGAAACTGCTCGTAGGCGATTTTGAACGTATGAACCGTTAATGGAACTGGGCCCTTTGCTTTCCGGCCCGTTTCTTCTTCGAGCATCTTCGCAATCTCATCGCCTGATTTGATCACGCGTTCCCGTTCGGTATTCCATTTCTCCCGAATTGCATTCAGCAGCGTCGTAAATCCGGGCCTTCCCCATTTATCGGTCGGCGGGAAATAAGTTCCGCCGTAAAAAGGTTTCAGGTCGGCCGTCAAAAAAACACTCATCGGCCAGCCGCCCGAACCCGTCAAAGCCATCACGGCCTGCATATAAATGTGGTCCACGTCCGGACGCTCTTCACGGTCAACCTTAATCGAAACAAAATGTTCATTGAGCATTTTTGCGATGTCGGGATTGATGAATGATTCTTCTTCCATCACGTGGCACCAATGGCACGTCGAATAGCCGATCGAGAGAAAAATCGGCTTGTTTTCAGACCTTGCCTTCTGAAATGCTTCCTCGCCCCACGGAAACCAGTCCACAGGATTATGGGCATGATGAAGCAAATACGGGCTTTTTTCCTTCGCTAAGCGATTGGTATGCGTTTGTTGTTTCATTTTTGAATCTCTTTTGTATAATAACGTTCATTTTAACCAGGAGCAACAAACATAAATGCCTACTTTAGTACTTGTTAGACACGGCGAAAGCCAATGGAACTTAGAAAATCGTTTCACCGGATGGGTTGATGTTCCCTTAACCGAAAAGGGCCGCCAAGAAGCGATCAAGGCCGGTGAAAAATTAAAAGGGATCAAATTCGACAAGGCCTACACGTCTGTCTTAGCGCGCGCCAATGAAACGCTGGGTGCAATTCTCAGAGAAACGAATCAGACAAACATCCCGATTGAAAAAGATGCGGCATTAAATGAACGCCACTACGGAGATCTCCAGGGCTTAAATAAGGCGGAAACGGCCAAAAAATTCGGAGACGAGCAAGTTCACATCTGGCGAAGAAGTTACGACATCGCACCGCCCAACGGGGAAAGTTTAAAAGATACGGCGGCGCGGACCATTCCTTATTTCGATAAAAAAATCGTTCCTGATTTAAAAGCCGGAAAAAATATTCTGATTGCCGCTCACGGCAACAGTCTTCGTTCAATTGTCATGCATTTAGAAAAATTGACGAAAGAACAAGTCCTCGAGCTCAATTTAGGTACCGGCATTCCGATCGTCTACGAACTTGATCCCAGCCTGAAGATTCTTTCGAAAAAAGAATTAAAATAACTAATTTTAGTGTTTATCTCGAGCGTGATGGCCGAACCAGCCGCGGCGCTCTGAAGACTCAGGCGGATATTTCTGCTCCAGAAGCGCTTGGACGTCTTCGATGGTTCCGTTTGAACTGATCCATTCTTTAAGATCGGGAAAAGTGCTTTCGCAGTTGTCGCATTTTTTCGCCGAATCAAAACGAATCGGACACCAGAAAGATTCGAGATTCCGAAGCATTTCACCGCCGTAGGCATACAGCCCCGTCATCCAATCGCAATAAAGACACCAGACCAAATCGTGTCCGACCAGGCCAGAAAATTTTTGGCGGGAAATCGCGATCCATTCGCCTTCCTGATATTTCGGAAATTTCATGGTCCAAACCAAAACCGGCCAGACCACTAATTGCGTCAGCCGAATCATAAGAAATCCCGGCAGCGCGGGAAGTGTTGCGTACAAACCTAAATGATTGTTAAACGGCCCCGCGATCCGGTTGATGGTTGTTTTAATGGTAGACCCTTTGTAACCGCGCAAAATAGGATGGACGCGAACAAAACCTTCGAGTGCGGCAATCTGACCGATCACACATCCTAAAAGTCCCTGCCAGCCGGCCCACCAAACCGCCAGCGCCCAAGGGACCCAAGTCACCAAAGAGACCGCAAAATCCAGGCCCGGGACCCGGCAAATTTTTTCGGTTCGCTTTGAAAGAAACATCAACAATGCGATAAAACCGCTTTCGATTAAAAAAAATAAAACGGCCAATGCGAGCAGGTTAAACATAACGGAACTAATCTCCTATTTTGGGTGAACCGTCCAATTTTTGCGCTGGTCCAGGATTTGCTTTTGGATGGATTCAAATTCTTTGCGAAGTTGTTCATAATTAATTTCAGAAAGCGAAAATTCAAAGGACTTGTCGACGCGCGTAAAATATAGAATCGCGGCTTTGGGCTTAATTTTGAGAAGTTCATAACACGCCAGTGCATACAGCAGCATTTGGCCCTGATAACGATCGGCGTGAGACTTTAAATCCCCATCCACAATGAGAGAAGTTTTGTAATCTAAAATAATCCAATCGCCCTGTTCGTCCTGATAAAGAAGATCTAATGTTCCTTGGATAATGCCGTGATGAAGCCTTAAAACAAACGGAACTTCCGGATGGCGCTTCTTGGCGGACTTGATCCGGCGAAACTGTTCAGATTTGAGAAACATTTCGGACATGGCTTTGAGTTCTTTGAACGTTGTTTCTTCAATATTTTTTTGAACGTGCTCGAGCCAAAATTTCAGTTTTGCGGCGCCCTTTTCAGGATGAGCGACGATGTGTTCAAAGATTTTGTGAATTAAGGTTCCAAAATCTGCGGCGGTTAAACTTTCCTTTTCTTCATCTTCAATTTCCGGCCATTCTTCATGCTTTTCCTCCAGCATCCGCTCTTCTTCCGGCAAAACCCCCAACTCATACGTTTTTCTGAAGTCTTCCGGATCATGCCTAAAAACAGCATAAGCGGAAACCGGTAAATCCACCCGTTCAAAATAAAGCGGCTCAATCGGTTTTAAAAATTCAATCAGCTGAGCGGCCGCTTCCGGGACTTTAATTTTGACCGGTTCGGAATGTTCGATCGAGGATTTAATTTTCGTGTGTTCGGCGAGTGGTGAAAACGGCCGGCCTGATTTTTTTTTCGGAATTTGAACGAGGACGGGCGTCAAATTTTTCCGGGATTCGGCCCATTCGCGGAGCCATTCAAACCAGTTAGCGCCTTCATCAAAACCGCCGAAATTATAATCTTCTTCGCCTTTTGCGGAACCGGAAAGGATCAAATGGTCCTTGGCACGCGTCATCGCGACATATAAAAGCCGTTTGGCTTCTTGGCAGGATTCTTCGACCATCTTTGTTTTAATTTTTTTATAGGTGAGCGTTTCTTCAAACTTGCGGCTGGACTCATTCAACACTTTAAATCCGACTCCGAATTCGGAATCGACTAAAAAAGAAGCGCCGCGCTTTTCGCCTTTCCGGTTTAAATCCGGAAGCAGAACAACTTTGAATTCAAGCCCCTTAGCTTTGTGAATCGTCATCAGCTTGACGACATTTCCTTCCAGCGCTTCTACTTGCGCTTCCGATTCGCGTACTTCTTGAGTTTCCAATCCTTTGACATAACGAATGAAATCACCCAAATGAACAGGTTCCCTGACTTCTACTTCACGCGCTACTTCAAGCAGTTTTCGAATATTTGCGAAGTGGCGTTTTCCCTGCGGCAAATGAAGCACGTAACGGTCGTATTTGGTGCGTTCCAAAATAAGTTCGACGCATTCCGAAATAGACCATTTTTCTTTTTCTTTTAACAGTTCGAATAGAAAACTGCGAAATTCTCCGAGCTTGGCTTTGTCCTCTACTCCAAGTTCCGCGATCGATTCAAATTGAAGCAATGCTTCATAAAACGGCTTGGAAGGTTCCAGTCTTCGTGACCGTTCCGCCAGCCAAAACAATCCGTCATCAGAAATTTGAACAAAGGGCGATCTTAAAACAGCAGCCAGAGGAATATCTAAATGAGGATTTTCGAGCAGTTCCAGAAATGAAATGATGTCCCGGATTTCCGGCTGCTTATAAAATCCTCTGCCGCCGACGACATAATAAGGAATGCCGTAATTTCTGAGTTCATACTCATAAAAATAAAGGTCCGTCGTCGCCCGAAAAAGCATGGCAAAATCCCGATACTCATAGCGGCCGGATTTGACCATCTCCAAAATTTTCTCAGCCAGAACACGCGCTTCGTTCATCCGGACTTCGGCCATCGATTCATTTTCCCGCGGGACCACGAGAAATTCCACTGACAGATCCTTCTTTTCCGGAAAGGACGACGCTGCTTCGAGCGGTTCAAAAACAGAGGCGACGCCGGAAAATAGACTTTCAAAAAAGGAATTAATTTCTCCGAGGATCTCCGCACGGGAACGGAAATTTTGAGTCAAGGCAATCCGCTCGCCTTTTTGTTTTTCGAATGATTTCTCTTTCCGGATCAAAACGGACGGGTCTGATCCGCGGAAACCGTAAATGGACTGTTTCCAATCGCCGACGATAAATAAATTTTCGGGACTGGCGATGAGTGAAATAATTTTGTCTTGGATCGGAGAGGTGTCCTGAAATTCATCAATCATAATAAATTTGAATTTCTTTTGATACAAATTCCGGCAGGCGGCAGAACGAGGACTTTCCCCGCTCAGCAGTTCATAGGCTTTGCGTTCCAAATCATTAAAATCCAAAGATGAGCGTTCCGCTTTCGAAGCTGAATATCGGACGCCAAAATCGCGGGCCAAATCCAAAAAGGTAGTTCTGAAACTTTCTCCGAGCCGTTCGGCTCCTTCGGCGATCCACTCGTCAAAAGCGTCTTTGAACATTCCGATTTCGGGTTTGGTCTGACTCCGTTTAAAAAAACTGGTGACTTTCTTGGTCTCTTCGAATTGATCCCAATCTGAAATCGGAGTCCTCAAAATTCGTTCAGCTTCCGCACAGTTTGATTCTTTATCTTTGAGTTTTTTAAGCGGCTGCAAAGCCGCTAAGACTTTTTCTGTGATTTCCGAAGACGGCGCAGATAAAACTTGCGGCGTCGAGACATCTGAAGTCTGCATTCGCTCAATCGCCCGTTTCAGTGCATTTCTAATGTCATAATCTGAATAGACCCGGAGCAGATCAAACACGGCACTCTCCCGGAAACGGCTTTCAATTAATGCTTCCAGCGCGGCTTCCTTCAGCAAATCGGCTTCTTCTTCCTGAAGCACCCGGAATTCAGGATCAACGCCGGCTTCAATGGGATGTTCTTTTAAGATTCGGGAACAAAACGCATGAATCGTTCCGATGTAGGCATTCTCAAGATCGCGGCGAGCTTGCTCCAGACCTTCGTCTTTTAAGCGTTTGGCAATCTTGGACTTCATATCTTGGGCGGCTTTTTCGGTAAACGTAATGGCGAGAATTTCGGCCGTTTGCGCGCGGCGCGAGGAAACTAAATAAAGGAACCGTTCCACCAAAACGCTGGTTTTGCCCGTTCCGGCGCCGGCGGAAACGCAAACGTTTGAATCGACGGTCTCGACCGCTTTTTTCTGGTCCTTCGTTAATTTCATGCGCGGTATTTTACACCCTTTTCTAAATAAAAAAAGCCCTGTCCTTTTGGGACAGGGCTTTGATTTACAACGGATCGAAGTTTAGCGCTTTGAAACGTTAGCGGCTTGTTCGCCTTTTGGGCCTTTAACCACTTCGAACTGGACTGCATCGCCTTCGTTCAGGCTCTTGTAACCACTGCCTTGAATTGCGGTGTGATGAACAAACACATCTTTTCCGCCATTTTCAGGGGTGATGAATCCATATCCTTTTTCATTGCTAAACCATTTTACTGTTCCTGTTGCCATGAAATTGTCTTCCTTTCTTAAGATAGCATCGTGTTAAGGTGCTTTTGTGTTCTTAGTAAAATAGAATGAGTCCAACTCTATAAAATAAAAAAGCCGCAAGCTCATGTTAATTAAGCTTACGGCCGATCTGACTTGCCTTACAGCTTGAACATCTATTAACTGGTAGAACTGGCGTATCCTACTGTTTTCTTTTAAATTGTCAATATTTAAATACTGCTACGGATTCGGGATAAAAACGCCTTAAACAGGTGTAATTCCCGCCGGTCCAAACCGGATTTCTTAAAATAACGGCTTAAATTCGCCATAACTTGATCCCGCCAAGCCATTTTAGGCGTATTCCGGTAGCCCACCTGCTTCAAAATACACCTAAAATCCTCCATAAGAGCCTCAAATTCCCGGGGTTTTGTATGGAAACGCTTGGGTTTTTCATAAAGGCTCCCGGCATTAGGAGTCTGGGAATAGATCAGAGACAACACAACAACCACCGCATGGGATAAATTAAGGGAGGTATATTCCTTGGCGGCGGGGATGGTTGCCATCCAATGGCATTTTTTGAGCTCTTCGTTGGAAAGCCCGTTCTTTTCATTGCCAAAAATCAGCGCCACTTTTTGGCTTTTTAACGCATCCAGAATATCAGGAAGCAGATCGGCAATGGGCCGCGGTGCTCCCCTTCTTTTTCCGGCCCTGGCAGTTAAGCCGACGGCGATTGAATTGTCTTTGAGCAGAGAGTTTAAGGACTTGGTTCTTTTGGCGTGGTCTAAAATTTTCCGGGCTTTCCAGCCGGGCGTGTACGCTTCCGGAACGCGGTGCGGTGCGCAGTCGACCAGAATTAATTTACCGGCGCCAAAATTTTTCATGGCGCGCGCAGCTTGGCCGATGTTCACCGGATTTTCCGCGCGAACTAACACAACACTGAGATTTTTAAGGGACATTTACCGGAATGGCCGGCGATGGCGAATATGCTTTTTACCGCCGCCGCGGTGTGGCGTAAAACGATTTGTGAATTTTTGTCCGCTTGATTCCTGAAAACGGGCGGCTGGAATTTCCGGATGTTCAGAGATCGGAAGCACGGTGCGAATCAACTTTTCGATTCCTTTGACATTATCTTTTTGGTCCGGCGTCGCAAACGAAATGGCGTGGCCTTCATGTCCGGCCCGACCCGTTCGTCCGATCCGATGAACGTAATTTTCGGAATCATCGGGAAGATCATAATTAAGCACGAGCTGAATGCCGATCACATCAATTCCGCGCGCCGCAATGTCCGTTGCCACCAAAATTCTATGCTTACCGGATTTAAATCCATCCAGCGCTTCCCGGCGCTGACCTAAAGAACGGTCCGAATGAATTTCCGCCGCACGTTGCCCCATGCCCCGGATCATTTTTGTGACTTTCCGGGCGCCGTTTTTGGTTCTGGTAAAAACCAGCACGGTTCCATGATATTGGGCCAGAAGTTTTTGGAGCAGATCTTTTTTGGCTTCATGATTAATGACATACACTTCCTGAGAAACTTTTTGCGCGGCCGTTCCGGAAGGTGCGATTTCAATGGAAACCGGCAGTTTCATATGTTGGCCTGTAATTTTAATGATCTCCGGCGGCATCGTCGCCGAGAACAGCATCGTTTGACGTTCCTTCGGCACGTAACGAAGAATGCGTTCAATCTGCGGCTGAAATCCCATATCAAACATCCGGTCTGCTTCGTCCAGCACTAAAATATCAACCTGAGTCAAATTCAGATTTTTTTGTTCCAAGTGATCAATCAAGCGTCCGGGCGTTGCGATAATAATTTTTGGATTTTTTCTGAGCATTTGAATTTGGTTATACATGGAACTACCGCCGATCAAAACGATAGACTTGATATTTAGTGAACGCCCCAATTTTTCTATCGCTTCCTCGACTTGAATCGCCAGTTCTCGCGTTGGAACCAAAACGAGACCGCGCCCTCCGGATTGAGCCAACCGCTGAATCATCGGAATCCCAAATGCGGCGGTTTTGCCGGTGCCTGTTTGGGCAATGCCGAGGATGTCTTTTCCCTCAATTCCGACCGGAATAGCCTGCCGCTGAATGGGCGTTGGCGTATAAAATTTCATCCGGTCAAGGGCCTGGATCAGATTCGGCGCGATGCCCAGTCCGTCAAAGCCTGAATTGGGTTGATTCGGTTTTTGCATAAGGGAGGATTATATCAGATTAAGCCGGATTATGCTTAAGATTTGGAGAGCAGCTTTAATCCCGCGCAATAGTCTAAACTTTTGGCGGTACGCCAAGAAACGGGAAAATCGAGGCATTGTTTGGGTTTGACGGCATGAATCGAACAGCCCTGGTCCGTTAAAAAGACGCAGCTTTCGTCAGGATTCTTTTTTAAAATTAATTTTTGCCTGTCTTGAAGACTCGTAAATTTTTCATTGAATTCATACACATCAAGCCCGAGAAAACCCGCGATTCGTTCGGCTTCCCCCGGCCCGAGATAAACAAAACCGGCTTGCCGGCAGCATTCATTGCACTGCTGACAGCGGAATTGCTTCAGCTTTTCAAGTTCTAAATTCATTGTTTAAAGAGTTTATCAAAGTTTATTGACACTGACCACATTTCCCTCTACTATCGGAAATTTACCTATGGAGATTTGGTGATTGAGCCGGGGAAATCCGTTAAAATTCATTATACGCTGACAGTCGAAGGCCAAATCATCGAAAGCTCTGAGCAATCCGGACCGCTTGAATATGAGCACGGCAAAGGACAAATTATCCGCGGCCTGGAAAACGCCCTCGAAGGTCTTAAAGAAGGCGCCAGCGGCCAAGTCGATATCGGGCCCGATGACGCATACGGTCCAATCAATCCGGAATTAATTATTGATATTCCCCGCTCACAAATCCAAGACGGCTATTTAGAAATTGGGACCATCTTAAGAGGAAACGATCCTCAGGGCAAAACGATCCAAGGAATTGTCAAAGATGTTAATGAAGACCTCGTCACCGTCGATTTCAATCATCCGCTGGCCGGAAAAGAACTTCATTTTGATTTCGAAGTTATAGAAATTGCGTCTTAACTCAACCAACCGAGAGGAAAAAATGAACCGCACAATAAAATTTAGCTTATTCGCTGTAATCGCAATGATGTTTTTGTCTGTCTCAGCGTTTGCTGAAGAAGCAAAACCTGCCGAAGTCAAAACCATTGAAGATGGAAAAAACGTGAAGATGAACTTTACGATTAAATCCGAAGGCGTCGTGCTTGAAACGACAGACGGCAAAACGCCCTTTGAATTTGTCTACGGCAAAAATAAAATCATTCCCGGTGTCGATGAGGCATTAAAAGGAATGAAAGTCGGCGATAAGAAACAACTAGATCTGCCTCCGGATCAAGCATTCGGGGAAGCAGATCCAAAAGCAGTGGTGGAATTTCCGAAAGACCAGTTTAAGCAAAAAGATGTTAAAGCGGGAATGGTGTTCACGGGACACAGTCAAGCCGGTGTTCCGTTAAAAGGGATTGTTAAGGAAGTGAAACCGCAAACCGTGATCCTGGATTTCAATCATCCGCTGGCCGGCAAGAAAGTGCAAGTCGACCTGGAAATTATTGAGATAGCTTAAAAGCGCCGATTAGAAGCGCAAGCCAACCCGCCAGAAAAAATAATCCGCCGATCGGCGTTACGGTACCCCAAGCTTTAACGCCGGTTAGTGCGAGTACATAAAGACTTCCCGAGAAAATCAAAATTCCGGCAGAAAACAACCAGCCTGCCGTGTGAAATGAGGAAGCCGGATATTGGCTAACAACCCAAGCCACGGCCAGAAGCGCTAGCGCGTGGTACATGTGGTAGCGAACACCCACTTCAAAAACCTGAAACATCTCCGGGGCCAATTTTGTTTTCAAGCCGTGCGCAGCAAACGCGCCAATGGCCACGCCAAAAAATCCAAAAAAAGATCCTAAGATCAAAAAAATTCTTCCGCCCATGATTATCGCTCCAAAAACCGGAATGGAAAGATGAGAACCTCGCCGGCCAACCACAACGCGCCGCCCAAAAATTTCACCAAATCAATTCCGGCATAGCCCAGATCCATTCCGGCATCCACAGCACCGGACGCCGTCCACGAAAGCGCTTCCCCAATGTCGGCCGAAGCGGAATGAATAAAAAGACAAAATACAATCAGGCAGAGTGCTGGAATTTTTTTCATGCTTCCCCTTTTGTTTATTTGATCAGCCGTTCATGTACGGCTTTTTCTTTTTGATGAACCAGATCAGATAGAGCAGGAGGCCGATCGAAAACACCAACGAAATAACGGCTGTCACCAAATCAAATAGTTTATGCAGACTTGCGTACGCTGAAAATTCCCAGAGTGAAAATCCGAGTGAAAATAAAATTCCGCAGGACATCAAAAAAATATGGAAGTAAATGAGCGACATAATTTTTCTTATTTGAATAAATGCTGAAATTCGCCGTAGCCTTCTTTTTCCAGGTCTTTGGCCGGAATAAATTTCATCGAGGCTGAATTAATGCAGTAGCGAAGACCGCCTTGTGCCGGCGGGCCGTCTTCAAAAACATGGCCCAAATGAGATTCCGCATTCCTGCTTCGCACTTCCGTCCTCTGCATAAAAAATTGCCGGTCTTTGCGCTCCGTTACATTCCCATCGACTAACGGACGGGTAAAACTGGGCCAGCCGGTTCCGGAATCAAATTTGTCGAGTGAGCTGAACAGCGGCTCTCCCGAAACCACGTCCACATAAATTCCGGGTTCGTGATTGTTCCAGAATTCATTCTGAAAAGGCGGCTCCGTTCCCTCTTCCTGAGTCACTTGATATTGAAGGGGGGAAAGCTTGGACTTCAGTTCATCTTTTGAAGGTTTCTTCATTTGGAATACTCCCGCAAGCAAAATGACATTGAGCAGTTAAAAGAATGGCAATTCCTATTTTAAGCCAGAATTCCCCTAATTGCATTGCTTAATAAGGTACAGGGTTCATACAGAATAATCTACAGAAAAACCTGACAAAGTAACTTATTATTTGAATGGAATACAGGTGGGAAAAATTTACGCATCGTCTTTTACCTCCGGCGGAAGTTCAGAATTCGATGCGAACAAAGATCAAGTCAAAAACTAACATTCAATCTAAAAAAAAGAAAACCCCGTCTGTTAAGATCGGGGTTTAATTTTTTGATCAAGAATTAACTTTTAGAAACGTTAGCGGCTTGATCGCCCTTCGGTCCTTTGGTCACGTCAAATTGGACGCGATCGCCTTCGTTCAGGCTTTTATAACCACTGCCTTGAATAGCAGTATGATGTACGAATACATCGTTTCCGCCATTTTCAGGTGTGATAAATCCAAAACCTTTTTCATTGCTGAACCACTTCACTGTACCTTGTGCCATGTTATTTGTTTCCTTTCTGGAAGTATAAACCACGCTTAATAAAAAAGCCGTAAGCCCATTGAATGAGCTTACGGCCTAAATCATTGCGTTGACCTTACAGCTTCGCTTCGGTAATTACTCACTTAGGTTACCCTATATACCCTGAATGTCAACCTTTATTTCTGTTTACAGCTTAAAGAGCATATCGGCATAGGAGGGAACCGGCCAAATATTGGCAGGAACCAGCATCTCAAGCGCATCGATATCGTCTCTGAGCTTTTTCATCGCAACCGTGACCTTGTCGCGAAATGCTTCGGCTTTTTCCTTAGCATGTGCAATGCCCTGCGCCTTTTTAAGCGCAGATTCAAGTGCACCGAGCTTTGCATGGGCCGATTCAAGCAGGCTAGAAAGTTCGGTAAGAATTTCTTTCTGTACCGATGTCTTCGCAGAAACCGCTTTCAGTTCCGCAATATTGTTCGCCAAATTTGACGCATACTGCATGACCGCCGGCTGATACAGCTTGCGGGTCATGTCGATTGCGGTCAAAGCTTCAATATTAATTACCTTGGCGTATTGCTCGAGATAAATTTCATAACGTGAATGAAGCTCTTCGGGCGTAAGCACATTATACTTTTCGAAGAGTTTCTCAGCGCTCGAGTTCGCCATTGCGGCCAAAGCTTCAACGGTGGATTTAATATTCGGGAGACCGCGCTTCTTGGCTTCGGTCACCCATTCTTCTGCATAGTTGTTGCCATTAAAAATCACGCGACCGTGTTTCTTGATTGTATCGCGGACAATTGCCTGAGGTTCTTTATCGAGGTCTTTGCCTTTCGCTTTTTCAAGTCGCGTGGCCATTTCATCGAGCGCTTCCGCAACGATCGTATTCGCCACCGTGTTCGGCCCAGAAATAGAAGCTGAAGATCCAACCATGCGGAACTCAAATTTGTTTCCGGTAAACGCGAACGGCGATGTGCGGTTACGATCTGTATTGTCCTTGGGAAGCTTCGGCATCGTATCAATGCCCATCTCAATATAATGTTGACCTTTCGAGCTTCCTCTGCCGCCTTTGGCAATGCTTTCCAGAATTTCAGTGAGCTCTTCGCCCATGAAAATGGAAATAATGGCAGGCGGGGCTTCATTGGCGCCGAGACGATGATCGTTACCCGGCGTGGCTGCTCCGGTACGCAACTTATCAGAATGGCGATCAACTGCGGCGATAATACCGCTTAAGATCAACAAAAATTGTTCATTCTCATGCGGTGTTTCGCCCGGCTCAAGTAAGTTGAGGCCGTCATCGGTTGCCAGCGACCAATTGTTGTGTTTTCCGTTTCCATTAATTCCGGCATACGGCTTTTCATACAGCAGACAAACCAAACCGTGGCGAAGTGCAACTTTGCGCATCGTTTCCATCACGAGCTGATTGTGATCAGCCGCAATGTTGCAAGTTGAAAACACAGGCGCCATTTCAAACTGGGCCGGAGCAACTTCGTTGTGTTTGGTTTTTGAAGAAACGCCCATTTTCCAAAGTTCAAGATCCAAATCTTTCATGAATTTGGAAACGCGGTCTTTAATGGAACCGAAATATTGATCTTCCAGTTCCTGCCCTTTTGGTGACGGAGCACCGAAAAGAGTGCGGCCAGAAACAATTAAATCCAGACGTTGATTAAAAAATTTCTCATCGATCAGAAAATATTCCTGTTCCGGTCCGACGGTCGGATAAACACGCTTGGATGTTTTATTTCCCATCGCGCGCAAAATCCGGATCGCATGTTTGGAAACTGCGGCCATGGAACGAAGAAGCGGGGTTTTCTTATCAAGCGCTTCGCCCGTATAAGAGCAAAACGCTGTTGGAATACAAAGGGTTACATTTCCACCGCTGTCTTCTTTTAAGAAGGCCGGTGAGGTGCAATCCCAAGCCGTATAACCACGGGCTTCGAACGTCGCACGAAGACCACCGCTCGGGAATGAAGAAGCATCCGGCTCGCCCTTGATGAGCTGTTTGCCGGAAAATTCTAAAATGACACTGCCGTCTCCGATCGGAGAAATGAATGAATCGTGTTTTTCTGCGGTTTGACCGGTGAGGGGCTGAAACCAATGAGTATAGTGAGTGGCGCCTTTTTCAATCGCCCAATCTTTCATGGCGTTGGCAACAACGTTGGCCGTCTCGGCGCTCATTGTTGCTCCGCCTTCAATTGTTTTTTGAAGCGCTTTATACGTCTCCTTCGGGAGCCGTTCTTTCATCATTTTGTCGTTGAAAACATTGGAACCAAAAACCAAACTGAGATCTTGATGCTTACCATTACCGTTTAACATGCTTTTCTCCTTGAATCTTCTTTTTGAAATTTACACTCTTTCCGGAAGTGTGACGTAGGCGGGTATTCTAACCCTTACTGCATTCCAATCAAGTGAAAAATCGGAACAAGAACACTCCCATTTTGAGTATTTCTATCAAAGAAAGAGCAATATTTGTGCCATTCTAGGCGGTCTAATTTATGACCTTAAAGAGACTTAGATGAGAATAAAAAATACGAAAATGACGAGAAAGGACGACAATTTTGTAGAGCTTAGGCGGCCTTCCGAGAAGCTTTAAGAGGCTCCATCAGGGCGGGATTTTCAACCAGACTGCCGTAATGAAAAATGACGCATCCACGGCTTCCCGAGTGTTCGCACAATTCGAATTGGCGCTTAAATTTTTCCGGCGCCCGGACGAAAACATAAGTTCCCACAGCCAGATTTACGTTCTCAAAATTTCCGGAGTTTTCTTTGGCGTTTAAAATATACTCCTCAAATTTAGACGTGTCTTTGTTGTAACACATGAGCGTCACAAAATGGACCAAACCGCTCTCAATCCAATATTTCCAATCTTGAAAACCCTCATGCAAAGCCCGGCTGTAAGGCATCAATCCCGTGGTTGAAATTTGAATCTCGGGTCGAACCGTCCGCGCTTTTGCGATTAATTCTTTAAGCAAACTTGTCACTTGGTCCCGTTTCCAATCTTTCCAGGCCTTGCTGTCTTCGTCAATGCGTTTAACGCCCGCGGCCTTCTTAAAACGCGTCATATTCATTTTGGTGTAACCATACGGCGGATCTTTGTCCGGATATCGGATATAGTCAAACTGGAGGCCGTTTAAGTCCGGGTAAGCGCGGACAATTTCTGCGACCATCTTCGAAAGTTCCTTGCGAACGCGCAAATCCCCGGGTTCTAAAAAATATTGGTTGTCGATTTTATAGTCTTCGAGTTTTTTCTTTTTCTTTCCGTTTTGCGTGAGAATTTTGGGTCCGTATTTTTTGAGGATTTTGGCGTTTGGATTATCGCTTAAACTTAATAAATTCAGCCAGGCGTGAACTTCAATTCCATTCTTATGAGCTTCTTGGATTAAAAGCGTAAAAGGATCTTCACCAACCTCCTGCATGGCCGCTTGATAAGACGCGGAATCTCCGACCTTGGAGCGAAACCAAGCTTTATTGGCGCGGTAAATTTGAACAAACAAAGTATCGATTTGGAGTTCTTTGGCGGAATCGATCAATTTGGAAATTTCCTGGCGGCTTGAAAGTACGGGCGGATCTTGAATCACCGAAACAAAAAGACCGCGGTGCCGGGGAGTCTCAGCAGAAGAAACAGCGAAACAAGCAAACCATACGCACAAAAAAAATGAAATAAATTTCTTCATCTACAACCGCTAATAATTGTCTTTAAGACGTCGTTCCCGGTCGCGATCTCCATCTTGGAACATAAGGGCCCGGCTCACGCCGCGGTTATTGTTCAAACCATGCATACCGGTTTGGTCTCCAAAGCGGTCTTGAATTATTTTTTTTACGGTCGCTTGTTGTGTTTCTGATCGATTAATCGCGGGGATGACGAGCAACGGCTTTGAACCATGCATGGGATAACCATCTTCATCGTAATAATGATCCAAGTAACGCTGGGGGTAATTTCCGGTCATCAGAAATGAAAAACACAGAAACGCCGGAATCAGGCACAGATAAAGCCAAAACCGGGACATGTCGGAATAATAAGCCCAGCCGAGCCCGCCCCAAAGCATCGTCCAAAAGAGCGTAATCATAAGAAGCGGCGGTATGAAATCAAGGCCGAGCGACATCGGCGCATCGTAAAAATAAGAATCAATCGCGTAATCCCATCCGTAATACCAAGCAGCTCCGTAAAAGCAGCACAAACAGCCGCCGCTTAAAAAAACCAAAAGCGGCCAGGGATTTCCGTCTAGAAAATCCCAAATCGCTTCTCCGATGTGGCGGCGTTCATCCTCCTCGTCATCATCGTCGTCTTCTTCATCGTAATAATAAGGATCAAACCGATCCAAAATAAAACCGAAAAAGATCACGATCAAAAAAAGTGAAGCAAGAGCGGATGGATAATAATCGATTCCCTCATAACCGCCGTCCAAAATAAAGCGTTCCGGGCCAAAGCAACCGGCGCAGCCGCGCATCAATAAAAAAAGCGGAAGCAGCGCTAAGAAAAATGGTGTCGCGTAAATCCATCTCATCGGAAGAATGGTGCAAAAGCCTCCGAATGCAAGGCAGCCCAAAGACCAAAATAATAAAATGAACGGAAGTTCCGACAAACCGCTTTTTCCCAAACCGAGAGAAGAAAGCAGAAAATACGGAAAAGAATAAAGATCTTCGCCGAAACGCTGAATAAGACCGTGATTCGAAGCGAAATTTGCGTGGCCCCAAAGTGCTAGTGCGCCTAAGCTAATTCCAAAAATAAGACTTACGAGGAGTGCCCATCTTCCGCAGCCGCTATAGCGCCATCCCCAACCCCAGCTTAATTCCCCGCCGCCATTGACATATCCGCCTTCTATATAGTATTTGGGCTGGCGCCAGCTTCTGAACCAGAGAAAAAATAGAAACGGGAGTAAGGCAAATAATTGAAGGAAGAAAATTGAGTCACTCACACCTCCGTACCAAGGCCAACTCTCAACAGGTTTCGACTCCTGTTCTCCGCTTTCTGTTTTTTCTTGAGCAGGCGTGACGGGTTGAGTTTCCGCTTGAGGCGTGGTTTCAACTTTCGGTTCTTCTTTCGGAACTTGCGGCGTAACCGGCGCGGGCGTATTTCCAACGGTTACCGGCAGCGGTCCTTCTGTGACAGGATTAAAAAAAACTTTGCCGCCGTACCAATCCATTTTGCCGCTCGTCTTACCGTCTTCTTTCACTTCCACATCCAAAACTTCACCCGGTTTTAGCGGAGCGGCCCATTGGCCGGGTTCTCTGACAATTCTGACTTTCTCGACGCCGCCCGGAACGTTCATCGTCTCGCCCGGCTGAACATGCCCTAAATCCTGATATTGGCCGTCCGGCGTTTTATATTGAACGCGGACCGGAATATTTCCATTGTTGGTGACCGTTGCGGTAACGGCCCACAAAGCCGTCTGTGAAATTAATAGGAAAGCCAAAAGCAGAAAAAAAGTTTTTCGTCTTTGCATCATTATTTTTAGGGTCTCGGACTTTCTTCCGTGGCCGGACTTCCTTGCTGGGCATGGATGTTGCCCTTGCGGTCAATTAAGAAATGCCGCAGATTAGAATCCGATTTGGCGGGGTCTGCGGTAATTTCAAATTCATTGTTCACCGAGTTAAGGTTGTACACATAAGTACCGGTCTCGCCGCTTGCCAATTCTTTTGAAATCAAATTCCGTTCAGCCATTTTTTGAAGTGTAATCGTCCGCTCATCCATCGAAATTAAAACAGAAGCCGCACTTTGGATTTGTCTCATGTCTGACATGGCCTGAGTTTCATCCTTGAGGGCAACTAAATTTCCAAATGGGTTTGGAACAGACGGGTTTACTGCCGGAAAAGGGGTCTCACCGGAAACTGCAGGAATTGCAGGAACTGTCGGAGAAGCAGTCTTCGCCGGAACTTCTTTTCGCGACTGGGCAGCAGGCTTGGCTTTCGGAAAAGAAGCATAAAGATCGGGGAATAATTCAACCCGAATACTTTTTTTACTTTTCGGATGTTCTAAAATAACAAAATCTTTTCCGATTTGCTTGACCAAATAACCGTCATGCATATCGCCTTCTTTGACGAGATTTCCATTTCCTTTAAACATCACGGCCGGCTGACCGTTGTCCGTTAAAATACCGTCCAATTTGAACTGATTGCCGGTTAACTGGCTCGGCAGACTAACATTAAAATTTTTATTTTTAAGCTGCGGAACTATGAACCAGGCGCCAACACCGAGTGCGGCGACAATCAAAAGAATAATCAGAACAAGAAATTTTCGGGGGAGCTTTTTTTTCGTCTCGCCGCCCTCTTGAGTAACACCCGATTCTTTTGCTTCTCTTTTGAAATCATGATAAGCAAAAGCGCCGCGAGCGGAATTAACAAAGGTAAGCATGACAACGATAGGAACCAATGAAAAGCGGAAACCACCCATTGTTTTCGCCATGTAATATTGTTCGATGCCATAAAGGATAACCGCGGCGATCGCAACAATTCTGGATCTGAAAATGAGGCCAAGACCGATGCCCGCGAACAGGGCGGCATCCACATAAGCGCTGGCGCTCCAATGTTCAAAAATTTTAACTTTTCCGGAAAGTTGAAGGTAGGTAACTACGCCAGTAACAAGAGCAACAAAAAAAGCAATGCCGGCGCCGTTATTAAGCGCTTTTTTTGCGTCATCGATTTCTTCGAAACTGGGCCAAATCCATTGAAACAAACTTGCCTCCCGGTTGTATCAATCAAGACGGTGAAGTCCGAAATAAACTTGGGTATTCTACACGTATTTTACGTCAATTATCAATTAAGGAATGTGGAATAAAATAACCCCTTATATCGCCTGCTATGAGCCTATTTTAAGGAGGGGATCTTGCAAGCCGGCGGTTATCAAGTAAGCTTTACCTGAGGGTAATTCCCTCCTTTCAGGGGGTGAGAAACAATGAAGAAAACAGCGATGTTCCTGGCGCTTTTAATGGTCATCGGTTCAGCCGGTTTATTGGCTTATCCGACAGCCGTTGATAACGTTATCGAAAACAAATCGAAATCGGACATTGGCCCGGTTGCTGACACTGCGAAATTGGTAGGTGTCGTCAACACCGGAGTCAACAAGGTCATGGCCTCAGAACCAACGACCACGGTCTTGAAACCGGTTCGGATTGTCAGAGATGAAACACTCAAAGGTTCGAAAAAAGTAATCAACACACTTTGGGATGTTTTGACGTTAAAAATGCTCCGGGATAAACCAGCAGAAAAAAAATAAGAATGATATTGGCGCGTCAGTAAAAAACGCATTCACCAATAGCTCATGAGAGGTATATTTTTTTTCTCACCGGATAAGTACCTGCACTAATTAGGCAAATCCATTCTTTCAAGAAGTCTACCCACATTTTTTAAAGCGTCTTTAGATCAATGACGAAGCGGTAGCGAACATCGCCTTTGAGAATTCGCTCATATGCGGAATTGACCGCTTGAATCGGAATGACTTCGATGTCGGCAAAAATTTTATTCTCCGCGCAATAATCCAGCATTTCCTGCGTCTGGCGAATTCCCCCAATCAGCGAACCGGTAAGACGTCTGCGTTTCCCAATGAGTTGAAAGGCTTCCACTTCATGGGGTTTTTCCGGAACGCCGACGAGCGCCATGGCAGCGTCGCGTTTTAGAAGAGCCAGATAAGCATTGAGATCATGCTCTCCTGAAACGGTATCCAGAATAAAATCATACTGATTGGCCAGCGGTTCAAAATTCTTGGAATTTTTGCTTAAGACAAATTTCTTAGCGCCCATTCGCCGCGCATCAGCTTCCTTGGATTTGGAAGTGCTAAAAACAGTCACGTCCGCTCCGAGTGAAGCAGCCAGCTTAAGGCCCATGTGTCCAAGTCCGCCGAGACCGACAATCCCGACTTTTTTCCAGTGATCGACTTTAAAATGGCGGAGCGGTGAATAAGTGGTAATGCCCGCGCAAAGAAGCGGTGCGGCTTCGGCAAGCGGAATCTCGGGCGGAATGTTAAGCACGTAATTCTCATCCACTACGATCTGAGACGAGTAACCGCCGTACGTTCTGCTTTTTCCGTCTTTTTCCAGACTGTTATAGGTCCAGGTAATCTGGTTTTCGCAGAATTGCTCTTCGCCGTCTTGGCACTCAACGCATTTGCGGCAGGAATCTACAAAACAGCCGATACCAACCGTATCGCCGACCTTGAAGCGTCCCACCAGTTTTCCGGTTTGAGTTACGCGGCCCGCAATCTCGTGCCCCGGAACCATCGGATAAAAAGACGCTTCCCACTCATTGCGCGCTTGATGAATATCGGTATGGCAGATTCCGCAGTACTCAATCTGAATCAAAATATCGTAAGGACCCGGTTCTCGTCTGTAGAACGTGAAGGGGCCTAATTTAGAACGAGGACTCCGCGCCGCATAACCTTCCGTCTCGAGAAGGTTTTTTTCCGTTTTCGGAATTTTGATCGCGGCAGTCTGCTTCATACCTGCATTCTTAATGAAAACTTATTTGGTGCTGGACGCCGTCAAATCGGCAAAGTTTTTGCCCCAGCGCTTGAAAGCGCCTTCAGCGTGAACAAACCGGAAGAATCCGCCGATCAAAAGAGACTTGGGATCGGTAATACCGCCCCCGCCTTTTCTTTGTTCCGTCACCGCAGCAATTTCTTTATTGGTTCCTCCGTCGATGAGCTTCGCTTCAAAAGCAACAACGCCTTTTGAAAATTGAAAACCGATAAACCATACCGTGAGCGCATTCAAAAGCCGCTCAGGAGAAGTCGCGTAAATCAATGCTGGACTGACCACTAATGTTTTTGCATCTGCTTGTTCAGTGAGTTGATATTTTTTACTCAACTCGTTTTCAAGCGAAAGTTTTAAATGATCTGCCAAATATTGGATGTCCGCATCATCGTATTCTTGGTTGGTGTTTTCAAAGAATTTGAGTTCGGGCGTATTAACTTTGACTTTTGTGTATTTACTAAAATCCGCGTTCTCGGCAATCCGTTCCTGTTTGAATTCTGTGCCCTTTTGAAGATTGGCATAATCGCTCAAAAAACCGGAAGGTTTGTGAACCGATGTGCAGGCTGAAAATGAAACCATCGAAAAAATTGCAAAGCCCAAAACCAATGCTGTTTGCCGGCGCTTGAACATGTTTTATGCCTCCAGTTGGTCTCTCAGCTTCGCTTCCAATTCATCCATTTCATTCAGAAGATAGGCTGGGAGGAGTTTTTCGTTTTCGAATTCTTTTTTAGTATTGGAAAGGACTGAGATGAGCCGTTTAATCGCGGCATTCCGCCGGCTTTTTCTCACCTCGCCGGAATCTTGGACTTCCCGCTCAGAAAGAAGTTTGCGGACATGAGCACGGATTTCTTTGGGTTCTTTGGCGTCCTGAAAGACATGCTCGCGAATCTTTGCGACATCTCTTTCCTTAATAAGCGGATTTTTGCGGGCCAATCTCAGAATATTGACGGATTCATAACTCGGAATGGTCCTCGGATTCTCATCATTGGAATTGCGGGATTCAATGACTTTGGGTTCTTCGCGCTCCAGATATAAATAGGAACGTGTCATTTTCATGGCGGTTGCGGGCTTAATGCCGAGTTCCTTCATCACGTAATTATCAAATTCGATATAGCCCCAGTATTTATACATTTTGTTTTTCTGGATCGTGTGAAGGTACTGGCCGAGTTCAATCCAGGAGGCTTTGTGCTGGCGGGCAACTTCAACTACTTTTTGCCTCAGTTGATCTTGGTCCAGAGTTGCATTTTGGATCATGTCATTTCCTTTGAAGTGAGGAGGTAGTATAAGGCAAATTGGGATAAATTCAAATGTTCTGGATTTAAAGCCCCAGAAAATGTATCTTAACCCCATGAATTTTCCGACTCAAAATCTTCTGCTTGCTCTTCTATTAATCACGACTTTGATTGCGCCGCCATCTGGATTAGCTGAAACTCGGGAAAAGCAGGTCTCGATTGAATCCAAATTTGTCGAAGTGTCGAATGCGCAGACGCGCGAACTCGGTGTTGATTGGGACAGCCGGGAACAGAAAGAGCTTGGCCAGGACCGGGGGCTTCAGCATTTAGGACAAACCGGAAATTTAGCGCAGAACAAAAGCATCTTTGATTTTAAACCCCTCGACTTCAATCCGCCCCAACCCCAAACAAAACCCGCTATCCAACCGATCATTCCGACTCAAGTGAATGAAACACCCCAGATGAATCAAACCGGCGTTATATTAAATGCGGTTCCCGAAGTTGACGCAAATGGAAATGTCAAAATGACACTCAAGCCGGAAGTCTCCGAGCTTAGCGCCTTAACATTCAAACCCTCTTCCTATCATGTCGTTATTCCGGACGGACAAACACTTGCCATGGGAGGCCTGATGAGCGCTTCCGAACCAAAGGAAAGTAAAGTTCCGGGTTTGGGCGAGGTTCCCTTAATCGGTACACTATTCCGCAGTCGAACCGACAAATCGAACAAGAAAAATTTGACCGTTTTTATCACGCCTACGCTTGTTGACCCGCACGGTCAAGAATAATTCTTTAATTCCCCTAAAGCTCGCGCTGAATTAGACGACAATTAAACCCCGCACAAAATTTTTTGTGTGTTTTGGGCAACTTAAGTCGCAACCTCCGCTCGTTTGAGCACCGCCAAAAGGAACCTGCCATGGAACCAAAAACCCCCAATTTCCCGGGAAACTCTCAAATTGTAATCTTAGGCATTTGTATTGCGCTGGCCACCGTCACAGCAAGTCTGATTTTTTCAAAAGCCCTGATTCAAGTCAAAAAGTTCTCAACCGAAGTCATTAATGTCACCGGTTCGGCTGAGCGCCAGATTAAATCGGATTTTATTGTTTGGAAGGTCAGTTTCTCAAGGCGCGACCCCGAAATGACAGTTGCCTTCCAAGCACTTGAAGAGGATCTAAAAGTGGTAAAAAATTATCTGCTCTCAAAAGGCATTCGCCCGAAAGACCTGATTATTTCCCAGGTAGACACCCGGACGCTTTACCGGAAGAACGAACGAGGAAATGACACTAATGAGATCGAGGCATACCGGCTGAGGCAAACAATTACGGTGAAATCCTATCAAGTGGATCCCATTACCGAAATTTCCCGCCAAGCCACTGAGTTGATCAATCAAGGGATTGAACTGATTTCAGAAGCACCGGAATATTTATACACCAAACTTCCGGAGCTGAAACTCGAGATGATCAATGAAGCCAGCAAAAACGCGAAGAAACGCGCCGAACAAATGGCTTCGGCGACGGGCAATAAGATTGGAATCATGAGAGCGGCCAAAATGGGTGTCTTTCAAATTACGCCCATCAGTTCTGTGGATGTTTCCGATTGGGGCGAAAATGATACGAGTTCTTTGGAAAAGAAAGTAATGGCCGTCGTAAAAATTGATTTCGGAATCGCCGCGAGCTAAAAACCTAAGAATTACTTGGCAATTTTCCCGGACTTAATGGGAATATTCGCTACCGTATATTTTATTCTTGGCGGCATAACAGGCTGAGAAACGGTCTTTACCCGGTAAACATCCTTCCAGCCCTGGATCGCCTGCGCCGGATTTTGAGCAGGACTATATCCGCCGGCTACAGGCTTAACCTGTTTTTCGATTTGAGCAACGGATTGATTTGGGTCTACCGTTTGAGTATTTTCTTCTTTCGGCTTTTGATTTTGGTCGTCTTTCTTTCCCCAAGACCATCCGGTTAACAAAACAGGAATCAAAAGTAAAATGAAAATTGATCTTAATCTCATTGAGAACTCCTTCTTAATGATTAGGAAAACGAAATTTGGTCTACGTAAATGGTTCCGACTTTCGGATCGTTGTTGATGTCGGCAAACACCACGACAAATTTTTGAAGTTTTGAACCTTCTTTGATCATGGGAAATTCATTCAGCGGAACGGACACTTTTTGCCACTGGTCCGTAATGTCGTTTACCATGTGAGGCGACGGACGTCCGCTTTCGCCGATGAGTTCGATTTTCAGCATCTTGGTAAAACCGGCCGTGGCATCTCCTTTAATATAGAAGTTCAGCGTCGTGAAGCCGGCCGTGTCAAAATTATTGAGGTCTGTCCGGATTCCGTTGTAAGCCGGATTTTCCGAATCGACATCATAATCAACCCGAACCGATTTTCCGCTCACATTGCCCAAAGCATCATCCTGAACAAAGGACATCTTTGAAAATTGGGTTGTATCGCTTCCGTCTCCGGCCAGCCAAACCTCAATTCCGCCGCCAAGATTATTCTTGGCTTCTCCGCTGTCAAAATCGGCGGCCACCTTCTCTTCGGCAAAGACATTTGATGATAAGATTAATGAAACCAATAAAACCGCTGCAAAAATTAACTTTTTCATTGAATTCTCCCGGTTGAAAACATAGCAGGTATTTTACGTCTTTCCGAGACTAAAATCCATCATGTGGATAAGATTAGACATAGTATCTTTTGGGTAGGATGATTTTTTTAAACATAGGGGGTATCAAAGCCACTTATTAAAAAAAAATAGTTTGTCCTAAGTCCTTATTCTACAGCTATTTATGCGTAACTAAAGCACTGAATTAACTCAGCACTCTTGCTTTTAATTTTTCATGGTGTATAGTTTTACGTACACAGCCCCCCTTAACTGGAAAAATCTGTGAATTTTTTTGAACATGGAGGACGTAAATGAAAAGTTTACTAGCGATGTTGAAGAGCCGCAAAGGCCAGGGAACCATTGAATACGCAATGGCAACTCTCGTCGTGATTGCTGTTTTAGCAGCGATCCTTGCCCTAACGGACAATCCGCTTAAAACGGCAATTCAGAATTCTTTCACAAAAGTTTCTGATTCCGTTAACAACGTACAAGTACAGTAATAGCGAATTAGTCGCTTCTTTACTTCTTCCTGTTTTGTCGTAAAGATCCCGATAGCTTCTCTGAAATAGGCGAATTCTTTTGCCTATTTCAGAAAGCGCTGTTAGCTGTTGCAGTTGAATAAAATTTGAATTAAGGAGCTTATCGCTTATGCCAAAATCGTCTACTTCTAGGACGATTCTCGTTGTCTCGGATGACCACTCATTTCAGACACGCACAATTCTCCATCTAAAAGAAATTGACCAAGATTCACATTCCTTTCTGTCCTGCCCTCTAAGCGACGCGTTTGAATACGCTGAGATTGATCAGCCATTTATGGTCTTGATCGATTTAAGCGGCATCGAGGAGCTAGATCCTAACGCGATCAAAAAAATTGTTTCGCATTTTCCGAATTCCAAGCTCGTAGGCTGCGGAAGCCTCAAAGACGCTGATTCGGTCATTCAACTGATTAAAATCGGCATCAAAGATTTCGTAAAACTCCCCTTCGACATGTCAGAAATTCAAGGCTTGTTGAATCAATCAGACAGCCAGCCTAAAGCACATACAACCAAGAAATTAGGCCGAATCGTTACCGTCCTCAGCCCAAAAGGCGGCACAGGCGTTACCCTTCTGACTACCAATTTAGGTGTTAGCCTGGCTCAAAAAGGTTCTGAACGAATCGGAATTTGTGATTTGGCGCCGCAAATCGGCGATGTTGTCACCTATTTGGATTTAACCGCTTCTTATACATTACGTGATTTGATGGATAACATCCCCCGGCTGGATCATTCTTTTCTTGACGGCGTGACGCTTTCGCATGAATCCGGCGTTAATGTTTTAGCTTCACCCCGGGAAAATCAAGAACCGCTCAACGCCGGAAACATGACCGAACTACAAGCCATTTTTTTACTTTGCAGACAAACGTATGATATTTTGCTCGTTGATGCCGGCCACACCGATCCTGCCCTGCTTCAGCTTGCCCTCATGCATTCTAATTTGATTGTTTTGGTCGGAAATTCGGATGTTCCATCTCTGAAGGGCTTGGTTTTTACGCTCGGCAAACTTACGAAATTAAATTACGATCCGAATAAAATAAAAATCGTCATCAACCGTTACGATGCGAAAAATCAGCTCGACACGAAAGAATTCGAAAAGAAAACAAAACACCTGATTGACTGTCGCCTTCCGAATCAATATGCGCTCTGCATCGAAGCCATCAACAATGGCCTTCCGGTCAGCAAAGTGCAGAAAACTTCGAATTTGGCCAAAAAAATTTCCGAGTTAGCAGAAATGATTTGGGATTCACTCGTCACGAATAAAACATTCCCGTTTGGCAGCTCACCTGCAGATCGAATCGGCGTCTCCACTGGCGCGCCGAAAGAAAAAGCGGTGGGCAAGGGGTTTATGCGATGGGGATCCTAAATTTTTCAAAAATTAAAAAAGACAACAACGAAAACAACGGAAACGGAAGCAAAATGACACCTCCCGCCGCAACTCTTTTTTCAAAAGGACCCGGACGCGCACAGCATCTTTATGATTTCAAAGCCCAGCTTCACCAGCAAGTCATTAATAAGATGGATGTGGAGCTTTTGGTTAAGTTCGACAACGAAGTCGCGCGCGCAGAAGTTGCCCGGCTCGTCAATACCCTAGTGAATGAAAACAATTTCCCTTTAAGCTTGGCCGAAAAGCAGCAAATCATCCAAGAAGTGGTCAATGAAACATTCGGCTTAGGCCCTCTTGAACCTTTATTCGAAGACCCGACCATTGATGATATTTTGGTCAACAATTTCGAAACTGTTTTTGTTGAACGTGCCGGAAAATTGGAGCGCATTGATGTCCGGTTCAAAGACAACACGCATCTTCGCCATATTATTAACCGGATCGTCGCCCGCGTCGGAAGAAGAATTGACGACGCTTCCCCGATGGTCGATGCGCGCCTTGCAGACGGTTCGCGCGTTAACGCAATTATTTTTCCGCTGGCCATTGACGGCCCGGTACTTTCCATTCGCCGATTCAAAAAAATTCCTCTTGCGGCCGAAGATTTGATCGCAATCGGAACACTTTCAGCCGAAATGCTGCTACTCTTAAAAATGGCGGTCCGTTCCCGAATGAACATTATTATCTCAGGCGGAACCGGCGCCGGAAAAACAACTTTGCTGAATGCCTTTTCAGCGAGCATTCCCGATAATGAACGAATCGTCACGATTGAAGATGCCGCAGAACTTCAGCTCCAACAATCACATGTCATCCGTCTTGAGACCCGCCCTGCCAATATGGAAGGCAAAGGCCGTATCGCTCAGCGTGATTTATTCATTAATTCTTTGCGTATGAGACCTGACCGAATTATCGTCGGTGAAGTCCGCGGCGCCGAAGCCTTGGAAATGCTTCAAGCCATGAATACCGGCCACGACGGTTCGCTGACCAGCGTTCACGCCAATACGCCCCGGGACGCATTCACCCGTATTGAAACCATGGTCCTCATGTCTAACAGTAATATGGAACAAGGCGCTATTCGGCGAAATATCGCAAGCGCCATTAATTTAGTCGTCCAAATTCGCCGCTACCCTGACGGTGTCAGGCGTGTTGAATCCATTACCGAATTGACGGGAATGGAACAAGACGTGATCACGGTCCAGGAACTTGCCTGTTATGTCCAAAAAGGAATGTCCTCGGACGGAAAATCGATGGGTTATTTTAAAATCCATTCAGTTCGGCCAAAGTTCTTTGATCGCGCCAAAGATTTGGGAATCTCCCCTGCGGAATTGGCTATCGAACTCAAAAAGGAGATTGACGAAAGCGCGAAACAGCCGCAGTCATGATGCTCCTAATCGCCATCCTGGCAGGATGCGCAATTCTTTCCGCAATACTGGCCGTTTGGAAATATTTCGGCCCCGAAGGTTTGATTGATCGAACCAATCGCTTAAAAAAACGAATTTTTGCTTCCGACCTTTTTAAATACATTGAGAATCCGGACTTTCAAAAAACCCGGCATTTCAGCGACGTCCGCACGTTCCGTGAATTTTTAATCCAGCAGCCTTTTTCCGAAGAAATTTTCTTATTGCTCAAACGGGCCGACTTAAAAGTTTCCGTTTCACTATTTCTGCTGACCTGCTTAGTGACCGGAATTTTTGCATTCATCGGTCTTCAGGTCGTCATACCCAAAATTTTTGCCTTTTTCTGCGCCTGCGGTCTCGCTTATGTCCCTTATTACTATTTGAAGTTCCGGAATAGACGCTACGTAACCAAGTTTGAAGAGTACCTTCCCAACGCACTCGCCATTATTTCTAATTCGCTAAAAGTCGGACACGGTCTTGAAGCCGCGATCGCCGCCGTCACTGAAACTGCGCCGTATCCGGTGTCCAAAGAATTCGAAACGCTCCGGGCTGAAATGAAACTCGGCGTTCCGATTCAAACCGCGATGCAAAATTTATATCAAAGAATTAAAAGCCCTGAACTGCAAGTGTTTGTCACCGGCATTATCGTTCACCAGGATCTGGGCGGAAATTTAAGTGAAATTCTCGATCATTTGGAAGAAACAACCCGTGAACGTTTCGCTTTAAAAAGAGAAATCAAAGCATTGAGCGCCCAAGGCGTCATGAGTTCGTGGATTTTATTTTCGATGCCGTTGGTTGCTGCACTGATTTGGTTTGTCACAGACGCTTCGATTCTAATTAACTACGCAAAATCTGATAGCGGCCGATTTGCCATCGTCGCCTCCATCATTATGCAACTCGTTGCATTTATCTGGATGCGGCAAATCATTGCCTTAAAGGATTAACCCCAATCATGGTCATTTTATTGAGCGCACTTTTATTCGGTGTCACCATTGCTTGCGCAAGCTGGGTCATTGCCCAGCGTGTTCAAAACCGCGGCGTTTTTGCTCAGCGTTTGTCCAGTGTGACCGGTGATTTAAATTTTCCTTATGCTATGCCGGCCGATCCCCAAGCGGACGCAAAGAAAAATGAAATCATTACCTTAGACACCTCTTATGAAGACAAACTTATTCGTCAGCTTTTCTTAGCCGGTATCCGCAACCGGACCAGCGCCTTTTTTTATCAGTTGTTTTTAAAATTAGCCCTTGCGCTTCCGATTCTTCTTTTTGTGGTTTACGCGCTGATGGGTTCGATGTCGGTCAAAAATCTGATCCTCTTCGGCGTAGCCGGTGGAGTACTTTATGTCTATGTGTGGATGTTGATCAGAGCATTGAAACAAAGACGCCAAAAAAGCATTCTTCGGATTCTTCCGCAATTTTTCGATCTCTTAGTTGTCTGTCTGGAAGCCGGTCTTAATTTCAGCTCAGCCCTTCCCCGCGTCCTTCAAGACATGAGTCCCAGCGAACCGCTTGTGAAAGAATTTGACCACATGCACCGGGAATTAATGGGCGGCCTGACACTTCCTCAAGCTTGTGACCGGTTGTCCCGCCGCTGCGAAGTTCCGGATTTGTCCGTTATTTTGATTTCAATCATTCAATCCGATCAAATGGGTTCCGGTTTGGCCTCCGTGCTTCGGGTGCAAGCAAAAGAATTAAGAGACAAGCACCGGCAGCGGATGCGCGAAAAAGCATACCGGATTCCGATTAAACTTTTATTTCCGATGATTTTAATTTTTATGACGCTTTTCACCATGACGCTCGGTCCGGCATTCTTACAGCTCACCATCGGAACTCAGAGCAACAGCGGCGCACGTTCAACACTCAGAAAATAATCCATGAAAACGCTGGTCAACTTGTCCCAAAAAAAAGTGATCGCCCGCAAGGTCCGCTATTGCGATAATCCCTTCACCCGTTTGAAGGGGCTCCTCGGGACCAAAGAACTGGGGCGCGATGAAGCGTGCTGGATCATTCCTTGTAATATGGTCCATACCTTCGGTATGGGGTATGCCATCGATGTTGTGTTTCTCGATAAGAAAAATGAAATTGTTTCCGTGATCCAAAATTTGAAACCGAACCGGTTTTCCCCGTTGGTGAAGGGCGCCCACTCGGTCGTCGAATTTGCATCCGGAACCCAAGAAAGGACTCAGCGGGGGGAAATCTTATCCCTCGAACTTTCCGCGTGAAGCCGCCCGTTTTATCTTCTAAAAAAGGCCAGGCAATGATCGAAATGGCGATCACCATTTTGTTCTTTCTGGTGACCCTGTTTGTTCTCGGAGATTTAGCCCGTATCGGTTACAATTGGATGATTCTGCAATATGCGGTCGGAGAAGGTGCGCGTATGGGAAGCCTCGGGAAAACAGACGCTGGCTGCGCAGGAGCCGTCGACGTCAGAGGTTGTTCGATTGAAAATAAAGTCGTAGATGTTGCTCATGAATTGGGCGTTGATGACGTAACGGTCTCATTCGGAGCAACAGGTTCCGGTGATTCAAATGATTTTTTTACCTTAGTCGCAGCCCGCGATTTAAACGTCAATAGTTTTACCGGTGTATTTCTTATGATTGCCGGAGCGCACGGCGGTACATACACCATAAAAGCAGGAACTGTCGTTCGAAATGAACCTTTCTAGGTTATTCAAAAATCGTGGTTCCGAGCGCGGACAAGCCATGACGGAATTGGCGCTCATCTTTCCTTTAATGCTCGTTTTTATTCTCGGCACGGTGGAATTCGGAAACATCATGATGATCGCCCTCAGAGCAACGAGCCTAAGCCGTGAAGTCACAAACGCTAGTTTCCGGGACTGCGCTTTTTTAAGCAATGCGGCAGCGGACACTTGTCTGGAGAACACAACAGAAAAAGTAAACAGCGGAGCAAAGCTCATGTTGACCAAGTTCGCCGAACGCGGAACCGTCATCACAACCATTTACAAGCATGATCCGGGCCAACCAACCGCATTGGTAGTTCAAAAAGTGAAAGGGGTTGCTCGTCCGAGCCGGTACGTCGCCGGATCCATTGATCAAAATATTGCTGCGACTCAGGAACGCATTGTTATCGGTGAAATTATGTACCAGTATGTGCCATTAACGGCCATACGGAACTTTTTAGAACTAGTCGGTTTTCCCACGGAAATTTATGAAGTTACAATTTATTAAAAAAATGGACTTAAGAAATGAACGCGGCCAATCCGCCATTACCCTGGCCCTTCTAACCATTACCTTTTTGCTTCTTTCCGGTTTTGCACTCGACACAGCCAATATGCTGATTAAAAAATCACATCTTCAGCGCGCACTCGATGCGGGCGCAGTCGCAGGCATTACCCGTTACGCAAGCGGAGACGCTTCCGGCACCATTGCAGATACGGCAAGAAAAATGGCGGTTTATAATTTGCAGGAAATGGGAATTAGTTCTGACAATAGCACCGTCAACGCCGCCTTCACCACGGACGCAGATCAAATAGCGACGCTAAAATTGACCGGAACTATCAACACTAAAACGCTATTTATGCGCTTAATTCCCGGCGCAGGATTGTCTACGATCATCACCACCGGAAGCTCAACAGCCAGACGCAACGCCGCAATCCTCAGTCTTGTGATTGACGTTTCAGGTTCCATGTCAGGTTCAATGACAGCGCTGAAAAACGCCGCCAACGCGTTTGTCGATTCGTTTGAAGACGGAATCGATAAAATGGCTTTAATTTCATTTGCGGACCGGGCCACCGTTTTAGTTCCGATGGGCTTGGTCAATAAAGCCAATCTTCATTCTAAAATTAATGCGCTTACCTCTAACGGCTATACGGGGACCTCTGAAGCGGTTGTTCTCGGCAGAAAAGAATTGGAAACAGCCGTAAATCCTGCCGCCGTTCGCGCCATGCTGATATTCACTGACGGTGCGCCAAACGTCATCCGGCCGATTTTCACCGACGCCAATTCTGCTTTTGTGCCAAAAAATTCGCCGGCACCGCCTGCCGCGCCAGTCAATTACGATTATTTTTTGCAATTAAATACAGCGCCTCAGCCTCAGCTCCACGGCACCAGCGCGGCAATGCCTCAAGTGTGTACCAACGCACATACAATTGCACAGTGCCTTAACTCTTTTTCTTATTTAGATTCACGAAACAAACCGGGCCATTTCGCACACGTGACCAGTTTTGCTTCGCCTTATACGGAAATGAAAAAGGAATCCTACGATTTGGCCGTTCTTGAATCTGATTATGCCAAAGCGGACAACATTACGATTTATACGATTGGACTCGGAACTGAGTCGACGGTCGCGGGAGATCCCTATCAGAATGTAGAAATAACGGACCGTTTAAAACCAGTTTTTCTAAGAAGACTGGCCAATGATCCGGCAAGCGCCGCTGATCCGGCATTTCCGGGCTTGGCCCTTAACAACACTTATCCCAACGGCACTTATCTTCAAACCCCAAATGCTTCTGATTTGACGAATTTATTTAAGAGCATTGCCCAGAGAATTAAACTGCGGCTGATTCAATAAGTCTTTAATTCTTCCCAAAAAAAATCCCCCATGTTTGACACGGGGGAAATTTCTGAATCCTACAAACAAATTACAAACGGTTAAGCGTTCGGCTTTGTAGTCACCTGTTGATTCTGGTCCTTGATATCAACTTGAACGTTCACCTGAATTTTATCTTCCAGCTTTTCTTTCTTCGGAGCGCGTTGAACTTCTTTTCCGGGCTGGTCAAATTCCTGAAGCGGCTCGCCTTGCGTAAACACTTCATTAATCGAGTCGCCTTGAATATCCGGATAAGCAGGCATAAAAACGCGGCCGCTTTCTTTGATGTTAGCAATGGTCGTTTTGTCGAAGAAGTTCTTCTTCTCGCCTAGATCAAACGGCGAGACAATATGAGGCGTAATGACCACGAGCAATTCAACGTCTGTGCGCTCAAATTCATCGCGACGAAAGGCCTTTTGGACGAGAGGAAGCTCGCCCAGAATCGGAAATTTCTTGGTGACCCGGTTGACGCGCTGGGTAATCATTCCGCCGATCACAAGCGTTTCACCGTCTTTGAGTTCCGCCACAGTTTCCTGGGTCCGTTTCAAAATCGTCGGAAACGTCAGTGTCAGAAACGACACGGTGGACGAAAAATCAAGTTCACTGACTTCGGTCAGAATTTTAAGCCGGAGCACGTCGTTGTCCAAAACCTCAGGCTTAAAGTTAAGTTTCGTTCCAAACTCTTTGTAATCCACTTGGATCCGGTTTTCGGTTTCAACCGGGACCGGAAATTCTCCGCCGACCAAAAATTTGGCTTCTTCGCCGTCTCTGGCAAGCAAATTAGGACGAGCGATGATTTTAAGAATGTTCTGCTGAACAAGCCACTGGAGATAATTGGCAACCCACGCGCTTTCAGAGCCGTAAGACAAAAACAGGTCCGTTGTTCCGCCTGAGCGCGGCTGCGGAAGAAACGGCACCGCCGTGGTCGCTCCGCTCGGAAGAAAACGATTGTCGCTGCGTGAACCTTGCTGAAAGAGCTCAGAAGTCGCAGAGCTCGTGCTCGGTGAATTCCGGCCGTATAAACTCTGCGCATTAAATTTATCCACTAACACTTGGCTATCCAGTCCAAAATCTTTGTTCGACTTGCGGTTCACTTCGGCAAAACGAACTTCAAGTAAAATTTGTTTCGGTTTTGAAACCTGGACCAAACTCGTCGCTTTTGAATCAAATGCAACGATGGCTTGTTCCATCTGCTTTGCTTTGATCACTGAGGCAGTCGATCCCTGGACCATGACTGAACTGTCGACCGGAAAAATTTCTAATTTGGCGTCGGGATCAATGCCGTGCAAAATTCTTTGCAGCTGCTCAACATCAATGGTGGATTGAATGCCGAAGCTGGCAATGTGGTTTTGCTCATCCCACAGCATCAAGTTCGCCCGCCCAGTTTTCTTGGCGTTAACCAAGATTTCCTGGCGGTTCAGGGTCGTGATATCGCAAACAGCTGGGTCAGAGATGGAAGCTCTCGTAACCGGCCGGTCAAAGCGCAAGCTTTGAGAGGTCCCACTGACAATTTGGATCATGTCCTGGGGCTGCCCTTCATAAGAAGGCCATTTAAGGTACCGTACGCCCTGCATAGGAGCATTTTCATCCGCAGGACCGGCAGGAGGCACATCTGCGTCAACGGCAAATGACGGTTGTTGCACGCCAAACACTAGGAATAATAAAATAAGAAAACTGGATAGAAAGCGTACGGTTGTGTTCTTCATTTTTTAAATGCCCCCTCTTTTTGAGTGCCGCGAATGATTTCAACGCTTCCCGTTGAACCTTCAAAAGGTCTCTGGTCCGTCTTGTTCTGCCGAACTAAAATTTGAAGCGGTCTAATGGAGGCTGCTTCAAGTACCGCTTCGGCTTCTTTGGGTAAAACTCCGACTGTGATTGAGTCCAGAGGCTCGCCGCTAAGCGGACTGACTGAGATGACCTGACGGGAAACTACTATGGTATGCATTTCTTTTTGCTCCGACATATTATCCGTCGTGATGCCGATCACATCAACATAACTGCCGATGTTTAAAAAATCGGGAACATTCGTCATGTTGGCCCGGGATATCGTAAGTGCTCTCATACCTTGCGGAATCGGAAGAGGTTTGCGTTCAAAGCCGGCGGTTTCCCTGCTGACTGAGCCGCGAGAAACGAGGGCACCGCCTTTAATGTTCTTTGTGGCGACTTGGCCGATGACATCAGAAAGATCTAAAAATAAATTCTTGGCATCTGAAGTTTTCATCACTGAAGACAATTCAATGTCCTTTTCTTCAATCATTTGGCCTTTGGAAATGCTTGTTTCTGCCATGACAAAGCGCCCTTGAATCTGGCGCGCAGACTTGAGGAAATTGAAAACCAAAATTGTGGCAAGAAGACCGCTTCCAACTGCAATAAGAATAACGACAGTTTCTTTCTTCATAGGATGCAGTTAGGCAGGTCCATATTCGTGCGGTATTCTAACCTGAACAAGGGAGCCAGTCTAGGCGAAAAACAACCCTTTTTTAGGTGGCCTCAAAGCCTTCCACAAGCGTCGCCGGTTCCATCACAGGCAGATACTCCTTGGGATAAGGGATTAAGAAAGTGACCGTGTCGTAGACCCCCACAACTAAGCGCAGCGGGAAAAACAGAATGCCTTTCGGCACGCCCCCAAACCAAGACACCCACGTATTGTTGGTCTGGTCGAGTTTAATCGGCTGATAAATAATTTCACCGGGTGAAAGAATAATGTTGGTAAGTCCGCGGCCCAGCTTCACAAAAGGGCCTGCATAAACGTTTCCGCCAGCCAGCATCAAAACCAACGCTGCGACAACGGCTATCTTGGTTCCTTTTTTCATGACTGATTCTCCCCTGTTTGACATTGAACCCTGGTTAAATATCGGCACATTTGCTTCTAGGATTAGTCCGAATTCTACGAGTGTTTTTTGACATCGTCCTTATAAACAAACCGCGGAGGGCAAATAAGCTTCATCTTACATTTGCCGGTTTCGCACTGCGGATAAGTTTCTGTCGTCCAATCTGTAAAAGACTTAGTGTCCCTGCAAGACTGGCAGGACTTGGAGCCGTCGCAGCAATCAATGGCATGCTCATGCGTTTCTTCGCTTCCGTCCGGAAGCGTCATCTGGATTGAACCCTTCGGACAGCTGGCAAAAGCAAAAACCGGCATCGCGAGAGAAACAAAAATCAGCGCAACGATAAAAAATGCCGGATTGTGTTTCATTGAATTTACCAATCGACCGGAAAATAATCTTTGAGAAATTTACCGCACCAATGTTTGCCGGTGAGAATTCCGTTAAAGAACGGATCGCACACACGCGCAGCGCCGTCTACAATGTCGAGCGGCGGCTGGAAATCATGCATCTGCTGCTTCGCAAGTGAAAGCATAAACGGATCTTCATCCGTGACCCAACCGGTATCGACGGCATTCATAAAAATTCCGGACTGCGCTAAATCACTCGCCGAAGTGTGCGTCAGCATATTGAGCGCGGCCTTCGCCATGTTGGTGTGCGGATGCCGGTCCGTTTTCGTGAACCGGTGAAACTTCCCTTCCATGGCCGAGACATTCACAATGTGTTTTTGTCCGGTAAAATCCCGTTTCATGATGGGTGCTAATTTATTGCATAAAACAAAAGGGGCAATCGCATTGACGAGCTGAAGTTCAATCATTTCAGCGGTTTGAATTTCACCGAGCCGAAGGCGCCAGCTATTCGTTTCGCGAAGGTCCACTTGCTGAAGGTCGGCATCCAATTTTCCGGTGGGAAAAACCTGTTCGGCAACAAGCGCTTGGTCGTGAACATACGGAATTTGAGACAGTTCAGCGGAAGCCAGCAAGCCCATGCCGGTCATTTTTCCGCTCCAATTGACTTGCAGATCCGTTTTGCTCCGGGAAGGTTGGGCAAAGGCGAGCTGCCGCTTACATTCTTCAAACGGCCGAAGCAACATCCGAACGCTTTCGGGCAAATCCTCATACGGAATGGATTCATTCCTCATGAGATGCGCGTAAAATCCCGGCGGCCGGCGAACGGTTTGCGCGGCATTGTTCACCAAAATATCGAGCCGGTCATATTTTTGTTCAATGTAATTACAAAAAATTTCAACGCTTGGCGTGTGGCGAAGGTCGAGGCCGTATACATGAAGGCGGCCTTTCCATTCCTGGAAATCTTCTTCGCGCGCATAACGAAGCGCTGAGTCCACGGGAAAACGCGTTGTGGCAATCACATGAGCGCCGGCCCTGAGCATCATTAAAGTTGACTGATATCCGATTTTTAAACGTGAACCGGTAATTAAGGCAAGTTGTCCGTCGAGTGAAGCCGTTTGAAACCGTTTCGTGTAATTGAGCTCGGCACAGTTGGGACACATCGTGTCATAGAAGAAGTGGAGCCGTGCGAAACTGGCTTTACAGATATAACAATCGCGGGAATTAATTAATTCTTTGTAGGAACTTTCGGTGCTGCCGTTGGTAATTTGTTTGGGCGCGTTAAACATCGCCGCTTCCCGGGCAGTTCTGATCCCGGTTTCGGCCCGGACCTTTTTTTCATAATCGAATTCTTTTTTCCGCTTCAGCTTGCGCGCATTTTTTCCCCGGAGCCGGATTTGGTCCCGGTCGGGGCGCGACAATTGTCCGGCCGTTTTAAGCAGCGCGATTTTTTGTTCCGAGGAAAGTCCGTCAAAGGCAGCGCTGTTTTGAACGAGATCTTGAAGGATGGTAATACACGTTCGAATTTGTTCGTCTGTGTATTTGGCCTGATCCTGTGAATCCGCTTCGGGCTTTGATTGCTCGGGGCTGGTCAGCATGGTTGGAGCACATTATATCCGGCCAGAGCGGAACCGGAACTGTTTTTTACCTCAAATTTTTTTGCCGCATTCGGGGCATTCTACGACGAGTTTGAGAATAATGGCTTTGCACTTCGGGCACCGCTTGTAACCTTCGGCAATGGGCTTACTTTTCTCCTGCCAAAATGTTACCGATCCGGCAATTAAAAAATAAGCCAAACCCGCACCCATTAAAACAGGAACAATCTGATAACGGGACCAGCCAAACGGAAGGCCGAACACCAGATCATTAAACCAAAATAGATAACTGATGCCGGTGGTAAAAAATAAAGGAAACAGGTAGCGCGAAAAAGCACCTCTCGGTTCGACATTCGCCATCTGCGTGAAAATAAAAAAAACAATTCCGCTAATGAGCACAACGGCGAAAAAAATATTGATCGCGCTGTCTAAATGGCTCCAGTGGCTTTGTTCAAGCCTTTGCTGGAAATAACGAAACATCCCGCTGTAATCGACTCCTCGACGCATGGCTTATTATAGAAAAGAAGGGGCTGGGTGCGCAAGATGGCCTTGCACTTAGATTAACTGAGGGAACGAATAATTCGGGAATCCTCCAGGACGAGCTCAACGACCTGAAGTTCATGGTAGCCCTTTTGGGCGTATTCCCTGCCGATCATATTGTTGTTGGTATCCATTCTGCGTTCGCCGTCGCTTTCCTCCCGGTCGCCCCGTTCGTGAGCGTCCGTGGCTTGGGCAGCAAATTCCGGCCCAAATTCTTTCGTGAGCAGATAACTCCACAGGACATGGCGGTAAGCATCTTCTGAAACGGCCGGGTTTTTTTCGTGCGCTTTTTCGGCAGCATGCTGCGCGTGAAGACTAATCCGGAGCAGCTGAGGCGCTTTTAAAGAATTTTCGGACAAAAGACTGATCTCAATCTGATTGAGCCGTTCTTTGAGTTCTGAGGAAAGTTTTTCAAGACTTTCCGGGTCCAGAATCAGAACGGATTCATTTCCACGGCGCTCAACTTGAAAATCCGTCTGGACCGCTTTGTCATTCATCGTAAAATTCATGGCACCGCTGAATTCGACAAAGGTGGAGCAGCGCCCGTTAAGCAGCAAGCCCAATAAATCTTGAGCAAGCGCCGCAGCCATCGGAAGCGCTTCGTTTGGATGCGTAAAATCAAATTTGAATTTGGTTGCGAGGTAATCGCCGATCAAATGATCGCCGCCAGGAGGAATTTCTGTGGAATTTTCTTCGGGTCGTTCTTTCAGGAGCGCATCAAGGCCTTTTGCTTTGATGAAAAAAATACGCTCCGCAAAATTGTCGAGGCCGATCGTCAATTCGTTGAGTTTGAAATCAAAGGAGCGGCCCGAAAGCGGAAGGTCCCGCAAAGCTACTTTGCCGCTTAAATGGAGTTTTTTCCAGGTGGCGCCGTTTGGCAAATGAACGGAAACGCTCCCGAAGCCGGCTTGGTCAATCTGAATTCCGCGCGGCTCGATTTCCGCTATGAGATATCGAATGGCAACGCGCGAGGCAACATCCAAAATGCGTCCCAGCGCGAAATAAAAAATGAGCGTTAGAACACAAACAATAATGAGGAATGCGATGAGTACTTTTTTCACAAGAACTTAGTGGGTCCTGCTGGGCAGATTTAAAACCGAAAGAAGGCGTTCATTGGCTTCCTTTAAATCTTTGCCAAATGCAACGATTCCGTCTTCGTGTCCGGCCATCACAAAAACTTTCGCCTCGGACAAACCGGTTTCGCGAAACAACCGTTTCACTTCAAGCGCCATTTCGGGCGTGCCGTACGGAATTTCTTTTGTGGTGGTCGGCAACTCACCTTGCAAACGTTCCCACGAAGCAGGTTCATGGATGTGGATCACGGCGTTAATTTGATCCGACAATTCGTAGAGCACCGCATGCGTCAGTGATTCGCTCGAAGCCTGAACCGGGCCTTCGCAAATGACGGAATTCTTGCTCAAATCAAAGCCGGTGACTTTCGTGTAATGGCGTTCACTCAAACGGCGGAGTCCGCCCGTTTGTGTTCCTGAAATCAAAAATTGGTTTTGGTTCGACCGGACGCTGATATTGCCGAAACCGATTTTATCTTCATATTCCCCAATTAATCCGAGATCGTAAAACTGGTTTCGAAATTGATTTAATTCCTGAAGCGCCCGGCTGCTTGGAAGTTCTTTAGCGGTCCAATGGCAATGGAATTTAATAACACCTTCGTCGCGTCCGCTTTTTTCGGGAAATAGGTTTAAAATGCTTTCGCGATTTGCCGCAGCAATTCCCCGTTCGGTAATCAAACCCGTCACAAATTTTGCCGGTGTCACATCAAACGCGTAATTTTTTGCGGCGCTATTTTTGGGCGTGATTAACACTTTTTTAATCACTCCGTCCGAAAGACCTTCAACGAATTTAACTTCGTCTGAATTTCTTTCTTCAATCGGAATTTCCCGGAGGGCGTCTTCGATTTCCCAATCAATGGAACTGGCCGGTAAAGCAACGTAAAAAGGTACACCGTGTTCTTTTGCGGCAAGCGCTTTTAAATAGGTTCCGATTTTATTGGCAACGTCTCCAAAAGCCGTGGTCCGGTCCGTTCCAACCAGAACCAAATCCACCATTCCGCGCTGGATTAAATGTCCTGCCGTGTTGTCGGCAATGACCGTGTGCGGAACATTTTCCTCAGAGAGTTCCCATGCCGTCAGATTGGCGCCTTGATTCCGGGGACGCGTCTCACTGACCCAAACATGCACCGGAATTTGCTTGGCAAAAGCCTGATAAATCGGAGCGGTTTGAGTGCCCCAATCCACACAGGCCAGCCAACCCGCGTTGCAGTGCGTTAAAATGTTGACCGTACTTTTTTTCTTCCGGTAAATTTGTTCGATCAAAGCCAAACCATATTCGCCGATCCTCCGGCAGGTTTCGACATCTTGATCGGCAATTTCACCGGCCCGGGCAAACGCGATCTTGGTTTTTTCCTCAATCGATTGAGCGGACTGAGTGGCACGAAGTTGTTCAGAGACAGCCCATGCTAAATTCACTGCAGTAGGCCGTGCGTTTTGCAACCGTTCCATTGCTTCTTTGAAATAAGATTCAAAATTAGTTTTGGGCGCATGAAGGAGTGCTAAATAAACACCGTAAGCGGCGGTAACGCCGATGAGCGGCGCTCCGCGGACGTGCATGTCTTTGATGGCCCGGATGGTTTCTTCTAAATTAGTGAGGTCTTCAATGACAAACTGGTGCGGCAAAAATCGCTGATCAATGACTTGAATCGTACGCGGATTTCCGGGCTTGATCCAAATGGTTCGATGCGGGACTTGATTGACGTTCATATCTTGCTGAGGAATGCGATCAGTGCCTTTTTCAATTATTTCCTGACCCACTCACCTGCGGCATTTTGAACAGCTTCACCCGAGCGCGCTTTGTCGCGCTGAACTTCACCAAAAACCGTCTCAACCAAAGAAAATCCCGATGGGCCGAGATTATTCTGGCTGGCGATTGTTTCATAAATCACTTTTCGGTTCTGGTTTTCAGATTCGACAAGCGCTTGCGTCTCCGGAGAATTCACGAGCGTGTGAACATAACCGCGGCTGGTTTCTCCGATAGCGCCTTGCGCTTTTAAAGCCTGAAGTCCGCTGTAATTGCTTTGCCGGTTGGAAATTGCGCGTTCGACTTCCGGCGTGCTTTGTTTCAAATCATACTGGCTTGCTTGAGCGGAAATTGAGAAAATTAAGACACAAAATACTGTAAATCCAATAACGGAAATTTTTTTCACTTCGCACCTCCCTTTGCAACCAAATCTTCAATTCCTGTTGCGGTTTGTTTCAAGCCGCGAATATCAACAACCACATTTGCGTTAATCGTAATCGGACGATTGGGGTCCCCAACCGCTTTCACGGTACAGCCGATGAGGCTGAGTCCGAGCATTCCCGCCGTCATGATTTTCTGCATTAGGTTCATACGTTTTCCACCTTTGCTAGTCCTAATAATTGCGTCAACTGTATAAAGGCCCCACTATCTTCGACGCGGAGCAACAAGTTTAGGTTTAGATTTAAATTATATTCCGGAATCTGAATATTAAGAAGTACCTTTAATGCATTTTTATTTTCGAGCTCGGCGGCCACATTGGCGAGCCGGTAACCCACCGTTTGGACAAGCCGGATCTTGGCCAGCGTCTCCTTGTCCCCGATCGGCAAATAAGGCACAAACACCTCAAAGAATCGCGATTGGACGCGTCCTCCGGGAGGCGCGATCCCCACGCGTAATTTCAGTTCCTGCTCTCCGGACTTTTGGCCCTTCATATAAAAGGATCCGATCATATTTCCGGTGGTGTCTTTTAACATGTCCGGATTAAAGGCCGTCAATTCCTCCAAATAAAGCCCATTGAGGGCCGTCTGGAGCTCAAATGTCTCTGCCTTGTCATTGAGAAGCGTTATCTTCCCTGTAAGGCCAGGATGAGTTGAGGCCTTGGGCCGGAATTGTTGAAAGGTAATATGAACGGGCTTTTTGAAGATGAAATTCGTAACGGGATCTGTCATTGCGACGCCCACAATTTCGAACGGAAAGCCGCCTTCTTTCGTCTGCCAAGTCCCATGAATTTTATCAATTGAGACACGCAGATCCGGGTTTAAATGAAAGCCTTCGATTTTGAGCGAGTTGTCAAAATGAATCGATTGAGTCCGGTTGATCCATTTTTCTAAAAAAGGCTGGAGAATTTGATTCCGCTTGATGCAGACAAGCGCCAATACCGCCAGAACGAGGAGTAACAAAACAGCGCGCAGGAATGACTTCATTAAATCTTACTGAGGATGGCTTCCATTTCTTTTTCATCGAAGGCCCGCAAGGTTTGGGACTTCAAATTTCCGAGTGAGCCGGCTTTGAGCAAAATAGAAGTCACGGTCTCATCATTGGGCGCGCTCATGACGAGCACGACATCATATTGGCCTAAGGTCCAATAAATGTCCCCGATCTTGGCCCCCATTTTAGAAGCTAAGTCGCGAAAGCCTTGTGCGCGCTTCGTCGTGTCTTTGACGCCGCGAATGCCTTGGTCCGTAAAATTCGCTAAAATTAAATAACGGTTCATAATCACCTGCCTTGGAAAGGTCCCCGATTTTTACTTTTCTGGGTCCGGCGGAAAAATGCTTTTCTTCCGCGATCAGGACTGGTGTGTTTCGGTTCAAACGGTTTGCCAAACTGGCGTTCCGGACCGCTGCCGAATTCTTTATTGCGGGACTTGTCGCCGTGTTCGTTTCGGTCATGCCGAAAACCACCGCCGCCTCCGCCGCTCGGACGAAAGGGTCTTCCTCCAAACTGCCGTTCCCGGTTAAAGGAAGGCCTGCCGGAATTTTGGCCCATCAATTTATCAATTTTCATTTCCAAAAAGTTAAGCTGCTGCTGAATTTTTTTCAGCATGGCCATGACGCTAAGTTCGGCCTCAGGCGTTTCTTGTTCGTGCTTTACGTGTTCGTTCATCTCATTCCTTTCAACTTCGTTTCTGTTCTTTGGCTAAAAAGCGTTGGTGAGATTATTACTCGACGGCTGGTCCGCATTCGTGGTGCCCGTTTGGGCTGCTTGTGCCGGTTCCCGGGTTTGTGCTTGCTGTCCGGACATTGGCGGATTGATTGCGCACCCGGCGAGCAAACAACAAAAACAGAGGTAAAAAATCCGTAGCCTCATACCCATAGTGGTTACCCAGTAGTATAGACTGTTTGGGAGGGACTGCCAATCAAGGAATTAAGCGGCATTTTTGGAAAACCATGCCCGAATATGATCCGCTTTATCGCCCTGAATTTCAATCGTCCCGTTTTTAACGGTTCCGCCTGCACCGCAGCTTGATTTCAGCGCCTTCGCAATTTCCTCAAGCCGCTCTGCTCCGTATGTATGAAGGCCGGCAATGATCGTGACGCTATTTCCGCGGCGTTTTTCCAACCGGATTTTAGGGACCGGTGATTTGGAATTATTCTTCATTGTCCAGCGACTTAAAGATGGCCAAAGGAGTCTCGATTTTTTTCAGCGTCCCGACCACTTTTCCGAACGGGGCCTTGTAAACGCCGCGAACAGGAATTCTCAAAGCATCTTTGGTGACGTTAAAGTAAGCCATTCCGTGCCTTGTCACACCTTCTGAAACCGTATTGGGCTCAATACGAAACGTGTCTACTTTTTTTCCGTTAAACTTCACCCGTTCTTTGCGCAGGACCTTGATCTCAAGTTCCCAATCTTTTTCATTGGCCACAAGCACGGTCTTGACGGACTCACCGGGCGAAAGCGATTGCCGGCGCGCCCAATAAATTACGCTTATGACATCGTGCACGGGCGGGACGATATCAAATTCTTTTTTTTCACCGGTGGTCAACGATTCGTAATACCCTTTTTTCTTCGCGGTGTCGAACCTCACTCGTTCGTGCGTCTTTTCTTTGATCTCGCTTACGTCTTTTTCAAATTGTACCGATTCCAAAGTTTTCGCGTCAATCCAGCTATGCGCTTCATCATGCATGGGGAAAATTTTCTTCAAAACCTTATTGGTTTCGATGATTCCGATGACGTGAATGACTTCACGGCCATCGAGCATCATTTTTTCCTTCACCCATAATTCCCCGACAGCGACCGGAATCCGGAGCCAAGTAATTTTATACTCCAAATGCTCGCCGATCGGAATTTCCTGATTCGGTTCCGGGGATGCACTGATCTGGTCCGCCCAAAGCCTCCCGGCCGGGGCCAAACCCATCCAGAGAATCAATGAAAATGAAAAAATGCGCCGATTCATGGGCCTATTTTAGATGTTTTCCCGGAAACTGCCAATCGGGGAGTTTGGGAAGCTCGCTAAACCTTTTCGGGCCCCGCTGCGTCTTATACCCATGAACGTAGACTTCAAAAAACACCAAAAGGAGATTCATCAAATGGTTAAGATCCTATTTTCAATCATCATGCTCGTGCTTTTGACCTTCGGTTTGCAGCTTCCCGCAACGGCCGCTGAAACTGCTGATTCAGTACCGGCCGCCAAACACAATTGGTGGGGAGACAAGCAAGACATTCATCAAGACAGACGGGACCTTCGCGAAGACAAAAGAGATGTTCGCGGTGACCGCCGTGAGATTCATGAAGACCGAGCTGACTTAAGACAAGACCGGCGCGGAATCCATGAAGACCGCCGGGAAGTTCAAGGCGACAAGCATGAATTGCGCCAAGATTACCGGGAACTGCACAGAGACAAACAAACAGGTTCCGATGATGTGAAACAAGACCGGCAAGAAATTCGCCAAGACCGGCGCGATCTACACCAAGACAAAAGAGATACGAAAAGAGATTATCAGGACGCGCATCAAGACCGCCGAGATCTTTATCAGGACCGCCGGGACCTTCACTCGGATAAAAGAGAAGTACGCGGAGACTATCGAGACCTTCGCCGGGATCACAGAGACCTTAATCGTGATCGCCGGGATTTTAATCAAGACCGGAATCAGCGGCAAGACCACACCGGACTTCATCGTGGCGGCGGCAGATCTTCAGGTCACACCCGATAAGATCAGCGTCATTTTAACCGACAAAAACCCTTTGGATTTTCTCCGAAGGGTTTTTTGTTTTTAATTATTTATCGTGTTTACAGGTAATGATTCCGAACGCCACAAACAGCGCAGAAATACCGAAAGCGCTGTCAATGATGAGTTCCAAATTTGAATTCGCGCCGACTAAGACTTCAACGAGATCTTTATCCGTCAACCCTTCATAACCTAAAACTAATCCGGCAATCACGAGCAGCCAGCTGGCGAGTTTGAATAAGATTTTCATAGGATCTCCCGATTTTGAACGACATTCATGTTTTCAATGTTATCGACTAGGGCCGGTTTAAACATGATCTTGACTAAATGACGCGGCGAAGAAATAGAATTTTCCGGATCACAATGCAAGCCGCTGTGCTGATCACAAACCCCGAAATCGCGAAACTTGCCATGGCCGGCAGCGGATGCGCATCGTAGGCATTCACGTTCACTTTCCGGATCACATCCATAACCGCGATATGAACCAGATAAATTCCCAAGGTCAACGGCGCCAGAGCAGTCGTGACTTTTTCAAACGGAAACTCCGTAAACAGGGCCCGGAATAAAATAAACATCGAAATGGACAGCACCATCACAACCGGACTCGTGGCAGTCGAAACAGCGAGCGGCAAACCTTCCTCGAACGAAAAACCCGTTCCGATCGCGATAAACAAAATGCAAACGGCGGCGGTCAGCGCGGCGGCCGAAATATAACCGGTCGAAATTTTCGTCTGGCTCAAAACATAGCCCATTAAATAGTAGCCAATATAAGGGAAAAACCGGTTAAACGCGTTGAGGCTGCTGATCTCGGCGACGTAATTGGTATAAAACCAATCGCCGGCAGAAAACGCGAGAAATAATAAGCCGATGGTGGCCACTTCTTTGCTTTTGGCTTCGCGCGTAAAGACCCGGAACATCGGCGTAAACATATAAAGGCCCAAAATCAAAAAAAGAAAATGCAGATGGTAATGAGAATCGCCCCGTAAAATTCTGGCAATCATCAACTGGGGGCTCATTCCCTGTTTGAGAAAATAAACGGACCAAACTAAATAAAAAACCGTCCAAAAAACAAGCGGGATCCCGATTCTTGAAATTCTCTTGCTGTAAAATTCAGAAAAGCCTTCATCCCGGTCAGGGTCCAGCAAAAGTGCGCCGCTCAACATAATGAACATGGGAACACACCAGGAAAAACAGCAATAAATAATATTGGAAGCCCACCAGCTCAAACCGACCAAATGGTCCGGGCCGAATACACCGGTGGAAAAGGCATGATAAGCAACCACAGCAAAAATGGCGGCGACTCTGATTCCATCCGCATAAGGCAAATGAGTTTTTGTTTTTTTAACCATTGGTTGTTTGTTCAGCGCCTTCAGCTTCTATGGGCTGGGCAGTAACAGGGACTTCTCCGAAACGAATGCTTTGAATTTGGCCAAACGAAATCCATTTCGGCTCGGCTTTGTTTCCGAATCCGACCAAAAGACTCGTGCCGTCGGTATTCTGAGCCACAATGGCGCCTTCCAAAACAGTTCCGTCTTTAAGTTTAATGATGTCTCTGGCAAATGCGGGAGCAGTGATCAGAAAAAAACTGAGGAAAAATAAACTTAAAACCACAGATCTAGATTGCTTCATCTTGCCTATTATATCGGCAATGGCGTGTGGATCTAGCTCGTTTTTGCAGTTTGTTACTCGTAGGCGTTCTTTAACCCTTCGATGTCGAGTTTCTTCATTTGAAGCATAACCTTCATCACCCGCTCTGATTTACGGGAATCCTTATCCGCCATCATTTTGGGCAAAATATTCGGAACGATCTGCCACGAAAGCCCATATTTGTCTTTGAGCCAGCCGCATTGCTGCGAGCGTTTATCGCCGCCTTCTGAAAGTTTCTCCCAATAATAATCGATTTCCTTTTGCGTCTCGCAAGGAACGGTAAACGAGACGGCTTCGGTGAATTTGAAAATGGGCCCGCCGTTTAAGGCAATAAATTTTTGCCCGTCCAGCTCAAATTCGATCGTCATGACCGAGCCTTCCTTTTTTCCGTGGATTTCATATCCTTCTTTTCCGTAGCGGGCAATGGCTCCGATTTTAGAATTTTTAAAGACGGACGTATAAAACTTCGCTGCTTCTTCAGCGTTGCTATCAAACCATAAGCAGGGTGTAAATTTGGACATAAATTCCTCCTTCGTTAAAACATTCCGTTTTTATTCGGTGAATCGAAATCAACCTCTTTACTGCAATTGGAACATTGTTTCATCTTGATCTCGGCGCTACTGCTTATAAAACTTTTTCGATGAGTGGGCTTTGGGCAATATCGCCCGGCGAGGTGGTTTCGGCGTCCCCAATTTGGGGCACAATGTCCAGTCCGGCTGTTTTGAAAGCCTCATAAACCAGTTCGCTGCAGAAATAATCCTGGTCTTCCTGAAGTGCGTCGGCGGCTTTCTTATTGCCGAAGAGTTTGAAGGTAAACAGCTGCGCCAATTTTAATTTCCGGAGCGCCAATTTGCCGGCCAGCTTCAGCGGATAGTCATATTTTCTGGCGAGCATCTTAATCAGATAAGAAATAACGTTCGGCAAATTAAAAGGATTGCCGGATTTGATGCGGAATACATCATAAGGCGTTTTGTAATTGGCGACCGAAATGGCCCGGACCCCGCCTTGCGGCACCGCTTCGATAATGAGTCCAAGTTTCGCAGAAGCAATCACAGAAACATGTGAATAAACGCTCCCGGTTCCCCATTTAATTAACCAGGGCGTAAATCCATTGCCTTTACACAGTAAAATATCGCCGTCTTTGAGATTGCTCAAGCGGGTGTCCAACCGGTCTCGAACGTGCCCTCGGGATTTTTTTCTTTACCGGGTTTCAAACGGATTTGTTCCGTGGATGTGGCTTCTTCCATGCTCTGCGTTCCCACACACTGGATGCTTGTGTCAAAGGTCGTGGGGTCTTGGGCATAGGAATATTTTTCCTGGAGAAATTTCACATAAGCGGCACGAATCGGATTGAGGTAATTTCCATCGGCCACAAAGACACCGGAGAAATACGCCTTGCCTTTGCTCGCAGCCGGAGTGGGGTCTTCGAGGGCCATACAGAAATAGTATCCTTGGTTCGGAACTCTCGGGCCGGATGCAAACTTATCTGAAGCGGATGCGGTTGGGACGGCGATCAACATCAAAAGAAAAGTAAACATGATTGCTAGAGACAGAAAAATTTGACGCATAACCTTCTCCTTTATTTTAAATACCATTTGATTAAGCCGCTTTTTTGCGTTTTAAGTTCCGCTTTGGGGCAAATTGAAACCGAATTCCAATTGTTTGAAGAATATTAAAAATGTTTTCAAAACCGGGATTGCCGTTTTTAGACAGCATTTTATAAAGACTTACGCGATTGATTCTGGTGCGGTCCGAGGCCTTGGTCATTCCGCCTTGAGCTTCGAGCACATGTCGAAGGGCAAATAAAAACGCTCTTTTGTCACCCGCTTCAAGCGCCGCATTTAAATAAGCGGCGGCCTCTTTAGGGTCTTTCAAATCGCGGATTAAGTGCTCGTAATAATCTACTCCTGCTTTCATTTTGATCTCCTTAAATAATCAATCCAATATGCGTAAGAACGTTGAATGTCACTTTTTTGGGTACTTTTATCGCCTCCCATTAACAAGATAACCATTGTTTGTTGATCAATACCAAAATAAACTCGATGTCCAGAACTGAAATGAAACCGTAATTCAAAAATGCCCCTTCCCACACTTCTGCTATCACCAAAATTACCGCGAAACAATCGGTCGATTCTTGCTCGAATTCGAGATCTTACATTAAAGTCTCGTAACGAATAAAACCATTCTTCATAAGGAATGGTTCCGTCTTGAGTTTCATATAGAATTAATCGTTTAAACATAAGTGTACCCTATAGGTTACAATGTGTCAACTAAAGTTTACAATTGATTTTAACGCTTTTTGCGGGAGTTAGTTCTGTGCGGAAGAAATGAATTATACTACAAAATAAAGTGTTTTTCGATTCCTAATTATTTCTTTTCACGTTTGCCGGGACCGGAATCACAGTGCTGTTTGAAAAATAGGGCGTGCCTGAATTCACTGAGACATTTTGAGAAACATTGGTGGGGTGAAGCGGATTCACGGAAGCATTATAATTGGTACCGACATTCATATATCGGTTGCTCATGCCAAGCGGCTTAATTCCCTGCTGAAATCCAACCCCGCCCGGACTGAGATAAAGATTGGACCCGCGCGCAACCGGCACCGAATATCCGCCAATCGCCTGGCTCGCCGCACCGCTGACATTGCCTCTTGCCAGCGACGTCGTCACATTCGTCGCTCTTCCGATTAGTTCATCCGTGGAATAGCCAAAACAAACACTCGAGAGAACTATTTGAGCAAGCACGGCCGCGCCAAATATCAAACTTCTTCTAAGCAACATGCGCCTATTATATCAAACCAAGTCCTGAATCGCTTTCCAATGTTTCTCTGCTACCGGCTGGACAGAAAGCCGCTGGCCGCGCTGAAGAACAGGCATATCATGAAGGGTTTTTATTTTTCTTAAGGCTTCTAGCGGAATAATCTCGGAGAATTTTTGGCGGAAGGCGATTTCAACCGTAAACCAAATAGGTTTCTCAGGAGTGCTTTTGGGATCGTAATAATGGCTTTTGGAATCAAACTGCGACGGCTCCGGATATCCCGCACGAATCACTTCGGCCACGCCCGCAATTCCGGAAGGTTCGGCATTGCTGTGATAAAAGAAAACATCGTCCCCTTTTTTAATTTTATCGCGCAGGAAATTCCGCGCCTGGTAATTTCGGACGCCGTCCCAAAAGGTTTTCTTCTCCCGCAACAAATCATCAATCGAATAAGATTTCGGCTCACTTTTCAGCAGCCAATATTGGATCGGCATGGATCAATTCAAAATCCCTTCCATGCGGCGCATCCAATCGGCGTAGGTTTTATGTTCCGCGAACATTTTTCCCGCGCGCAGGCCAGCCACCGACTGAGTAATTCCGTATACAGCAATGTCGGCGCCACTCGGCGTTTCACCACCCATAAATTTTCGGCCGGCAAAACCATTGGCCCATTCATTTATTTTTGTGTTCAAAAACAAATCCGGATCCTCAATGTTCTCGCGTTTTTTAATTTTCTTGGCCACAAGCGTCATGACAAACGCGCCGGAATATTTAATCGTTTGTTTTTCGAACCATGAGAATTTTCCGACTTTCGTGATGTAATTAAAGGACTTGAGCGATTCAGAAATGGAACCATAAATCACGGTCGGCAGGCCCTTGACCAGTTTCTCAGACCACGCGAGCCATTCATCTTCTTTGATTTGTTCGGCGGGATTCGTTTGAAACACGCTCCGGCCCGGAAACTCCTGATCAATCGACCTCATGATGTGGGTCGAGTCGTTCACCTGCTCGCCCTTAGAATTGATGTAAATCGGAACAGCGCGGTAGTCTGTTGAAAATTTGATTTCTGTTTTCTTCAGGGGGTGGACTTCAATCGTTTCATAATCGACGCGTTTGTACCGGAGCATGGTCCTGACCTTGGAACAAAATGGGCACGCGGCATATTGATATAACTTTGGTTTCATCAGTTAGGTCTGGTTGAGTTCTTTGGACCGTTCCTCGATGGTCTGGCCCAAGCTTTGCGTGGAAGCGCCGATGGATTGACCCGTCTCTGCAGCTTTTGCTTTCATGTCTTGAATGACAGGTTCAGCAGCCGCTCTGAGGTCATCGGCAGTTTTTTGGGCTTGAGCCCGGAGTTCTTCATACTGAGCGACGACGGATGTCTTGAAGGCTTCCATGGATTTCCCCGCCTCATCACCAAACCTTGACGTGATGGCCTGAGGACTGAGCGCTGCATCCACATCCGATTTCAATTTTTGAATCTTTTCCTGAGTGGTGCTTTCAGAATTACGAACCGTTACAACCAAATAAATATTGGCCGCGATCAGACAAATATTCGTGAATACAAGAATTGCAATAAACGTTTGTTTCATTGGTTTGGTCCTTTCGAATATTTAATATTGTACACTTAAGCACTCTTTTTCTTGAGATTTTTAGCGGGCACCAAAACGACTCTTCCATTCCGCCAAATGGCAAGCGGGTCCCCTGTGCGGGCATGGTCCGCGATCACTTCACGAACCGCTTCGTTTAACGCTTGCTCGGCAAGCCGCGCCAGTTCAAATGGTTTTCGGTTTTTTTCCGGTTGTTTCATTTTGTCTCTCCGACCGTTCTGATTTTATCGTAAATAACTTGATCATTCACTTTTAAGTTTGAATCTTCCTCGGAGATTTTTTCCTTCGCCTTTGCAGAGAAGAATATCACCGTCGCGGAGCATGGATTAAGCGGCTTTCAGTTTCGATTTGGCTAAATGGCGCTCAAGCTTTCGAAACTGATGGGAACTCAAAGGGACTGCCTCCATTCGAATGGTATAACCGATAAAAAGTAAAATCTTTTCGACGGTTGTCACATTCGAGAAATCACCGATTTCCACCTTAGAGATATGTTGCTGAGTAATGCCTGCTTTCTGAGCAAGCGCCTGCTGGCTCATGCAATGCTTAATGCGAAAATCGACGATCTTCTTTACAATTTCAAGTCTTTGCTGGCTGAGCGCATGCATTTCCCTAAAATAGGGGTCTTTAAGCTTTTGTTTTAAATGTTGGCCTACTTTTTTCAGTTTCATAGATCACCCAAATGCTTTCCGGCTTTGAAGCAATTTCCTTCTTCTTTCAACCGCTGTCAGTTTTTCATTTCGCGGCGTTTTATTCGATTTCTTAATGAATCCGTTCGTAAAGATCGCTCGATTCTGATGAAAAAAGAAATATAAGACTCGTACCGCGCCTTCCCTGCTTTTAAATCTAAGTTCAAAAATCTCGTCCCCGATATATTTCGCATGGGGCTCGGGTAATCTATGCCCAAATTCTTCAAGCAAACTTTTCACAAAGAAAAATTTATGCTGCGACTTTGGGTCTAATGCATCAATGAATTCTTTAACCGGCGAACGACCTGATTCGGTCACATAATAAAAGCAGGTTATCTGTTCCACAAAACCTGCCTCAAGAAGTATACAACTAAACAGTTGTTAATGCAAGACAGGAACTTTTCACGTTTGATGACTCTGCTGAGTGTACAAAGCATAAGACTCCCCCTATGAACAGACATGAATTGACCTTACTGTTTACGGGAGGTTAGTTCTGTGCGGAAGGTCTAACTGGGAACGATTGTACTTAAATTGAGAGGAATGTCTAGATTTTTTCCTTGGCCTTTGGTACCTGGTACGGATATACGGTTGCGGTTGTTGTTATAGACTTGTTTCATCATCCAATAAAAATTCAAGCTCCGTGTCGATCGTGTCTGGCTCATAAGTCAAAGACATATCCGTATTGAGTGTCGTTTGAAAATCCATAATCCGAGCGTCAAAAATAATGTCGCGGCTTGTGATCGGCCGTTTCAGAATGAGTCCGTCTCGCGAGCGGCACCTGCTTAAGGCCACGTAGACCTGACCATGCGAAAAAGCGCCGGAGCCGAGGTCGACGATACATTTATCAAACGTAAGTCCCTGACTTTTATGAATCGTAATTGCCCACGCGAGCTTCACCGGGTATTGCTCAAAACTTCCGACCCGGTCTTCGGTGAGTCTTTCATGTTCGCGGTCGTACTTATATTTAATTTTCTCCCAAACCGCCCGTGAGACTTGGTAAACCTCATCCTTGATTTTCACTTGAATTGAAGTCGCATGGAGCGCCATCACTTCTCCGACGCTCCCATTCACCCATCTTTTTTCGGGATCATTTTTAATCATCAGAACCTGAGCGCCGACTTTAAGCCTGAGCTCGGTCTCTGTCGGGTAGGAAGATGCATCAAAAGCGCCTTCGACAATCGCCTCATAAATGAATTCCTCATCACTGAGTCCGCTCAGTCTCACGGAATTGATGGCATGGGCTGCCGCGTTGGTCGGAGTCAGCGTAATAAAGTGTTCGGAGGAAGTTGCGTCAGGTGAGTTGACATGTGAATTCAAAGCCGCAAGATCACTCTCGTCCAAACTTTTGGTCCTCATTTTGTTGAGCAGCTCAATAAATACAAGGTCCTTCTGCCGGTAAATGGTGCGGAGCGTAATCACCTCAAAAGGAACTCGGCTGAAAATCTTCGCGCTAAAAAAATAGGGCGTTGGATAAATCGACTCATAATAATGCGCCAGCTCACGGTCAATGATGGGCGGCAGTTGATGCAGGTCTCCGAACAACACCACCTGGACGCCGCCGAAAGGCAGGTTCATCTTTTCTTTATTGATCCTGAGCGCGTAATCAATCCCGTCCATGACATCAGCGCGCATCATCGACGCCTCATCAATCACGAGCATTTCGAGTGACGCAAACATTTTTTGTTTCTGACGAACGGGACGAATCTGTTCTTTTTGAATCAGCTTGTGCGGAAAATTAAAAAAAGAGTGAATGGTCTGGCCGTGGCTATTGATCGCCGCGATTCCAGTCGGCGCCACAACCGCGATCATTTTCTTGGAATTTTTCCGGATGTATTTGAGTAACGTGGTCTTTCCCGTGCCCGCTTCCCCGGTAATGTACATGCATTTACGCGAGTGCTCGAGTGAGTTAAAGGCGGCGATGAATTCTTCGCTCAGAATAAAATCATCAGGCAGATCCAGACTGCCCATGTCTTTTAAGGTATGAGGTGTGCGCTTTGAGCGTTTGGAGTGGCTCATTTTATGGAGTCAACGGCCTGCTTGGGAATTTCCCCTTTAAGTGCTTGAGCGATGATTTTTTTAACATTCTCTGAAAAATCAGAGGTCATGACCCACTTCAAATAACCGGCATCTATCTTAACGATCTCTTCAAGCGGCTGTTTGCGGGCGTATTTTCCAAACATGAGATAAAGCTGTCCGTTCCACCAACAGAATTTTTTCTCAGCGTCATAATAAAGTGAATTAGAAGGATACTCAAATTTATCGAGAACCGAAAGTTCGTCTTGTCCCTCGCCATATTTTTTAACTTGTTCCTCTAAAATACAAAGAACTGCTTCAGTATCCACGAGTGCCGAATGAGCTCCAACGAGGTCTTGGTTGCAATAGAATTTGTAGGCAGCGGATAAATCTCTTTTTTCATTCACATGAAAGATCTTCTGAGCGTCGTAAATTTTTCTCGTCTTCCAGTCAAATTTAATCCCGGCATCCGCAAATTCACGTTCCAGAAGAGGCAGATCGAAACGCTCGACGCTGAAACCTGCGATATCTGAACCCTCGAGGAAGTCGCGAAGCTCTAGCGCGATATCTTTAAACGTGGGACACGATTTAACGTCATCGTCTGATATGCCCGTCAGCTTTGTAACCAACTCAGGAATTGTGATACCTGGATTCAGCCGGTGATAAAAAGTTTCCTTTTTTCCATCCGGCGTTACTTTTATAAAAGCAACTTCGATAATCTTGTCCTTTTCAACCCACACACCCGTCGATTCAACATCGAGACAAATCAAAGAATTGAGTAGTTTCATTTTTATACTTATACAGCAGTTTTGCTTACCGCAGAATTTATTTGCAGTTACTTGCAGGCATCCTATTTATGGACATTCTACAGTGCAGTATGTCCGCTGACAGGACGCCTACTTTATTAGATAATAACTTACATGTTCATATAGTCTTCATAATATTCTGATTCAAATAATTCATGTAAATTCGTTGCAACATCGCTTGAAAATGTTGAATTTAAACCAGCAATATGTATTTCCTCTATATCGTTCAATTTTAAGCCACAGCTCACACATGCAAAAATACGAGCTAAAAATATATGTTCAGCTATTAGTAAATCATCTTCATATCTTGGCTCAGCAGCCTTAACAAAATCTCCGTCTAATCTTCCCCAACAACCACAAGCAGGGCATTCTATTTTGGTGAAACTACCACTCGAAAGAAATAATGATTCAGATCGTTTTTTCAAATCTAATTTTTCATTTTTCGTTTTAGAGTTAAATTTCTTTTTAAAAATGCTAATTTCTTTTTTTACCATCGAAACTTTCTTCGATTTCATAGCATTTATTATTTTTATCGCAGCACCAGCTAGATCGGTTCCTAAAAGCTCATCAAGCTTATGACCTAATAACTCTGAAAATAACCTACAAACTTCAAAAAATCTAGGTTGCCACTTTGCTAAATTCAAACTTTCAAAAGCTAGTTTTCCTGAATGCACTTCTTGATTTCTTAATACAAGAAAGTAATCACAAAAATCTTTATGGGGTTTTTGGAATTCGGGGACAAGTTTTTGCAGTCTAGCCAACACTGAATGAATAGGTATTGTCTTCGGCTGTTCAATTAAATGAAACCCTAGAGCATACATGATATGCAAACCTTCATTTTGAGGATCTGCATTTAATACAGGGTGTAATTTCGTAATTAACGCGCGAGCAAGATGTTCTAATGAAAGCGAACACCAAAAAGGGTATTCCCATTGATTTTGTCTATTTTCCATCGCTTTTTTTATATACAACTTTGACTTAAGCCAATAACTTTTCGAATCCCACATCAAAATCTCTCTTTTATTAAAACGCGTTTTAGTTTGCGAAATCCTTCGGATGGGCGAAAATTAGACGAACGAGAATGTAAACACTTATGGTTATTAATAATCAAAAGCTGATTTTTTTCCCAATCTACATTTGTTATTGGTGACTCGTTAATTATTTGATTCATTATTACCGCCGATTCAGAATCACTTACAGATGGGCGCATACAATTCATATCATAACGGATCATTCTATTCTCTGAAATAGTTGTCAAAAAAGGATGCCTTAACGGAAACACTGTCCAAATATCATTGTTCAGTACATGCTGTTGACATAATTTCAGCGAGGTTAAGGGAGGCGTAAGTAACCGAGTTTGTCGCCCACCAGATCCAGGATTTACACAAAAGAGCATCATATATTTAGGTGGGATTTTCCAGTAAGCGGCTTCTGTATGAAATGGAAATTCTGCTTTCCCATACTCCCTTGATAAGGTATTCTGTGGAGCATCGTTAGATTCTTGTAGATAAAGATCTTTGATAAGGACGCCGTCGCGATCTTCTGAAACCGAAAAACCAAATGCGGCAGCCAATAAAAGTAAATCTCTTTCAGGGAAATTTTTTAAAATTGTAAATCCTTTTTTATTTACCTCATCAACAAGTTCTATATTTTCTCTCTTAATCATTTTGGTGCTTTGATGATTCTGGAAGTGCCGGATTGATTATTTTCCGAGGTAACTCAATATATCTTTTGCTACTCGTTCAACTGCTTTCATAACGCCCTGATGCTCACTCCAACCGATCAAAAGACCACTAGGTTTATGAGAAGCCGCTACTACTTGTCCAGTTTCAACATCAATAAGCCGAGCGGTTGCAAAACCATTTAAAGTCGTTGATGTCTTATGAGCGTTAACGTTGCCGAGAATGACTGCTTGAACTCCTGCAAGCTGTCCTATCCTCTGGGCATCCCCAATGCTAATTTCATTTCCTTCAGATTTGATGACAACTTTTTTAATCACATCTTGCAAGGCTGACTGTTCCAGAACAACATATTTGTCTTGCTCGATAAGATGCATCGAAAATACATCGGTCATTTCATTTGCGAAGCGGGCATCTCCAGAGAATGGTAATACGGCTATTTTTTCCCAGCTCGTTGGTTTGAAGGTTTTGCTTGTTTTAAAATAACTAGGATTCGCACAAGAAGTTAAAGCAAAACAAAGAAGAATGCTCATTATTCTTTTCATTTTTATTCCTTTTTTAAACAATTACTCAATCTGGCGCCTTGGAAATGTTCCGATTAACAACCTGACTTAATGCTTCAGAATCTCGCATATTAGTCTGTTATAGTTTCAATAATTTTGTTTGATTGAATTTTATGATATTCGATTAGCTTGGTCTGCTCTTCGCATCATTCTCCTTCACAATCACCGGATACATGCTGTCCCGTCGAATCATCATTAGCATCCAAATCGCCTTCAAACTCACAACTTCCCGAAACTGAATTTCCTGTGTTGTCATCGGTGCCTGAAAAACTTCCGTCCTCACATTCTCCTGAGATGGAATCGCCGGTTTCATCATTTGTTCCAGAGCATTCAACGGTATAATCTGCTCTTGCTTCTGTAAAGAACGCGAAGAAAAAAACCAGATAAACTAAAAATATAAACGTCCTCATGCTCACCCCTTATTTTTAATGGAAAAAATTGGCTTCATTTTTTTACGATCCTTACCAATTTCGATAACCCTTTTTTCCTGTGTACGGATTAACGTTACCGCTTGAAGACCAATTGTTTAAACGACTACTATCTGAATTAGATCTATAATGAGGCGCTACATAAGTTCCATTTTTTCGTGTATATCCACTTACTCTTTGATATGCAAATACTGCTGTTTGAAGACAAAAAAGAAAAACGATGAGAAAAGTTAAAAACTTCTTCATAAATACTCCTTTGCGGGTTAGGAAACGTTTTCAACTACTCAAACTTCAACTTCTTGTGCAGTCTCGCCCTCTGCTTTGATAGGTCGAGAAGCCATTTTGACGGGCAAACGTTTTCTTCTTCTAGAAACTCTTCGTTTTGCGGGGGTAAAATCCTCGACCTTCTCTTCCACTGCGCGAGTAATGGCGGAAGTTATTTCTTGATCACTAAATCTATTCTTGCAGATTTTTTTGAGTTGTTTTCTAAGGTTGTTAATAATTGGTTTGGCATAAAGAAGTTTTGAAAAATTGATCACATTTAAAGCTGTGGTTTTGTTATATAAATATTCTAAACCACGTTTTAAAAGAAGCTCTCTGGTCATATATTGGAGACAATTTGCGGCCTCTTTTAAGTTTTCTTTCTTAGATAAATCAAGGGAAAAAACTTTTCTAGAATTAATTGGTTTTGCAAAGATTACTTTGTAAAGTTCAAAGTTTTTACCGTTTGTTAGCAAAGCCCAATCAACACCTTCGTTTGCAGCGTAATTGATAACTTGCCTCAAATGCTTGGAAGATAATTCGATCGACATTTCTTTAACTTCCACAATGAAATATCTTTTTCCCTTAATTTGAACGACATAATCGGCATAAGTACCACGAATCATATATTCTGTTTTGATTTCATCTAAACCCACAAACCCCAGAATATCTTTTAGAAAGTCGTTAATCATCAATCGCGTGCCTGATTCGTTGGCTTCGTTATATTTTCCAGAAAGATATTTCTTTGAATATTTTTTTAAGGCTGAGAGCAATTGTCTTTTCTTAGATTTGGATAAGTGTTTCATTGCGATTCTCCTTGCGTTCTCTATTAATGACAATGCCTCTCACCGTATTCATAACCCCAACGATCACAATTTGTGCGGCAATAATGACAACCATCAGAGGCAGTTCTTCCGGGATGGGCGGACAAAGTGATTTGAAAGGAAAAGAGGAGTAAAAACAGAAATACTGTGAGCTTCACTTTGCGGGAGGCTTTCCTGTTTAAAAGTTAACACGATTACTTAGGTCGGTAATTATATGGGGTTTTATGGGAGATTCGAAGGGTAAAGTAACGAAATTGTAAAAATAAGGTGTTAACAACGCTTATTTTCTTAGAATTGAGTAAAACTTATCTTCCATCTGTAAGGTGTCCTCATCGAGAACGCTCATAGCGCCATAATCGAGCATCTTATGATGGTTCGGACAAAGGATCAGAATATTTTTTTCAATATCAAGCCCCGGTAATCTTTTTGAAATTGCAATGATGTGAGCTGCTTCTGAATAATAATTTCCATTAACCATTTTAAAAGTAAATCCACATCCTTCTATTTGACATTTGTTCTCATATTTGGTTTTTAATTTTTTTACTAAATCATAGTTACGCTTAAGTCTAACCACACGAGCTTCTACTTCTTCAGGGGTTTTGTCTGCATTAAGCCTCGTATATTCGTTAATCACGTCATTCAATTCGCGCCCTCGTGTCACATCATCGATGAGAACAAGTTCGTTAGGCGATGCCGCCTCTGTCTTGGTTACTCGATCAATAATAGCGGCTTCCGCTGGCTTCATGCCTATTTGATAAGCGGAAAGAAATGTCTCAAAATCACCAAACAATCTTTTGATTTCATTAGTTCCCTTCTCATTCAATGACTGAAATCCCATGACTCGATCCATGTTATATTCCGCAAATTTGGCAATATCGGATATCGGTAAATTAATAACCCTGATATCTCTTAAAAAGAAAACGCAGCTCCAAGGTTTATTATTAAATTTTTCGGAACGACCCCAAAGCGCGTCAGATAAATCGGCACTATATTGTTTATAAAGAACACGGCCAGAATAAATAAATTTTCCTTTTACATAAAATAAGACTAGGTCGTCTGGCCTCATATCATCCCAGGACCCTTTACCCCTTCCAGAATCCTGATTGCCCCATGCGTAGACCCGACTAAATTCGTTTAGAACCTTCTTGCCTTCTTCATTCAAAAATGGCTCTACCCTTGAATACGGAATGCCTTGTTTAATGGTTGAGGTTAGGTTATCGTGCGAAGTTTCGTTACTTCGTGGAGCTAAGTAGATTTTTTCTGGTCTGATCTTACTTTTAGGAGGCATATGCTGTGTACTTATCAGACTTGCCTTTTACTAAATCAGTCGGATATTTTTTCTTGTTTTTATTGAGCTTGTTCACGATTGCATCTGACAAATCAATTTTGTAAAGACTGGCAAATTCAAAAAGAAATAACGCAATATCAGCTAATTCATCTTTAATATCTGATTCCTTGTCTTTAAGTGTTTTCAAAGCCGTCTCTTCGTCGGCCCACTGAAAATGTTCCATTAACTCGGCGGCTTCAATGGCAATGGACATACTTAAATTCTTTGGCGAATGGAATTTCTCCCAGTCTCTTTCTTTTACAAATTGTGCCATTAAATCTTTTAATTCCTGAATTTTGACGGTTTTGTCAGACTGATTCATAGGTCACCTATAAAAATAAGAAACTGGTTTTTTATAAAGCTTCGCAAGAGCTTTAAGTTCTAAAATATCAAGACGTCTTTCGCCTGATTCTATTTTTGAAATATAAGATTGAGGTTTTTGGAGGGCTTGGGCTACATCAGACTGTTTTAGATCAGCATCAAGACGAGCTTTCTTTAGCTTTTCTAAAATTAATTTATATTCGGATGAATAAACTGCTTTGTCCATTGCGAAAAGCAGTATATATCCTCATAAAGGATATCCCAATTTGGGATATATGTT